>OJBM01000283.1_pt1 | contig 14698 bp, 6 predicted proteins | sample 1591061 | NCBI WGS metagenome assembly OJBM01 (sample SAMN05416872, study PRJEB24817) | seawater metagenome | isolation source: Sea water | place: Canada:Atlantic | collected 2013-11 | reverse complement strand
CCATCAGCGTCACCGATGCTGCCACAGGCACTGATACCGATAATGATGTCAGCGCGATTAGCGGCAACAACGGCAGCGTGTCTGAGAATGCGGTTAATGGCGCAAGCGTGGGCATTACTGCCAGCGCCACCGACAGCGATGCGGGTGATGACGTCACGTACTCATTAGCCGATGACTCTATCTTTACCATCGACAGCACCACCGGTGTGGTCACCGTCGCTAATGCCGCAGCACTTAATAATGAAGTGACGCCGCAATACACCGTGAACGTGATTGCGACCTCAACCGATGGCTCATCAAGCGTGAAAGACTTCACTATTGATGTCACGGATTTAGACGTTTCACCGATTACTGATACCGACGGCGTGGCTGGCGGCAGTGTGTCTGAGAACGCTGATATTGGGGATGCAACGGGCGTGACCGCTAAGGCCACTGACCTTGATACCGATAACTCAGGCACCATCACCTACACCTTAAGTGACAACGCCGATAATCGCTTTGCTATTGATAGCAGCACCGGCGTAGTGAGTGTCGCTAAAGAGCTCGATTATGAGAATGGCGATGCGGGCGACCATGTCGTTACTGTCGTGGCCACCTCAGATGATGGCTCATCAAGCGTGAAGGATTTCACCATCAGCGTCACCGATGCTGCCACAGGCACTGATACCGATAATGATGTCAGCGCTGTTAGTGGTAACGACGCCACCATTAGTGAAAACATCACCAATGGTCAATCCGTTGGTATCACGGCAAACGCTTCTGATGACGATACGGGTGATACCGTTACTTACTCATTAGCAGATGACTCTATCTTCACTATTGATAGCACCACCGGTGTTGTTAGCGTGAAAGATGCATCAACCATTAATCATGAAACGGCGACTGAGCATGAAATCACGGTTATCGCTACCTCATCTGATACATCAGTGAGCTCTGATACCTTCACGATTACTGTCTCAGACGACGGCGTAAGCACGCCGACCGATAGCGATACAGCAACGAGCAACAGTGTCTCTGAAAATGCAGACGCTGGCACATACACCGGCCTCACCGTCACCGCAGATGACTTAGATTTAGATGGCGGCACTGATGGCGTAACCTACGCCTTTGCGGACGGCAGCACCACCGATGGACGCTTTACTATCGATGCCAGCTCAGGTGTCGTGACCACCGCTAAAGAATTAGACTTTGAAAGTGATGATGGCGGCGCACACGCCCTTGTTATCATCGCCAGCAACGGCGAAGGTGATTCGGCATCAGCTACCTTTAGTATTGCGGTCACCAACGCCGATGGCACACAACCTGGCGGCGGGGATACAGATAATCCAGTTGGCCCGATATCAGATATTGACGGCCCAGATGGTGATAAAGCATCAAATAATGAAGTTCATCGATTAGCGGAGGTTGGTACAAGTACCGGTGTTCACGCAAATGCAGTAGACCCTGACGGCGACGTCGTATCATATGCTCTGTCAGATGACGCAGAGGGTCGCTTTACCATTGATGCGACGACAGGTGAAATCACGGTAGCGGGAACATTAGAATTTAATTCAACTGGTAGTAATGATCACTCTGTAACAGTAATGGCAACATCGACAGATGGGTCAACAAGTACTGAAAGTTTCACAATCGAGATCCTAAATGATGCTCCAGATGCTGTCGACGATCACGGAATTGGAGAACTTACGGGATTAAACGGCGCTTATTACGGCTATGCACAACAATCTGGAATGCCTAATTTGAACCGCCTATCGGATGTTCAAAACATTCTCGATGCAAGTAATCCAGACGCTCAATTCAACGCCCATAACATTGCTTATGGTTATGGAACCGGAAATCTTGGTGGTGATAACAATACCTCAGATAATCTAACGAACCTTCAGTCTTTCCTTGGAACTGATGCAGCGAGTTTGACCAATACTGATACACCAATTACCTCTGATGCAATAATCACAATGGATGGTTTAATTGAATTAGATGCCGGAACATACCGATTCAATGTTAGAGCAGACGATGGTTATGTAATTAAAATAGATGGAGTCATAGTTGCAATTGCAGACCGAATTCAGTCACCTACTTCCGATACTCATCCTAGTTTTGAAGTAACATCTGATGGCGCACATAAAATCGAGATCATTTATTGGGATCAAGGTGGAGAATATGTATTCACACCTACTTTAAGTAAAGATGGTGGTGTATTTGAGGCAGTGAATTCTTATACATTGTCGAGTGGATATAACACACAAGAAGATACACCTATCACATTTGAACCTGCCGACTTATTCGCAAATGATAGTGACCCTGAGAATGACAGTTTATCTCTTTCAACGGACTCTGCTCACCCAGCGGTTAGCAACCCAATCAACGGGACAGTGGCAGTTGTTGGCGGAAAGATAGTATTCACACCGAATGATAATTACTTTGGCCCGGCGCAGTTTGATTACACAATATCAGATGGCAATGGTGGATTTGACACCGCAACAGTTTATTTAACCGTAACGCCAGTCGACGATGGTCCAATTACGGATATTTCAGACATTGATGCAACGGCTAATATTGTTTCTGAATTAGCGGGCATTGGCGAAAGTACAGGTATTCATGCTGATGCTACTGCACCAAATGGTGGAGACGTTGTTTATAGTCTGAGTGATGATGCTGACAGTCGATTCGCAATTGATAGCTCAACGGGTGAAATTACAGTTAATGAAGGTTTTGATGGCGCCGATGTTGGTAATCATACGGTCACAGTAAATGCGTTAGCAGAAGATGGCACGACTAGTACAAAGGATTTTGTCATCACAATTACCGAAAATAGCGCACCTGTGGTTAATGAAGTAACATTCACTGAGCAAGACAATGCAAATCAGATTAACTTTAACTTAAGTGATTATGTGAGTGATGTAGAAGATGACGCTGACGCAAGTAAGATAACGAGTATCATCATTAAATCACTTCCACACGAAAGTTTTGGTACTTTAGTGAAAGTTAACGGAGATGGCAGTACTACGCCAGTAACTTTGAATGAAGAGTTACCTGAGTCAACACCATTAAGATACATAGAGAATGATACAACGACTGTAGATGCGAGTTTTAATGCAATTACTGAGTTTGCTCCTGCTCATGGCACTAACGCAGTAACTTCGTTTGAAAGCTCAACGGGTATCATCCTAACAGGGGGCTCTTTCGAAGGCGCCTCACCAACAGGTAGCCTGACTGTAGGCACATTGAATTACGACGGTCCAGATGATGTTAATAATGGTCAAGGTCTTGGTGTTAACGGCAGTGAAATAGAAGGACTTGATGATGATAATGAATATATTTCTGCATCATTTAGCAATGGAGACGTAACGAATGTAACACTGGCTTTAAGCAGTGTTGGTAGTAACTTCACCGACGGTCCAGTAGATGCAGTTGTTAAAGTTGCCTTGTTCAAAGATGGTATTCAAGTCGGTGAGATTTTATCCTATGAAAATCTTCACGATGCTGCTAAAGAAACTAATCAGCCAATAATTACCGTTGATAGTGCACAAGAATTTGACGAGCTGCGTTTATTTATGACGTCGAATTCAAGCACATCAAGTATGTTATTACGTAGTATCGACGTCAATGAAACAGCGAATGGCGATCACTTTACGTTTAGTGCCATCGATGCGAATGGAAAAGAATCAAATGAAGTAGCAACTGTTAACTTCGCAATGACACCTGATGCAATTGATGCAGTGGATGACAATCGAGATGGTGTTATTGCACAGACAGTAAAAGAAGAATCAGCTTCAGATGTTTCAAACCTAGGAAGCGCGATACAATCAACAAACCCAACTGCTGATACGCAAACACGCCTGATAGATATGGGTACTGAAAATGCGAATAAAACTATTACTCTGAGTTTTGATGTTGAAGTCAGAGGAAGCTGGGATGATATCGAAGTTGGCGGTGTAACTGCGGATAGCTTCAGTATCTATTCAAACAATACATTAGTTAAAACGCTTACTTATTCTAGTTATGAGAGTGATCTAAATAACGTGAGTTATGACGACTCATGGATTCACGATGATGGGCGCCATCAATATCAAGTAACATTAAATGAGCTTGGCCAAGCCAACGTTAATTTTGATGTTATTAGTACACGTGCAGCTGAAACAGTAACAGTGACGGATATAAAAGCAAACTTAACTGAGATAGCGCCAGAGTCAATTGTAATCGATGTCCTTCCAAATGATGAAACCTTAGGCAACAGTGTTACTCTTTCGCTACCTACTTCTTCTGTTTTAAGTGGAAGCACGATAGTCGGTACGCTGACGTTAGTAGGTGATAAAGTAGTCTTTACACCTAATGAATCAATTCTATCGCTTACTAGCACAGAGCTCGAGCAATTGACCTTTGACTATACCATTAGTAATGGAACAACATCAGATACAGCGACAGTCAATCTAGACTTGAATATTGCCGATGCAACGACTTCCCAAACAATTGGTTCGTCATTCAATGATCAAATTGTTATTCAACAAGGTGAATTCTCTGCGCCAGATCAAAGTCGATTAAGCTTTAGTTACGGCGGAACAGACGGAAAATACACACAACAAGGAAACTCAGAACTAACAGACGCTGGAAATAACCGAACAGGACAAAGCCATTCTTCAACATCAGCCCAAACTATTGATGCAAGAGCAGGTAATGACTATGTCGAAGCAGCGTCAGGCAATGACATCATTTTTGCAGGTGATTCAAATTCTGTATTAGATGCTGATGCAAGTGTTAATATTGGCACTCATGGATTAATAGCAGACGATTTAGATTCTATTACACAAGACCAGACTGAACTACTTAGAAATGATCTAGTGTCTAATCCACAGCTAGACATCGTTAACTCTGGTAGTGGCGACGACATAATCTACGGCCAAGCTGGCTCTGATTTACTTTATGGCCACACAGGAAACGATTATATCGACGGTGGCATTGGTAATGATGGTTTAAGAGGGGGTGAAGGTAACGATACACTGTTTGGTCGAAATGGTAACGATTGGCTGGTAGGTGATCTTGGAAATGACACCCTGATTGGCGGTGATGGTAATGATACTATTATTGCAGGTTTAGGAAATGACATTATCATCGGCGGCCTAGGAGATGACACATTAGAAAGTGGTCAAGGTAGCAATACTTTCTTATGGCTGGCCAACGAACTTGGGACGGATACTATTGAGAACTTCACCTATGGTGAAGATAAAATAGACCTCATCGATCTACTTGGTTTAGAAAGTGACCAAAGCTTAGATCAATACCTTTCAATTAACTTTGAAGATGGCGATACCATTATTTCTATTGATACACACCTCAATGGTAATGAAAAGCAAGACATCATACTTTCAGACACTGATTTATCAGGCCATGCCAAGCAAACAATTATAAATACACTGTTTACTAAGCTAGATGAAAGCGAAGGTCTATTTTCTTCAACTTCAATTGAAGAAACGCCACCTAGCTTTAATACGTTAGATGATGAATCACTTATCTAGAACATGTATTTAGTATAGAGCATTGATAGTTAAGTAAAATCGACCTATTGGGTCAAATAAAAAAACACCGCCTAGCACTTAGGTGCTAGACGGTGTTTTTATTACAATAAAATCAAGAGCTTACTTCCTTGTGTCGTTTTGTAAAAAATGACACTAATTTGGCGTTCTTCGTTTTATAATATCTAGTCACCAACCAATTGATTTACTTGTCTCTGTCCGCACCAGTTATTTCATTTCGAACGCTTTACCTATCTTTGAGTCAATAGCGCTCAAAATGATAGGTTTTATTAAATTAGTTAAAACGAAACTATTTATTTCTCTCAATGATCAACGCAATACCTTGCCCACCACCAATACACATAGTTGCCAGTCCGTAACGGCCATCTATACGATCAAGCTCTGATAGTAGTTTAACAATTAAAATACTGCCCGTTGCACCAACCGGGTGCCCCATTGCAATAGCACCGCCATTTGGGTTCACTTTAGCTGCGTCTATGTTTAACTCATCATTAACAGCCATTGCTTGTGCAGCAAATGCTTCGTTAGACTCAATGACATCGATATCTTGCATGGATAGCCCTGCTTTAAGTAGTGCCAGTTTCACCGCTTTAATCGGGCCAAGCCCCATTACGTCAGGGTTTACGCCTGAAAACGCATAACTCTTAAATGATGCTTTGATGGTTAGCTGGCGATTTTGAGCTTCTGACTTACTCGTCAATAACATCGCTGCAGCACCATCATTAAGTCCAGATGCATTGCCAGCAGTGACCAAACCACCTTTTTTAAACGCGGGTTTTAGCATCGATAGGCCTTCTACCGTTGCGTCACTACGCACATGCTCATCAGTATCAAAGACAGAGATTTGGCGACCTCGTTTGATTTCAATAGGAACGATTTGACTTTTAAAACGCCCCTTAGCAATTGCTAGACTTGCCTTTTGTTGTGATAGCATCGAAAAATTATCTAAATCAGAACGACTGTAATTATATTGGTTGGCAATATTTTCGGCGGTGATACCCATATGGCCGCTGCCAAATGGGTCGGAAAGTATTCCCATCGTGAGATCAACAACCTCTCCGTTACCAGCTCTAAGTCCTTTGCGAACATTAGGCATTAAATACGCGCCTTGGCTCATACTTTCTGCCCCACCGGCTAATGCAAAATTACTATCTCCTAACATCACTAACTGCGCAGCACTAATGACAGATTGAATGGCGGAGCCGCAAAGACGATTAACATTAAAAGCGGTCGAAGAAGGAGACATCCCACTATCAAGTGCAATATGTCGTGCTAGATAAGCATCTTGTGGTGAGGTTGTAATGATATGTCCCCATATGCTGTGGTCGATATCGCTGGCGGCGACACCACCACGAGCAATGACCTCTTTAGCGACATGAATTCCTATTTGAGCAGGCGATAGAGACGATAAACTGCCTCCGAATGAACCAATTGCGCTACGAGCGGCAGAAATTATGACTACATCACTAAGTTGCATATCTACTCCTTTATAATTATTAGTTTTCATGGCTTTACTTATATCATTAACAATACCTTATTCGCTATACTCTGTACCTAGTTAAAATCAAGCAACAAAGTTAGCAAGGAACGTCATGGGTATTCATTCGCACGCAGGTAAACCAGCACGAGCTCAAGATCGCATTAATATTGGCCGTTTAGTTAGTGATTATTACACTAAAAAGCCTGATCTTAATATTGTCGAACATCGTGTTGCATTTGGCACTTCAGGTCATCGCGGCAGTGCATTTTCACATAGTTTTAATGAGCAACACATTGCGGCAATTTGTCAGGCGATTAGTGAGTACCGTCAGTCACAACAATTTACAGGGCCCATCTATATTGGCAAGGATACCCATGCCTTATCAGAGCCTGCGTTTACTACTGCAATTTGTGTTTTAATTGCTAATGATGTGCCCGTTGTCATTCAAAATGATGAAGGCTTCACGCCAACACCGGTCGTATCGCGCTTGATTATTAATCATAATCGCGATAGTAGGGAACTCGCCGACGGCCTAATCATTACACCTTCTCACAATCCTCCCAAAGATGGCGGTATTAAATATAACCCTCCACACGGCGGCCCAGCTGAAGGTGAAATCACTAAGCTTATTGAAACACGCGCTAATGAGCTTATTGCTAATAATCTGGCTGATGTAAAACTGCTAGCTATCGAAGAAGCAATGGGCTCATCTTTACTTAGCAAACAAGATTTTATTGAGCATTACGTGAGCGACCTTAAACAAGTCATCGACATTGATGCGATAAAGGCTGCCAATGTTCGCATCGGTGCTGATCCCCTTGGTGGCTCAGGACTCGATTACTGGCCAGTAATTGCCAGTCACTACGGATTAGATATCACCGTCGTTAATGATGTGGTTGATGGTAGTTTTGCATTTATGCCATTGGATAAAGATGGAAAAATCAGAATGGATTGCTCATCGCCATATGCGATGAGTGGTCTAATTGCCATGAAAGATGATTTTGATATCGCCGTTGGCAATGATCCCGACTTTGATCGCCACGGGATAGTGACACCTACTGGCGGCTTGATGAATCCTAATCATTATTTAGCGGTGGCAATTCATTATCTAATGACCAATCGCCATTGGAGTGAAAACACAAAAATCGGTAAAACATTGGTATCTAGTTCACTCATCGATCGCGTCGCAACATTAATTAACCGCCCGCTATCTGAAGTGCCTGTTGGATTTAAATGGTTTGTTGATGGTTTAAGCGATTCAAGTTACGGTTTTGGCGGCGAAGAGAGCGCAGGCGCTGCTTTTTTAAGTCGCGACGGTAGCACCTGGACCACGGATAAAGACGGCTTTATTATGAACTTATTAGCCGCAGAAATTCTTGCAGTGACAGGTAAAGACCCTTATCAATATTATCAATGGTTAGTTGAACAACTTGGTGAGGCACACTATGGTCGTGTTGAAGCCGTAGCCAGCCTTGAGCAGAAAAAAGTACTGAGTTCATTAACCACTGACGCTATTTCAGCGAAAACGTTAGCTGGCGAATCTATTACCGACATTATTACTCATGCGTCAGGTAATAATGCAGCAATTGGCGGCTTAAAGGTGGTGACTGAAAATGGCTGGTTTGCCGCAAGACCTTCAGGCACAGAAGACATATATAAAATTTATGCAGAAAGTTTTATTGATAAAGCACATTTAGCAAATATCATTGAAGAAGCTCAAGCTATTGTCTCTAGCGCTTTTGAAGCGGCTGGACTATAAAATCAATAAACGGCGGCTTTATCTTTCAAAGTCGCCGTCCTTTTGACAAATCTTAATTCACATCAATTAAATCGTTCTAAAAACGCTCTCTTAGCTGCTTTTAATGTTGCACAATTTATTAACCGACGTAAAATGTGACCGTCATCACACCCGAGCATTTATTTATTTCGGAATTCGTGATGAAAATGAATTAAACAAGGCACTCCAAGGGAATTTTTATGAAACTCGTTAAAGCTTCAGCAGCAACGCTATTGTGCTGTCTATCGTTCAACGCCAGTGCAAAACAGCTTTGGTCTGATACGAGCGTTACGCTAATGAAAGGCACTCAATATGAAGTCGGAGATACAGATAAAACAGTATTTACTTTAGAGCATGCCAGTGGCCACAGCTGGGGCAGCATTTTCACATTCGTTGATCGTCTTAGCCATGATAATGACAACCAACATGAACTCTATGGTGAGTTTGGCGCAAATATCACGTTAAATGAGTTAGATAACAGCGTATTTAAAGATGTATATCTGGCGACGCAATGGGAGTTTAATTCTGATAAGTTCGCTCAGTTTGATAATTACCTTGTTGGTGTCGGCGCGAATTTATCCATTCCAAAATTTAACTTCGCCAACATCACTTATTATCGCCGCAATAACGAATTAGGCGACAACAACAATCAACTGACCTTTGTTTGGTCTGTGCCTTTTGGCGATTCGATTGTTTATGATGGTTTTATTGATGCTGTTGATAGCACGGATTCAGTAGCCTCAGGTTACAATTTCACATCGCAGATAAAGTATGATGTTGGCCAGCATATTGGGATCGAGAAAAATAAATTCTACGCTGGCGTTGAATACGTCTACTGGAAAAACAAGTTCGGTATTGACGGTATTACTGAGAAAAACCCTAATATCATGGTGAAATGGCACTTCTAACACACTGATAACGAGGTGATTTATGTTGTTAATCACCTCACCTTTTTAGGACTTACCTGTAGCTGCCATTTTTATTCATTTAAAGTGAATAAAATTCTACAAACTCTCTCCCCTTTCACTCTTCAAATAGCTGTTAATATAAGCTAGTATGATGCCCCACATAATGCGTCGTTATTACTAACGGTTAATTTTGTAAAGTTAATTACAAAATTATTCACCTTTAGTCGAAATAGCGCATAATTTACCCGCAATTTTCTGTATTTGTGTTATTTTATTACGATCTTATACAGATGAAGATTTTAACTCATAAGATTCATTGCTCGATTCACTATTTAAGAGCACCACATGAACTCTTATGCCTAAAGCACCAAGACTAGGGAAATATAATGTCCAACAAGAATACCATTTATTACACAATGACCGACGAAGCGCCAGCGCTAGCCACTTGTTCACTTCTGCCAATTTTTAGAACCTTTACCGCAGCAGCTGGTATTGACATGCAATTGAGCGATATCTCATTAAGTGCGCGTGTACTTGCAGGATTTAACGATCGTCTAAAGCCTGAGCAACGTGTAGAAGATGGTTTAGCTTTCCTTGGTCAACTGACACAAGACGAAAACGCTAACATCATTAAATTGCCAAACATCAGTGCATCATTACCACAATTAAAAGCGTGTATCAGTGAACTCCAATCGCAAGGTTATGACTTACCAGAGTTTCCAGAAGTCCCTGCGAACGCAGAAGAAGAAGCAGTAAAAGCAACGTACGCTAAAGTATTAGGTAGTGCAGTAAACCCTGTATTACGTGAAGGTAACTCTGACCGCCGTGCTCCTCCAGCAGTTAAAGCATTCGTTAAAAAATTCCCTCACTCAATGGGTGAATGGGAAATGACTTCTCAGTCACACGCAGATTACATGCGTGGTGGTGATTTCTTCTCATCAGAGCAATCTGTAACCGTAGATAGTGCACAAACAGTACGCATTGAATACGTTGCACCAAATGGTGAAGTATCACTTAAGAAAGAAGTAGCATTAGAAGCAAACGAAATCGTAGACAGCATGTTTATGAGTAGCAAAGCGCTACGTGCTTTCTTCGAAAAATCACTACAAGACTGTCGTGATTCTGGCGTAATGTGGTCACTACACGTTAAAGCAACGATGATGAAGGTTTCTCACCCTATCGTATTTGGTCACGCGGTTTCAGTATTCTACAAAGAAGCTTTTGAAAAACACGGCGACACATTTGCTAAATTAGGCGTTAATCCAAATAACGGTTTGGCTGATATTTACGATAAAATTCAAGCCTTACCGCGTACGCAACGTGAGCAAATTGAACGTGATATTCAAGCGTGTTACACAGCTCGTCCAGAAATGGCGATGGTTGATTCAGTTAAAGGTATTTCTAACCTTCACGTACCAAGTGACGTTATCGTTGATGCTTCTATGCCAGCAATGATCCGTAACGCTGGTCAAATGTGGGGCCCAGATGGCAACGCGAAAGACACTAAAGCGGTAATGCCTGAGTCTACCTATGCACGTATCTACCAAGAAATGATTAACTTCTGTAAAACAAACGGTTCATTCGATCCAACGACTATGGGTACAGTACCTAACGTTGGTTTAATGGCTAAGAAAGCAGAAGAGTATGGCTCACACGATAAAACATTTGAAATTGAATCTGACGGCGTTATGCGCGTAGTTGCACAAGACGGTTCTATCTTAATGCAACACAATGTTGAGCAAGGTGATATCTGGCGTGCATGTCAAACGAAAGACGAGCCAGTACGCGATTGGGTTAAACTAGGTGTTAATCGTGCACGTCAAACTAACACGCCAGCAGTATTCTGGTTAGATCCAGAGCGCGCACATGACATGCAATTAATGGTTAAAGTTGATAAATACCTACAAGAGCATGATCTAAACGGCGTTGAAATCCACAAAATGGATTACAACCAAGCGATTCGTTTCTCAATGGAACGCCAAATGCGCGGCCAAGATACTATTTCAGTAACTGGCAACGTATTACGTGATTACCTGACTGATTTGTTCCCAATTATGGAGCTAGGCACATCAGCAAAAATGCTATCTATCGTACCTATGCTTAAAGGCGGTGGTATGTACGAGACTGGCGCTGGCGGCTCAGCACCACGCCACGTACAGCAAGTTACTGAAGAAAACCATTTACGTTGGGATTCACTAGGTGAGTTCATGGCAATGGCAGTATCTTTAGAAGATATGGGCATTAAACAAGACAACAAGAAAGCAGCTATTTTGTCTAAAACATTAGACGAAGCCACTACTGAATTGTTGCAAAACAATAAGTCGCCTTCACGTCGTACTGGCGAGCTAGATAATCGTGGTAGCCATTTCTACTTAGCTAAATTCTGGGCAAACATTGTTGCTAACCAAACAGAAGATACTGAACTAGCAGCTAAATTCTCTACGTTAGCTAAAACATTAAGCGAGCAAGAAGAAACGATCTTAAAAGAGCTAAGCGAAGTTCAAGGTCGTGCCACTGAGCCAGGCGGTTACTACCACCCAACACCAGCTCAAGTGAAAGACATTATGCGTCCAAGTGCTACATTAAACGCAGCACTAGCGGCATCAAAAGCTTAAGTTAATTTATTAACTTAATCATAATGTTAGATTGAGCCTGTAGTCGATGACTACAGGCTTTTTTCTTTCTGAAATTCACTTACATTTCTTCTCCCTTCAAAGCTTGTTATTCCCGTTCACTCCCTTTAGAGTGTTTGCAAATAAAAACGAAGGGAACATCATGAATAACTATAAAAAAGTCTTTGCCTTAAGTGCCCTAGCGCTTGCTATTACTGGCTGTAATGTCACTGGTTCATCAACAACCGGCACACCTAAAGCTGTGGAATCAACCAACGCGGTAAATTTAGATATTGAAAAATTCACTTTAGACAACGGTCTTGAAGTCGTTCTGCACCAAGATAAATCCGATCCCGTTGTTGCTGTTGCTATTCAATATCACGTCGGTTCAAATCGTGAAAAATTAGGCCGCACAGGTTTCGCGCATTTCTTTGAGCACATGTTATTTCAAGACTCTGAAAATGTCGGTGCTGGTAAGTTTATTAAAAACATCGGTGGCATGGGCGGCAGCTTGAATGGCGGCACTTGGACCGATGGCACAATTTATTATGAAATAGTTCCTAACGATGGTCTTGAAAAAGTGTTATGGATGGAATCTGATCGCATGGGGTACTTCATTAACACAGTAACTCAAGAAGGATTAGAAAACGAAAAACAAGTGGTTAAAAATGAAAAACGTCAAAGTGTTGATAACCGTCCGTACGGCCACGAAAGCGGTGTCACGCTATCAGCTCTATATCCAGAAGGTCATCCATATAGCTGGTCAGTTATAGGTAGCCTCGAAGATCTACAAAACGCTACGCTGGGTGATGTACGCGAGTTTTATAACAAGTGGTATGGCGCTAATAACGCGACATTAGTGCTTGCTGGTGATTTTGACAAAAAACAAGCCAAGGCGTGGATAGAAAAATACTTTGGTGAATTTAAAGCACGCGGTGACGTCACTCCCCTGCCGCCAATGCCAGTCACCTTAACCGAAAGCAAATCACTCTATCATGAAGACAACTTCGCCAAAGTACCGCAATTAGCAATGACATTACCAACGGTTGATCAAAACAGCGAAGACCGCTTTGCCTTAGAAATGCTAGCGCAAATTTTAAGTGATGGAAAAGATTCGGTAATGTACCAAACACTCGTTGAAGAAGATAAGGTTGCACCACGCGCATCAGCTTATGTTAACCACGGCGAACTAGCTGGTACATTCAAAATGGTTGTTCGCGCATTTGACGGTAAAAAACTCGATGAAGTCAAAGCCAGCATCGACAAAGCACTAGCAAAGTTTGCCAAAAACGGCGCAACTGACAAGCAAATTGCTCGTATTTTAACGAGTAAAGAGAATGAATTTTACCAAAGCATCAACAGCGTATTTTCAAAAGCATCAGCACTCGCAACCTATAACGAATTTTACGGCGACCCAAACCTTATTAGCACTGAAATAAAACAGTATCAAAAAGTCACTAGAGCAGATTTGATGCGCGTATTTAAACAGTACATTCTTGGTAAAAACTTCATTGCGACAAGCTTTGTTCCCAAAGGGCAAACAGACTTAGTCTTAACCGGCGCTGTAAAGGCAAACGTGAAGGAAGAGAAAATAGTACAAGGCGCTGAGAGCGATATGGCCAAAGAGGCAACAAACATAGCGCTTGCTCCTGTTGAACAAGAAACATCAAGTTTTGATCGCTCAATCGAACCACAGTTTGGCCCAACTCCTGTCGTGCAATTACCGCAGGTTTGGGATATCTCTTTACCAAACGGCGTAAAAGTATCAGGTATTGAACACACTGAACTACCCGTTGTATCGTTTTCGATTCGAGTCATGGGCGGCCATCTATTAGATTTACCGAGTAAGCATGGCGCCGCAAACCTATTAACCGACATGTTAATGGAAGGCACGAAAAACAAAACGCCTCAGCAATTAGAAGACGCACTAGGCGAACTCGGGGCTGAGCTATACTTTACCGCTAGCGACGAGTACATCACGCTAAGCGGTAGCACCTTGAGTAAAAATTACAATGCAGTGATGGCGCTTGCTCAAGAAGTGTTACTAGAACCTCGTTGGGACGAAACGCAATGGGAGCGTGTAAAGAAAGAAACGCTAGCAGGTATTAAACAAGCAGCTGGTAGCCCAAATGCCATCGCCGCCAATGTTTACGCAAAACTGCTCTACCCTGATAGTAATTTAGGTACGCCTGTCACGGGTACAGCTCAAGATGTAGAAGCATTAACCCTTAGCGATGTTAAAGCGTTTTATCACGCCAATGTCAAAGCCAATGTAACCAGCGTTCAAGTTGCTGGCGATATTACACAAGCACAAGTTGGTGCGAGCATAGCCAAACTGGCCCTGTCTCTTATACACATCTGACGCTGCCGACGAAGAGGATAGTGTAGAT
>OJBM01000282.1_pt1 | contig 14710 bp, 16 predicted proteins | sample 1591061 | NCBI WGS metagenome assembly OJBM01 (sample SAMN05416872, study PRJEB24817) | seawater metagenome | isolation source: Sea water | place: Canada:Atlantic | collected 2013-11 | reverse complement strand
TGCCCGAAGGGAGTTCGGGTAGAAAACGACTACCGCGTTATGATTCATAATCAGGTTTTCACATGGAAGTGAAACATTAGGGCAATGCAGGAGCTCATTGCCGAGAATGACCATTAATTATCAATCATGCCTTGTATTCGATTCCTACCCGAGCTCTGAAAAATGCATCTTTAAGTGGCTTGGGTATAAAATATCGCTTGAAAAATAATGATTTGCCCATAGATATAACTAAACCTATTTTAATGAGAATACGCATGTCGAACATTGTTGAACTTACCGTTGAAAACTTTCAATCCGTTTTAATCGAGCAAGCACCCGAGCAGCTTATTGTTGTCGAGCTGTATTCTCCCCGTGATGAAGCGGGTAAAGCGATGTCACATGATTTAGTGAGTTTGGCTAATGAATTGGGTGAAGCAATTGTATTAGCTCGCGTTAATTGCGATGAGCAGCCTCAAATTACGCAACAATTTGGTGTGTCATCAGTACCAACATTAGTGCTTATTCGTGCAGGAAAACCGCTTGACGGTCTAACGGGTGTTACGCCACTGCCTCAAATAAAAGAGCTATTATTTAAATACCTACCTAAGCCTGAAGATGACATGTTATTGCAAGCCAATGCGATATTACTGGATGAATCGGCTGATATTAATACGGCTTTTTCGTTGATAAAGCAAGCCTATGAGATTGATCCCGAACGTATTGATATCAAGCTTTGTTATAGCGAAGTGTTGATCAAAGTAGGTCAGTTAGATAACGCGCAAACTTTATTAGAAAGTTTTGCGTTGGAAGATAAAAATGCAAGTTATCAGCGTCTTATTTCGTTATTAGAACTTGCGCAACAAGCAGGGCAATCGCCTGAAATTACAGCGTTAGAGCAAAAACTTGCTCAATCACCTGATGATAAGTCAGTAAAGCTTGAGTTGGCCGTGAGTTATAGCCAAGCCAATCGCAGTAGCGATGCACTCGATTTGTTGTTTGACATACTGACTAGCGATTTAAATTTTGACGATGCAAAGAAACGCTACCTTGATATCGTTGCTGCGTTACCTGATGGTGACGCTTTGGCGTCAGCATCTCGCCGAAGACTTTACAGTTTATTACATTGATATCTAGGACATAGTGTCGATATGGTAGATTATCGGTTCTACGCCATCGTTAAATTTTGGCGACACGTTTTACAACGATAAATCGTTCCCTTTAACACATTGTTATGACGGCGCATTGTTAACTCAACATCACCGCAATCACAACGATAAGTGATGTGTTTGATACCAATATTGTCGACATTGTATTGATGAGTACGAGTCGGTGGTAAGTTAAACACATTAACCATAATGTGTTGCCATTCACGGCCATGTGGCGGTGTTTTACCAAAGAGCTGCCATACGAGCAGGTGCGCGATTTCATGAGGCACCACGTGGGTGAGAAAGTGCGCTTTGTTTTGCTCATAAATCTTAGGATGAAACTTGATCGTGTTCTTTTGCAGTAATGCACATCCCGCTATTTTTCCCCGTTGATTAAACAATACATCCGGTCGTGGAAAGCGGCGCGCTAATACGTGTTCTGCGATGGAATAACACTGCGTTACAACGTCGAGTAGTTCTTTTTTTAATTGATTATCTATCATGGTCATTATCATAAAAAAGCCAGCAATTAAGCTGGCTTTGTTTACGTATTTTTAACTACGATAACTTATCGCTAGCGATATGGTAGTTAGGATCTTCCATAACATTGAGTTCTACACAATCACTTGCTTTAGAAAATAGCTCTTTACATTCAGGGCTAAGGTGACGTAAATGTAGCTTTTTTCCTGCCTGTGTATAGCGCTCGGCCAGCCCATCGATAGCTTCAATACCAGAATGATCATAAACACGAGAGTTCTGGAAATCGATAATGACATCGCCAGCATCATCATTCACCTGAAATTGTGACTTGAAATTACTGATTGCGCCAAAGAATAGCGGGCCTTCAACTTCATAAACTGTTGAACCATTTTCATCTGTTGAGCGTTTAACGATAACGTGTTTAGCATGTTCCCAAGCAAATACCAGTGCCGAAACAATAACACCGACGATGACTGCAATGGCAAGATCAGTGGCAACTGTTACACCTGATACTAAAATCAAGATAAATGCGTCAGATTTAGGGATCTTTTTAAGTGCGCGGAAGCTAGACCATTCAAAGGTTGCAATAACAACGATAAACATCACGCCGGTTAATGCCGCTAAAGGAATTTGTTCGATTAAGCCAGAAGCAAACAAGATAAAACCAAGTAACGCTAATGCGGCTGTGATACCCGAAGCACGGCCTCGACCACCTGAGTTCACGTTGATCATCGATTGACCGATCATCGCACAACCACCCATGCCACCGAAGAATCCGTTGGTTGTATTTGCAAGTCCTTGCGCGACACATTCTTTATTACTTTGACCACGCGTTTGCGTTAACTCGTCAATAAGCGTCAGTGTTAGTAATGACTCAATCAGGCCAATAGCCGCTAGAATGAGAGAATATGGGAAAATAATGACTAATGTTTCCCATGTAAAAGGTACATCTGGGATCATAAAGCTAGGCAGTTCACCCGCGATAGAAGCAACATCACCAACAACTTTTGTTTCAATGTCTAATCCAACAACCGCCAACGATACAACAACAATTGCAACAAGTGCAGAAGGCACAGCAGACGTCAATTTAGGTAAAAAGTGGATAATCGCCATCGTTAACGCGATAAGCCCTAGCATGGTGTAAAGCATCTCACCTTGCATCCATTGCATAACACCATTTTCGTCTGCTACTTTAAATTGGCCTAATTGGGCAAGGAAAATAACAATCGCTAGGCCGTTCACAAAACCCAACATAACAGGGTGTGGCACCATTCGAATGAACTTGCCGAGCTTAAACACACCAAATAGGATTTGTAGAATACCGGTGAGCAAGACGGCGGCAAAGAGGTATTGCACGCTGTGTTCAAGCACTAACGAAACCATTACAACAGCCATGGCGCCTGTTGCGCCAGATATCATACCTGGACGTCCGCCAAAAATTGCAGTGATTAAGCCCACCATAAAGGCAGCATAAAGACCAACGATAGGGTCGACATTTGCCACAAAGGCAAAGGCAACGGCTTCTGGCACAAGGGCAAGGGCAACTGTTAGGCCCGAGAGTATGTCAGCCTTTAGGCTAACTACTTTATTAATGTGTAGCTTGAGCATGGTTAGTATCTTTTATTAAGGTGATGGTAATACCAATTAAGTATGTCGAAATACGTTATTGATAAATGCGGGCGAATAAGCCAGCAAAAAGCGCTAAATTGTAGGTTTTTGGTGGAAAATGTCAACCTAATAAAGCGTAATTGGATAAGTTGATGCACTTAATTTTTGACAAAAATAAGGCCACCTTAAGGTAGCCTAGTCATAAAGGTTAGTTAAAACCTGAATCTTCTACAGCGCATTGACGTTAAGTGCTTGTGGGCCTTTAGGTCCGTCTTCAACTTCAAACTGTACTTCTTGACCGTCGGCAAGGGTTTTAAATCCGTCGCCTTGAATTGCTCTAAAGTGAACAAATACATCTGAGCCGCCTGAGCGTTCGATGAAACCGAAGCCTTTCTTTTCATTAAACCATTTAACGCGACCTGTCGTTGTAGCCATAATAGCTATTCTCCATTTTCTTATTTTGATTCGGATAGGCAACCGCTGCACTATCCAAACTCGCTATTTCATACCAATGACAATCGTTTATTTTCGTTAGTACTGATGGCTATTTCGATGAACTGCCTAAATAACAAGCACATTGATTCTAGCGCAATATTTCAAAAAGTAAACATCATTCAAAATATCAGCACTTTAAGCGATGAAATCTCAAATTTTAGCGAGTTATTTACAGGAGATCACCATGGTGTATTGTCACATATTTGTCATAAAGTGAATCTTGTGATTCAGCATGTTGTGGATCAACCTCAATACAATCAATTGGACAAACTGCGATACATGTCGGTTTGTCGTAATGGCCAACGCATTCCGTACATAGCGCAGGGTCTATTTCATAAATGACCTCGCCGTAGCTAATAGCTTGGTTTGGACATTCTGGTTCACACATATCACAGTTGATGCAATTGCTGAGGATCTTTAAAGCCATCGGCTAGCCTCGCGTAGACGTATCTTGCGGTAAATAACGCATAATTAAGGCGAATGTTAAGTCAATATCATTTGCGACGGGAATTGAAACGATATGGCCTGAGCCAGGTGCAACGTCCGCTAGTTCACCTTTTTTGTTGCGCATCTCATTGAGTTCGAAAATGACATTTCCTTGAGGTGTCATTAATTCTAAGGTATCACCCACCATAAATTTATTTTTAACATCGACAATAGCGTGACCGTTGTCATCGCGGCCTAATACCTCACCAACGAATTGGGCACTGTCAGACACTGAATGACCATAATCATAATTTTGGTATTTATCGTGTGTATGACGACGTAAAAATCCTTCGGTATATCCGCGATGGGCAAGATGATCGAGTGATGAACTAAGTGCTGGATCGTAGGGTTTTCCTGCTGCGGCGTCGTCAATCGCACGGCGATACACTTGCGCTGTTCTAGCACAGTAATAAAATGATTTAGTGCGTCCTTCTATTTTTAACGAATGAACTCCCATTTTAGTCAACGGCTCGACCATTTCAACGGCACGTAGATCTTTTGAATTCATGATGTAAGTGCCATGTTCATCTTCAAATGCTGGCATATATTCACCAGGACGATTTGGCTCTTGTAATAAGTAGATATCGTTTGTGGTATTACCTTCGCCTAATGTCGGTTCAACGACAATTGGCTCTGCTAGTTGTGCTGGTTCTGACGCTATTACGTCACCGGTTTCATTTTCTTTGGCGTCATGAACGCCATACTTCCAACGACAAGCATTGGTACAGGTTCCCTGATTTGGATCTCGTTTATTAATGTAGCCAGATAGCAAACAACGGCCAGAATAAGCCATACATAATGCACCATGAACAAATACTTCAAGTTCCATTTTTGGCACCGCTTCACGGATCTCTTTAATTTCGTCAACAGATAACTCGCGAGATAGGATCACTCGCTCAATGCCTTGCGTGCCCCAGAACTTTACCGTGGCCCAGTTTACGGCGTTCGCTTGGACGGATAAATGAATGGGTAAATCGGGAAAAGCCTCTCTTACTAACATGATAAGGCCCGGATCTGACATGATTAAAGCATCTGGCTTTAACTCAACCACAGGTTTTAAATCGCGGATGTAGGTTTTTAGCTTACTATTGTGAGGCGCAATATTACTTACGACATAAAACTTTTTCCCCAAATCATGGGCCTCTTTGATGCCGACCGCTAAATTTTCTAAATTGAATTCATTGTTTCGAACTCGCAAGCTGTAGCGTGGCTGACCAGCGTAAACGGCATCTGCGCCGTAAGCAAATGCATAACGCATGTTTTTCAAGCTACCCGCTGGGCATAATAATTCAGGAACAAAGGACACTAAAATAAACCTTATTGAAATTTTGGTGGCATAGTTTAGTGATGGCTTAATGGTTGCACAACGTATGTGTCGCTTAGTTTGAGGTGAAATTGATGTAAATCAATTTATCGTTAACTGGAATAAAATCACCAGTAAAATAAAAATGCAAAAAATCAACATAAATATTCATTTTGTTCTTGTGTGAACTAATCGCTTGGATTATATTTAGATGCAATAAGGCTTAGTTATTAGTGAGCTACTCTAATGTCGATTAAAAGCGGATTGAATAATTCGTCAAATTTGTGAGAAAGAAATGAAACTATCGAATTTAAAAGGTAAAACGGTTGGTGTTTGTGTATCAGGTGGTTTAGACAGCAAAACCGTGACTAAGCGTTTAATGAAAGAAGACATTAACGTCATCTGCTTTTCGGCAGACTTGGCGCAGCCAGATGAAGACGATATTAAAAACGTAATTCGTAAAATGGAGCCCTGTGGCGCTGAAACAGTACTTGTTGATTTAAAAACTGAAATGGCAGAGGCCTGTTTTGCAGCAATCAAAGCAAATGCGACCTACGATGGCGGTTATTGGAATACAACAGGTATTGCGCGTGCGGTAACAGTGCAAGGCTTAGTTAAAGCGATGAAGGCACGTGATGTAAATATTCTTGCTCACGGTGCTACAGGTCGTGGTAATGACCAAATGCGTTTCGAACGTTATACCCGTTCTTTAGCCCCTGAAATGGAAGTTTATGCACCGTGGCGTGACGCGGACTTGCTTGAACAATTCCCTGGCCGTAGCGAAATGGCTGATTACTTGGCTCAGTTTGATATTCCTGCTGTAATCGGTATGAAAAAGAAATACTCAACCGATGCGAACTTAGCTGGTTTATCCCACGAAGCAGAAGATCTGGAAAGCCTTGAAACGTCGATGCTGATTGTTGAGCCGACCATGGGGGTTTGGCCGCAAGACGCGCCAGACGCTATTGAAGAAGTGACTATTGATTACGTTGCTGGTGACGCGGTAGCCTTTAATGGTGAGACATTAAATCCTTTTGATATGATGACGCTAGCCAATACAGTCGGTGGTCGTAATGGTATTGGTATGTCAAATGCGTTAGAAAATAGAATCATTGGTACAAAGAGTCGTGGTGTTTATGAAGCGCCAGGCATGGAATTGTTGAGTCAGGGTCTGCAAAACATTTTACAAGCAACGTTAGATCGTCGTGCTACAGCGTTATATGACAGCTTAAGTAAAACGATTAGCGATCAGTTCTACGACGGCCGTGGCTTTGACATCGCGACGAAAGCTGCCGTTGAAGGCGTTAACGTATTAACAGCTAGTGCCACTGGTAGCGTGAAGCTCGGTTTATACAAAGGCAATGTCTTCTTCTTATCGATGGGGAATATTGATGCTTCTTTGTATAACGAGGAAGATAGCTCGATGGAAGCAAGTGATGGCTTAAACCCTGAAAGCTCTCAAGGGTATGCAGACATCTTATCCGTTGAAGCGTGTGCACTGGCAAAAGCAGGGCAGTTTAAAGGCGATAGTTAGCCGACTTCAACGTTGAGGTTTATTAAGCCGCTGTCTTCATTGACAGCGGCTTTTTTTGTCATAGCGGCTGACATCAGTTAAACTTAGCGGTCATATCCCTATTGATGCTGTGTCATGAACCGTAAAAAGAAAATAAAGACCATTCTTAAGAAAAAGCAAAAGAAGAAAAACGCTAAACTTACGTTTAATAATAAGCCTAAGTACGTCAGCAAAGCTGAACGTGCAAAGTTGGAAGAACAGGAAGCTCAATTATCAGAAGAGGTACTCGTTCAAGAATCTGATAAGTAACTTTTTACTTCTGTAATTAATGCGTTAGGGAACTGGCGATAATCAAGGTAGGGTGTCAAAAGTATTTGTTGCCCTGTCATGGTTTGATGAAATTTTACATCATATTCGTCATTAACCGTCTGCCACGATTGATTGTCTTCACAAAGTTCAAATGACTGGCTATGATTTTTTCCACAAATATACTGCCAAGTAGCATACTCATTTAGTTTATTTTCAAAACTAATGTAAACCTCATTAATGAGCTGTTCGTTACGAAAAATCTTCCAATCGATGTTATGGCTACATAACTTGGCAATAATGACAAATATCTTTCGCCAATGATTTCCGTTAATCGCTACTAAATCATCTATTTTATAGCCTAATTCGCCGACAATTGGTGCATTGGGTAAATGAAAACAAATTTTACTTTCAGGGTTGCCTAAACCGACAATTTGCTGAAGATTATTAGTGATTATTTGATTCATATGGTGATTTACCTTAATACGCAAAAATACGTAGCATTTGTTTTAAATTAGGAGTATATATTATTAAAGCTACTATATTCGAGCTGTAACACTGCCTCTTACTTTATGAAATTAATGCAGTATTTTTATAAAATTGGAAATGGAACCGAAGATTTATGTCTACTGCCAATGCATTACGAACCATATTAATTGAAAAACTAAAAAGCGATGCCTTAGTTCTACCCACTCTCCCAAAGATTGCCATGAAAGTGAGAGAGGCTGTTGCTGATCCAGATACAAATCTAAATGATATTGCGGCGATTATCGCACAAGATGCAGCATTGTCTGCACGATTAATCCGCATTGCTAATACGGCACATTATAGCCGTGCTGTGCGTGTTGAAAATTTGCAAGCAGCAGTGACTCGAATCGGCATGCGTCAAATTAAAAATATTGTTATGGCGCTGGCGATGGAGCAACTATTTGTTTCTAACAATGAGCTTATTGCTACGTATCTTGCTAAAACATGGAAACGCTCAACAGAAGTTGCCGCTTATGCCATGGCACTATTTGCAGTGCATAAAGAAGAAAATAAACATACTTCATTGCAAATTGATACCTTATCTTTAGCTGCGCTGTTACATAATATTGGTACCTTACCAATTTTAACCGAAGCTGATGGTTATCCTGATGTATTTGCTGAGCCAGAATTCTTAGAGCGTGCTATTTCTGATTTACATAACCATATTGGTTTGTCGATTGTTAAAGCGTGGAACTTTAGCGATGATATGGCTGAGTCAGTGCGTTATTACGCAAGTAATGACTACCAAACAGATGAAATTAGCTACTTAGACTTTGTGCGCCTTGCTGTGTTGTGCCAAGCAAACGAAGCTAATCTTTCTGATTGTGGCGATGCGGTAGCACCTTATGTTGAAAAAGGTTTAATTGACAGCATGAAAGACTTATCGAGCGATACGTTTAATGATGAGTTAGCAGCAGCAAGAGCTACTTTTGCATAAATTGTTCAAGCTTGTCATGATCAACGGCGCTTAATGCGCCGTTTTTTATTGCCTTATTGTCTGGCTTGACGAATATTAGCGGGTGCTGATTCGAAATTACTACGAAATGGGTTGATATCAAGTCCACCACGACGGGTGTAACGGGCATAAACCGTTAATTTTTCACAGTGACATAATGCCATTAAATCACTAAAAATACGCTCAACGCACTGCTCATGAAATTCATTGTGTTGTCTAAATGAAATTAAGTAACGAAGCAAAGATTCGTGATCGATTTCTGGACCGGTATAATTTATCTCAACGGTTCCCCAATCTGGTTGGTTAGTGATTAAACAGTTTGATTTTAGTAAATTTGAATGAATTAGCTGAGACACATGTTCACCTGACGCTGCGCCTTTTAGGTAATCTCTTGAAAATTCAAAATCATTAATTTCAATATCTAACTCGTCAATACAGTCGCCACGAGCCGCAACAATTTGTTGTGTTGCAAAATCTTTTGCCAATATCAACTCCACATTAGCAGAGCCTTGTGCGCAATTTTCCAAGTCCTTTTCTAATTGGACTAGCACTTCATGCTCGCTCGCAAATCGTTGTTGATTAAAGCTATTGAGGTAGAGTTTAAATGACTTAGATTCGACAAGATTTACGCTGTCAAAGCTAAATGAAAAGCTAGCCATCGCTACGACGGGCTTCCCTTTACTATTGAGCCAAGACAATTCATAGCCAGTCCAAATGTCGACACCATGAAAGGGTAAGGGGTCGCCAAGCGCTAATCCGTCGCGATTCAAAGATCGTGGTACGCCTTGTAACAGTTTTGCATCGAAGCTGTTATCATATTGCGTCTCTTTGCCTAGGCTAAGAGATTGAAGTTCTGGGGCATTATCATATTGAGATGATGGCTCAGTCATAAACGTTTTCCAAATATTGATTAGAGAATTAAATGAGTGATACTGCACAAGCATTAGCGCAATTTGCACGGGATTATAGCAAAGCCTGTGAAAATGAAACGGGAAAGTTACCACAAGTTAGCTTTGATGAGAGTTGGCGCTCACCTTGCGAAACTGGCGAAGTGAGTAATGATGAAAAAATTACTTGGCAGCAAGCAACGCAATCGCCAATGTTTGATTTTTCAGATATAGAATCAGCGTTAGCGTTAGAATTACACCAATCTGTGAAAGATTTTTACGGTACATATTTCGGCGCTAGTCTATTTGCAAAACTCGATGCAAAGCAATGTGAACTGATCCAATGTTGGAATCGAGATGATATTAAGCGTTTAGGCGAAAATATTATTGGGCATATATTAATGCAGCGAAAACTCAAGCAATCACATACGTTATTCGTCGGGAGTTTAGTCAATGGCGAACAGATGATTTGTGTTGATAATGACACAGGTGCTGTGGTCTTGGAAATTCCAGGTGATGATAAGCGTGAGCCGATAGCGCCTTCACTAACGGAATTCTTATTGGCTCTAGAGCCACTTGCATTACCCGACGAAGAACTTGCTTATCAAGCCCCAACAGAAATAAAAGCGGGACTAATGCCGCGCTTAACTGAAGTTATGCGCAGCTTATTAGGGCGTCAAAAGTAAGTTTAGTTATAATCCCACGATAGATTCGATACCAGGCGGCAATCATCGCATTTAAAATCGAATACTTGATGAATGGGTTCGGATAATGCCCAATCGCCGTTGCAGCTAGGACAGCGGCGTTGTTGTTCACTTGACTTGTTCTCGCCACCAACACGGTATAAATAATAATAGGTAGCAATACCGCTATTTTTCTCCAGTGTATTTGCTAGTGCACGGCCACGCATGGCTAGTGAACTATCATGCTCGCCGATTTCTGCGACAGCTGCAAATTCTGCACTACGACCATTCATTTGGAGCTGATCACATGCTTGCCAATCCTGTTGCCAATTAATTAACTGCTTGTAACAGCCATTGGCGAGTTTTGGTTGTCGATACAATGGAATAGGCGCAAAGTGCTCACCACAGCGAAGTGGTGAACACGTTTGCACATAACTGGTATACAAGATTTGCCATGAAGGATTGTGTTCTGGATCTGACATATCTGAGTGAAGCTCTTGCCCCAAAATATCTATTTTAGGCTTTAATACACCTGCCTCGTTCAGTGCCGTCAACGCACGACTAACGGCGCTATTATTGTTGTAATGCGCTAAAGCATCTTCGGTAGGGCACAGTGCTTGAGTGACAAATTGTCCGTCTTTTAATAGGCAAGGAAATTCATTACCGATAATTTGGCCATTATATTTTAGCTCAGTAATTAAACTTGAAATGGCACGTTCAACGGCTGTTAACGTCGTATCTTCAAAGCACTCAAATACTAATCTAGTTAGGATCATGACGATTTATCCTTCGGTAATTGAGTGTACACCCATTGCTTGAGGTCATTTAGCTCCTGTTGCGTATGTATTAACGCTTGTTTAAGCGCTGCTACTTCATCAGCGAGGTCTGTTGTTTGCCCATTGTTCTTTGTCGTATTTTTCATCGACGGCAAATTAACATCGGGAAGAAGTTTTTCAATATCTTCCACATTCATGTTCGTTGTTTTTTGTAATACATTAATGATGACTGGTATAGAAACCGATGTTGCTAATTTACTTTTAACCGTTGCTACTGTTGGTTTTCTACTTTCAGAAAGTAATTGGTGAATAGCAATTAAAATATCTTTTTCCATGCTTTGTCCTAATGTTCGTACCAAAACTAATATTTTAGCACTTTTATACTCAATATTTATCTAAATGATATCAATTAACTAAATATTATAATGTTTAATTTCTATGCAATCATAAACTGGTATAGACAAGCATTCGTTTTCTTAAGTTTACAAAGAATTTTAATTTAATTTTGAATATTAAATTCAATGGTTTGGAGCGGGTACTTGTTGGGGTGATGTGTTGTTTATTGTTGCCAAGTTTGTTTTCAGAATAGCTTATATTTATTCAGTCTTAAATTGAGTGATTAATGCAGTTTTGCTACATAAAGTTACTTAAACAGTCATAAACGCACCTTTTTTTGTGAAATAGCCGAAATTGCTATTGCGGTAAGTGAAAAATAATGGTTAATATCAGGTAACGGTTATTTCATCAATGTAATGTGTTTGTGAAGATCATTTGGCTTACTTTTTAGGTCTATTGATAAACCGTCCTTTTTTTAATTAATTTTTTGTGAGTTGGAGTTTGTTATGGAGATGTTGTCCGGCGCCGAAATGGTGATCCGCTCCTTGCAGGATCAAGGTGTTGAGCGTATTTACGGCTATCCCGGTGGTTCTGTATTAGATATTTATGATGCATTGTTTCAGCAGTCGAGCATTGAGCACGTTTTAGTGAGACATGAGCAAGCAGCCGTGCATATGGCAGATGGCTATTCGCGAGCAACTGGTGAGGTCGGTACCGTACTGGTGACATCAGGACCTGGTGCGACTAACTGTATTACGGGTATTGCTACTGCATACATGGATTCAATTCCGATGGTCCTCATTTCTGGTCAAGTTCCAACAACGATGATCGGCGAAGATGCATTCCAAGAAACCGATATGATTGGCGTATCACGACCTGTTGTGAAACATAGCTTTTTATGTAAAAACGTTGAAGATTTACCAACGATTATCAAAAAGGCCTATTACATTGCTTCGACCGGCAGACCTGGACCTGTTGTCGTTGATATCCCTAAAGATATTATGAACCCGGCATTGAAGTTTCCGTACGAATATCCAACATCGGTATCCTTGCGTTCATATAATCCGACGCAGCAAGGGCACAAGAAACAAATTCGTAAGGCACTTAAAACGCTGATTGAAGCAAAGCGTCCAATTATTTATGCCGGTGGCGGTGCAGTTTGGAACGATACGCCTGCTCTTATCAAGCAATTGGCGACGCATATTGGCTGTCCAGTAACAAATACCTTGATGGGGTTGGGCGTATTCCCTGGCACCGATGAGCAGTTTGTTGGCATGCTTGGCATGCACGGTACGTTAGAAGCCAATAAGTCGATGCATTTTAGTGATGTCATTTTTGCCATTGGTGTACGTTTTGATGATCGTACAACGAATAATTTGGAAAAATACTGTCCAAATTCCACGATTATTCACATTGATATCGACCCAACGTCGATTTCGAAGACAGTTAATGCGGATATTCCTATTGTTGGTTATGCCCATAATGTTTTAACAGCCATGCTTGAAATGATTAACGATGAAAATCTTCAGAACAATAAAGCAGATATTGAGACTTGGTGGAAACAGATTAACGAATGGCGTGATAAAAAGTGCCTTGGTTATGAAACAAGTGAAGAGTCACTAAAGCCGCAGCAAGTTGTTGAAGCAATGTACAAAGCAACCAATGGTGATGCCTATGTTTGTTCTGACGTTGGTCAACACCAAATGTTTGCAGCATTGTATTACCCATTTGATAAACCGGGACGTTGGATAAACTCAGGCGGTCTTGGAACGATGGGCTTTGGCTTACCAGCAGCTATGGGGGTTCAAATGGAATTTCCTGACAGCACCGTTGTTTGTATTACTGGTGATGGCAGTATTCAAATGAATATTCAAGAACTATCAACGTGTTTGCAATATGACTTACCTATTAAGATTATTATTCTTAATAATCATGCGTTAGGTATGGTTAAGCAATGGCAAGACATGGTGTACAAAGGGCGTCACTCACATTCTTATTGGGATTCAGTGCCTGATTTTGTCAAATTAGCAGAAGCTTACGGTCATGTTGGTATTAAAGTGGATAAACCGGCAGAGCTTGAAGGCGCGTTAGAGCGCTGTTTCTCCCTTAAAGATAAATTAGTTGTCATGGATATTGCTGTTGATGAATTAGAGCACGTGTACCCAATGTTGGTTAAATACGGCGCCATGAACGAAATGTATTTAAGTAAGACGGAGCGCACCTAATGTCTAGAACAGTTATCTCATTAATTATTGAAAATGAATCTGGTGCAACGTCACGTATTGTCGGTCTGTTTTCGCAACGTGGTTATAATATTGAATCATTAACCGTTGCTGCTACTCAAGATTCGTCATTATCGCGTATGACACTTGTTACGCGTGGTGAGCCACGGGTGATTGAACAAATCATGAAGCAACTAAACAAACTCATTAATGTGTTACGTGTTTCCGAGCTCACTGCAAGCGATTACATCGAACAAGAGATTTCGTTAGTAAAAGTGGCTTGTATTGGCTCAAAACGTGATGAAGTATGTCGGTTGGTTGATATATTTAATGCAAAAATTATCGATGCAACACCGAAGATGTATACCGTTCGCTTATTTGGCGATGGCAATAAACTCGATGCCTTTGTAAAACAGGTCGAGCAAACATCAGAAATTATTGAAGTGGTTCGCTCCGGTGTTATTGGTATTTCTCGTGGAGAGAAAGCATTGCGCGCGTAATTGAATTTGCGTAATAAAAAAGGCCCCGTTGAGTTATCAACGGGGCTTTTTAGTATCTACTATTTACTGATTATCCAGCGAAGATACCTTTTAGCATGTAGAAGATACAGATAGATAGTCCAGCACCCGCAGGTAAGGTAACAACCCATGAAATAACGATGTTACGGATAACACCCATATTCAAGGCTGCGATACCACGTGCCATACCTACACCTAGCACAGCACCAACAAGTGTTTGTGTGGTAGAGATAGGTAAACCTGTTGAAGAAGCGAGTACAACGGTTGTTGCAGCAGCTAGCTCAGCAGCAAAACCACGGCTTGGTGTTAAATGCGTGATGCCTTGACCGATTGTTGCCATTACACGGCGTCCGAAAATCGCAAGACCAGCAACGATACCGATACCACCAAGAGGAAGGATCCACCAAACAAGTGTCGATTTCTTAGCGATTTCACCACCGTTTTCAACGATAGATACAACAGCAGCCAATGGACCAATTGCATTTGCAAC
>OJBM01000280.1_pt1 | contig 15163 bp, 19 predicted proteins | sample 1591061 | NCBI WGS metagenome assembly OJBM01 (sample SAMN05416872, study PRJEB24817) | seawater metagenome | isolation source: Sea water | place: Canada:Atlantic | collected 2013-11 | reverse complement strand
TACGAGATCATGCCTAGTCTCGTGGGCTCGGAGATGTGTATAAGAGACAGGGCAAGTAGGTGATTGCGTCCGCTGCCATTTGATATTCGTTAGCATAGTATTGAATTTCTGCCGCATAACCGAGCACACCATCAACTTGTTTGCGTTTGGTGAATAGGTGCAATAAGTCATGCATTTTACTTGAGCCAGTTAAATTGAATAAACGACTATTGTCTTCAAAATCATTGATAATTTTATCAATAGTCACACCGTAAGGGCGTGCGTTTAGCTTGCCTAAAACAAAGTCTGATTGGGTGAGTAGGGCGTGTAAGTCAAGCGTGCCATCTGAGATAAAGGCTTTATATTGATTAAGATCATTAGTACGCACGTTAAGTCCATTAGCCATGACCATAATCCATGGCTCAGAGAAATAGGCAAACTTTTCATATGCTTTTGTTTTTAGCAGTGATGTGGCACAAACATTGTCTCTTTTTTCAATTTCACCCAGCCCTCTGACGAAGTTTCCTTGGCGAACTTGATGATTGTAATGGGGTAAAAGAGTTTCGAGCTCTCTTCTAAAAATTTGAGCAAGACCTTGATTTTTCAAGGTACCTTTAACGATATAGTAGGGCGGGGAATCAAACTCAAACCAGGTTATTGCTGAATTTAGGTTAGCTGCTTGTGTGTTTGAACAAGACAGCATAAAGGGAATAACGGCGACAATAAAACTAGAAAACTTCATAGTACATCAACTTCACTAATAGTAAGACGTTAACACTTATCGGATAAGTAAATATATTGAAGTTTTTAAGTAATATCAAACTAAAAGCGTATTAGTTATTGATCTCATTACTAATAACGCAAAGTTTAAACTGTCTTATTGGCCGTCTAAACTCGTGTATATCGCAAGAATTGGAAATTTGTATTCTCCAAATGAGACGGTAATTGATTGAATTTCGCCACCTTCAAATTGCAGTTTATTCTCTTGTGGAACAAATCTGCTACCATCAGCAAATAACCCCATAATGTGGTTATGCTCTAGGCTACGATTACCACTGGCAGTGTTTTCAATGGTGATGACACTCCAACGTTCACCTGTCTCATTACTCATAAGCACATAGTTAAGGACTTTAAACTCACTTTCTTTAGGCTTGATATTTTTCTCATTTGGAAAAGATAGCTGAATATTTTTTGAAACGGTACGGTCAACAGTCAATATGTCGTTATCACTGGCATAACTTGATAGAGATAAAAATAATAGCGTTGTGGTGACAAGCTTTAACATTGATTAGTCCTTTAATTTGAAGCGTTAGTTAATACCCCATTATTCAAACTAATAGGGTATGAAGAAAGAAGATACTTACTCGTAGCTTAATGGATCTTGAATGCCGTTTTTTTCGAAGGCTTCTAAACGCTCTTGGCATGAGCCACACTGCCCACACGCGTGTTCACGACCGTTATAACACGTCCATGTTTGTCCATAATCAAGTCCCATGCGTATACCATCGGTAAGAATGCCAATTTTATCAACCTTGATGTACGGTGAAACGATATCGACTGGATCGTAATTAGCAATTTGAGAAACGTCATTCATTTTTTCGACGAACTCAGGGCGACAATCTGGGTAGATGGCATGATCACCGCTATGAGCGCCGTAATACACAGCTCGTGCATCTAAAGATACAGCATACGCAATGGCCATAGATAACAGCACCATGTTGCGATTTGGCACCATGGTCGATTTCATGCTCTCTTCTTCGTAATGACCTTCAGGAATATCAATATCATCAGTTAATGAGTTTCCCGCCATTAATTGATTTATTGCCGAGATATCAACAACCTTATGCGGCACATTTAAGGATTTACACACATTGGCTGCATATTCAATTTCTTTGCTATGGCGTTGGCCATAATTAAAAGTAAGGGGATAAACATCTTTTCCTTCTTCAATCGCTTTGTGTAGTACGGTAAATGAATCCATACCGCCAGAATAGATGACGACGACTTTTTCTTTCATTGTTGCTAGTCCACTGTGGTTATACGTATAATACGCGCCCAGTATACCGAACTTTAAGTAAATAAGAATGAGCCAGCTACCACTAAACGAAATTTTTGAATCAATTCAAGGCGAAGGGTCTTTCACCGGCGCGCCGTCAATATTTGTTCGTTTACAAGGTTGCCCCGTTGGTTGCGCTTGGTGTGATACAAAGCACAGCTGGTATCTTGATGAAGCCCATCAAACATCTTTTGATGAAGTCGTTGCTAAAGGTGGCGATGGCGAAAGCTGGTGTTACACCGATATTGAAGAAATGGTCGCTCATTTACTTACCTATCAAGCACGTCATATTGTGATTAGTGGTGGTGAACCATGTTTATATGATCTTAAGGATTTTTGTGCCGCATTAGAGGTTAATGGCTTTAGTATTCAAATTGAAACCTCTGGTACTTTTGAAGTGAAGGTGAGTGATAAAACACATGTCACTGTGTCGCCTAAAGTAGCAATGAAAGGGGGGTATGAAATCTTAGATAGCGCACTAGTGCGCGCTAATGAGATCAAACACCCTGTTGCGATGAGTCGCCATATTGAAGAGCTTGATGCATTGTTAGCACGACTTACAGCCGACCAAGTAGCTAGTAAAAAAGTGTATTTACAGCCTATTAGCCAACAAGCTCGCGCCACACAACTAGCCATTGATACGTGTATCGAACGCAACTGGTGGCTATCAATTCAAACTCATAAATATTTGGCTATTCAGTAAACGCTTAATTTACTTGGGTCCATTGACCTGTGTCCCAAAATGTTTCAATTTGGGCGAGGTAGGGAGCAACATCAATGGCGTTTTCATCACGCCATTGTTTGCTGTAATAAGTATTTGTATATCGATTACCATCGTCGCAAATAAGCGTGACAATCGCGCCACTTTGACGTTGTTCAATCATTTCACGCATTAACGTAATCACACCGTAAAAGTTAGTGCCGGTTGAACCACCGCAGCGTCGACCTAGTAATTTTTCTAAAAATAACATACTCGCTATTGAGGCGCTGTCAGGAACTTTCTGCATTGAATCGATGACATCTGGATTAAATGAATCTTCAACGCGAGGTCGTCCAATCCCTTCGATACGAGAACCCTTAGCGCTTTGTAATGACACATCACGTTGATGATAATAATCAAAGAACACTGAATTTTCTGGATCGACAACGTGTAGTTGCGTGTTGAGTTGGTTATATCGAATATACCGGCCTATAGTGGCACTTGTACCGCCCGTACCACCGCCAACAACGACGGCATGTGGTTCTGGGAAAGGCTCTTTTTCTAATTGAGCAAAAACACTTTCGGCAATATTGTTATTGCCGCGCCAATCGGTTGCGCGCTCTGCATATTTAAATTGATCCATAAAGTGACCATTGGTTTCTTTTGCAAGACCAATGGAGGCTTCATGAATTTTTGCTGGATTATCAATCAAATGGCATTGGCCGCCATAAAATTCAATTTGATTAATTTTTCGACTGAGGTTGAACGTGGCATTACAGCAATGAATGGTAGTCCAAGTAACCTCGCAAAATAGGCTTCTGACACGGCGGTGCTGCCAGAAGAAGCTTCAATGATTGTGGTGTGTTCTTTAATCCAACCGTTACATAGGCCATACAAAAATAATGAACGCGCTAACCTATGTTTTAAGCTACCTGTAGGGTGCGTAGATTCATCTTTGAAATATAGGGAAATAGTTGGAAATTGTGGCGTTGGCACTTGCAGTAAGTGGGTATCTGCGCTGCGCTGAAAGTCAGCATCTATTTTAGCAATGGCTTGATTGACCCAATGTCTAGGCATGTTTAATCTCCAAGGTATGTCGACTATTTATAGAATCTAATGAATTTGGCAGCTATTTTTTGATCAATGTTTCATATTCTTGATGCAACTTGTTGTAACGCTTTTGGTGTGATTTTGACAACTTCATACCACCGAGTACCCTAAATGACTCCTTGCACTCTGCGGATAGCAGTTTCACGTATTTTCGTTTATCTTGCATCAGTTTGATCTGTGCTTGCGCAACATTGAGTACGGCACCTGAATTAACTGGTGAAAGTTTGAGGGCTTGTTTAAACAATTGAAGCGCTTCGAGTCCGTCGTCGCCACTATAGGCTTCGATACCTTGGCGCGTAATCTTACTAAATTCAGCTTTGGCCATTGTCACACTGTCGTCATTGAGGCGGGCATGTAAGTCTTGCGCAATATCGCTGTTTTCGTCTAATTGTTTGGCAAACACTGAGGCTAATTCAAAATCATTTAAATTAATGAGTGTAATACAGGCATCTGGTGCCAATTCGTCAGGTAGATCCCATTCATCATCTTCGCTACAAAACTGATAAATGGCTTCCATTAAGGTTTTCTTTGAGATTAAACTCTCGCCTTTAGCTGATTGCAATTGCGCCTGTATAACCCCTTCAAGAGCGCTAAACGCAAAGTCTAAACCACGGCCTTCTTCTGCTTTAGCGCGATGTAGTGTTGAGGTTAGTTCGTTTTGTAACTTGTAAATTTCTTTTGGCTCTTCGCAATGAGCAACGTTTTCTATGATACTTCGGGTGTAGTTAAATAAATGATTGGTGCCAGCATGTACCGAGCGACGAGATAAATTAAGCAACTGACCGTAACTGTCTTTCACTAATCCATGATCTTCATTCGCTTTGGCCACTTCCACCATAAACTGATGACGCTTCATTGAATAAGGTGATAACTCAACACTTCGCTCTAGTGTAGTTCTCGCGGCTTCTTTTTGTTGATTTGCAAGCTGAACTTTAGCAAGTAAATCTATGGCTTCTACATTCGTTGATTGGGACTTAATTAACGCCTTAAGGATTTTTTCTGCATCAGCGAACTCTTCTAACCCCAATTTAGCGCGGGCTAGGTTTAAGTTCGCCCAAGGAAGATCGCGTTCTTTGAGTAATGGCAGAAGGTATTTCATCGCTTCGCTGTTTTGGCCAACATCACACATTAGTCCTGTCATCATTTGCAGGATCACGGCACTATATCTATTTTTCTCTTTAATTAATGTCTGACACGCGAGAATAGCGCGAGGTAAGTCTTGTTTATCTAAGCATTGATAGATAGTAGATAATGCCTGTCGTTTATTCCAAGCTTTCTGCAATCTGCTATCTAATAAACGCTGTGAAAAGGGTTTTATAATGTAGTCGTCTGGTGCCATTTCCATGGTACCTAAAACAATCGCGCGATCTGTTTCAGCTGATACAACAACAAAAAGTGCAGTTGGCTTAATGAGGCGAAGTGCTCGTAGTTCTTCTAGTAATTGAGTGCCGTTTTTACTGCCTAAGTTATATTCAACCATGAGTAATTGATAGTCTTTGGCACGACATGAGCGCAGCGCCGCTTCGCCACTGTCAGAAAAGTCGACATGTTTAACGCCGAAATTCGTCAAAATGCCTTTCATCATAATTTGGAAAGGGCGTTGTGGATCGACTAACAGTACTTTCAACTGGTTGTAGGGTATTTTTTGTAACGTCGACAAAGACTTATCCTATAACTTAAAGAATTATTTCTATTTTCTCTATCATATAAGAAACTGTGGGCAAAAATAAAGACTTGAATGCGAAAACAATCAATTAGATTTTGTTGGGTTGTTGAACTACTTAAGAGATTATTTTATGACGATTCTAAAGAAGAGCTTGATGGTGGAGGGAGGTGGATTCGAACCACCGAAGGCTGAGCCGGCAGATTTACAGTCTGCTCCCTTTGGCCACTCGGGAACCCCTCCAATCAAGTGGCGCAAATGATAGATAATTAATGTCTTAAGGTAAAGGTATTTTTTTACAAATTTCGCTAAAGTTTTCATATTATTAGCCGATAGCATACTTAGTGTTCAAAGTGATGGTTTGTTATGCAAACAGGTAATATATTAGTTAGCGAGTTACAGCTCGATCAACGACTTAATCGATGTGTCAGCAAAGGCAATAAAAGCGAATTTGATTTGCTGTTGTCTATGCTGTCCAATGATGTTCGTGATCAAGACCAATTCTCAATAATTAATGATCCTGAATCTGAAGAAGCTGTAAGTTTACGAGACAAGTTTGGCGTTCCTCAACCACAACCATTAATCTCTCGTGAATCAACACAACAAGATTATTCAATTTCCCTTGCTAATTTAGCACGAGAAGACGGATTAGTTTCTGCTAGGTTGCAACATTGTTTACGCCCAGAAGTAATGCATTTTGATGTCGATAGGATTGAAGGCTTTGCCGATGACATTACTGATAATCTATCGCCAACTGTCCAAGCACGACTGTCTGGAAAAGAGTTTATTCACACCAACCCATCTATTAATTTTGACGACGTTATTGCCGCTCAAAAAGACTATGAAGCACAGTTATTTGTTGCTTAATTACCACAACACTTTTTAAATTTCTTACCACTATGACAAATGCAATTGTCATTGCGTTTTGGTATGGCTGCTGATTGCTTAGGATAGGTTGCGTCAACATAGTACCAGCAAGAAGATTCCGACTTATCAAAGCGATTACTGAGCTCTTCATCCATCAATTGATTTTCAAAACGAGAAATTTCATGATGATTTTGCAATTGACCATCTTGTTTAAACCAAGCAACAAATTCAACAATATTAGATTGGGCAGAAGTAATGACGTCTAAACCTAACCAATCGCACTGGCTATTCCACTGTTCAATGCTCGCAATGGATACATGCTGTCGCGTTTTGGGACTATGAGTTGCATAGATATAGTGACAATCGTTTTTGACAAAGGCGCAATATCTGCTGCGCATTAGCTGTTCAGGCGTTTGAGGTAATGCGTTGGAAAGATGAAACGGCTGGCAACAATCTTGGTAGGATTCGGCGCTGCCACATGGGCATAGTGCTAATATCATAAACTGTTGCTTTTATTGACTATCGCTGCGCGACGTAGTTTTCAATCGGATAATATTCATCATAATGTAAGCCATCGATTTTTTTGGCTTTAATGTAATTTTTGATTTTTGACTTTGAATTCGCTTCAGACCAAATTCCCCAATGTCCATCTTCTTGTAAGGCGAAGGTGATTGTAAATTTTCCAGCGTGTTGCTTAGGCGGTTGTTTACTTTCTTGAGGTGGAATGACGGTTACAACATAGTAGCCAACATCATGAATGCTTTTGGTATCAACAATTCTGTTGGTTACTCGAAATTGTAAATCTAATGAAGAATTGTGTTTTTTAAGACGAGAAAAGTATTTGTCATAGAGCTTATATAAACTTTGATGGCCGTGAATGATGGGCATCGAACCACCAGTTGAAATATAAATACCATCCGGGTTATAAACATCGGTCATTTTTTGGGGATCTAGTGACGTATAAGCGTGCGTCAACGATTGATAACATTCATTAACATTGGTTTTGCTATCTTCTGATTTGTTGTCACCAGACAACGCTTCAGCAGCGAAGACAGACAACAATAGGCAACTTGAGAATAATAATCGACGTAACATAACTATTTACTTTACTTATAAAAACACAATCTATTTTGCGACAAGGCACTGTAAATGAACAGCAAGTATTTGCCACAAAATGTTTCAGCTTGCATCATACAACAAATTGATGATTTAGATATAAAGATAAATCAATAAGAAGTGGCAAATCGCTGCTAATAGCACAAAAATATGCCAAATTGCGTGGTTATAGGGGATTTTATGATTAAGATAGAAATAGACGCCCGAGGAATATATCAAGCCGCCACCTGCTAACAACACTAATGCGATAACTGACAATGCTTGAATTAATTCATAAATTACAAACATGGATAGCCAACCCATGATTAGGTAAGTAAGTACAGAAAACTTCTTATACTGACTACCAAATTTAAGTTTGATCCCTATACCAATAAACGCACATAGCCATACTAAGCCTAATACGCTGTATCCGATAACACTGGGAATGGTATGGACGATCAATGGCGTATAGGTGCCAGCGATAAGTAGATAAATGGCACAATGATCAAAGAGCTTGAATGCTTGTTTTTTACTAGGATTTTTTGCGCCATGATATAACGTTGATGCAAGCATTAACACCGTTAAACTAGCGCTGTATATGATGGTAGTTGTTAGTTGTATTAAGTCTTGATGCTGAAAATAGCTAACGATGAACGCAATAGAAGCAAAAACACCAAATACTGCTCCAATACCGTGAGTGAGTGTATTGAGATATTCTTCCTTCGTTCCATAGGCAGAACTAGGCTGTACATTTTGTGTGGTTGACTGAGACATTTTATATTTTTAGCTAACAAGTGTACGCTCAATCTATAATTATCACTGCTTAATGTCAAACGGTAGTTTGAAAGCTAACGCAATGCGTTGGCTTTCAAAGGGGCATTTACATCTTTGGTGTAAATAGTGAGTGATAAAGCTTGCCTGCAAATTCATCCGTCATACCAGAGATGTAATCACAGATAATGCGCATTTGAACATCGTCTTTTTTATCTTGGGCAAGGCGCCAACGTTCTTTGGTATTTTCGGGAAGCAAGCGGTATGGATCAGAGGTGAAGGCTTCAAATAGTTCCATCACTATTTGCTGCCCTTTGTATTCCATCGCTTGAAATTCAGGTTTGCGGATTACGCGTTTAAATACAAAACCTTTTAGAATGTCCAAAAATTGTGAATACTCGCTGTTTAGTTTGGCGTTGTAAGCTAACAGTGGTTCGTCAAATTGTGCGTTGTGCTCGATTTTTATTGAAGTAACGAAACTATTAACGAGCTCGCCAATCGCATCTTTTCGCAGGTAGGCCTCGTCACTAAATAAAAATAATGTAAGTTGGTCAATATCAATATTTAACACATCAGGGTTCAATGTTTTGACTGGCGCGACCACATCTCGCATCCACAAATTGTAATTGACTGTGCCCATGACAATAGCGTCTTCAAGATCGTGAACTGAGTATGCAATATCATCGGCCAGCTCCATCACTGAACAATCAAAAGATTTGTAGAGGCTTCGCTTGTGAATACTGGTAATTCCATTGATTGCTGTTTGCTTGGCGGTTCTTATTAGCTGCTTATCGTTGTCAGTAAGTGGCTCGAGAACCCAATCTAACGCATTTGAATCGACGTCAAAAATTGCTTTCGGTGGTAACCAATTATGGGCTTTTAATTGTCGAAAACTGCTGGTGGGTTGGTCGGGATATTGTCCAACCACTTCACTGAAGGTTACTGGGTATTTTAACGTGCCCAATAAGCTGCGACGTGACAAATTCATACCAAAGTCTTTGGTGTATGGTTCTAAACGCGTAAGAATTCGAAATGTTTGGCCATTGCCTTCAAAGCCGCCGTGGTCGCGCATCATGTAATTTAACGCGATTTCACCACCGTGGCCAAAAGGCGGATGCCCAATATCATGGGCCAATCCAAGGGTTTCAATAAGGGTTTCAGAAAACTCAAAATGACTAAAATCAGGATACTGATTTTTTAATTGACTAATAATGCCTGAGCCAATTTGCGCAACTTCTAGTGAATGAGTGAGACGCGTACGATAAAAGTCACTTTGACCAATACCTACTACCTGTGTTTTGGCCTGCAAACGTCTAAACGCCGCGCTATGAAATAACCGAGCACGATCCCGTTGGTGAAGCGAGCGATGATCTGGCGGTCTTGCAATATGGCTAGGACCTTTACGTGTCAGCCATAATGCGGGATCGTGTTTATTCATGATTTTTCCTAAGCATGTTGTCGATGAGTATTATTGACGATAATTCTCTAAAAACTGACCAAAGCGCTGCATTGCGGCCGTGAGATCTTGTACATATGGCAATGTAACAATGCGCAAATGATCTGGCTCAGGCCAGTTAAACGCAGTGCCGTGTACTAACAAAATCTTTTCTTTTTTGAGCAGGTCAAACACAAGCTGTTGATCATCTTTTAGATTGAATTTTTTAACATCTAATTTAGGGAACATATACATCGCCCCTTTAGGTTTAACACAGCTTACGCCATCGATACTGGTTAAAATGTCATAGCAGGCATCGCGCTGCTCAAGTAAACGACCGCCAGGTAAAATAAGTTCGTTAATGCTCTGATAACCACCTAATGCAGTTTGAATTGCATGCTGACAAGGTACGTTTGCACACAGGCGCATCGATGCCAGCATGTTCAATCCAGTGATATAACCAGCTGCAAGCGCTTTATTGCCAGAGATAACCATCCATCCTGCGCGAAACCCTGCAATTCGATAAGCTTTAGATAATCCATTAAACGTAACTATAACAACATCTTCTGCGAGTGAAGCGGTATGAATGTGAGTGGCTTCATCAAATAAAATTTTGTCGTAAATCTCATCAGAGAACACCATCAAATTAAATTCTCGGGCAACTTGTAATAGTTGCTCTAAAATTTCTTTGGTATACACAGCGCCCGTTGGATTATTTGGGTTAATTAACACAATCGCTTTAGTATTTTTACTGACTTTGCTGCGAATATCGTCAATGTCTGGAAACCAATCAGCTTGCTCATCACAACGATAATGCACTGCCTTACCACCGGCCAAATTAACCGATGCTGTCCATAACGGATAATCTGGAGCAGGTACTAGCACCTCATCGTTATTATTTAACAGTGCCATCGTTGCCATTTGAATAAGCTCCGAAACGCCATTGCCAATATAGATATCTTCAACATCGACATTCGGAATAATTTCTTGATAGTGATGGAATACCGCTTTACGCGCTGAAAAAAGTCCTTTGGAATCACAATAGCCTTGTGCTTGTGGCAAGTTATGAATTACGTCACGGACAATTTCATCAGGGGCTTCAAAACCAAAAGGGGCGGGGTTGCCAATGTTTAATTTCAGAATGCGATGACCGTCTTCTTCAAGACGCTGCGCTTCATCATGAACGGGACCTCGAATGTCATAGCAGACATTGTGTAATTTATCTGACTTCTTAAACACGACTTTACTTCCATAGCTTGAGTTTTGTAGGTATTGGCAAACAACATAGCGTATTGCTGTCGGAGAAAACAGTGTAATAAGACGAAAGGATAAAAAAAACCTCGCAAAGCGAGGTTTTTAGTGTGTTTTGGACTAAGTTAGCTCAGTTTTTAGCAATTATGCTAATTCGGCTAAACACATCTCTTCTTGAATTTGTGCAACCCACGCTGAAACACGTTGGTCAGTTAGCTCTGGTTGACGATCTTCATCAATGCCAAGACCAACAAATTGACCATCGTCAGTTAACGCTTGTGATTGTTCAAATTCGTAGCCATCTGTCGATGTGTGACCAACAATAATAGCGCCACGTGGTTCAATGATATCTTTCAACGTACCCATAGCGTCTAAGAAGTACTCTGAGTAATCTTCTTGGTCGCCACAACCAAAAATGGCAACTAGCTTGTCGTTAAAATCAATGTTTTCTAGTTCTGGGAAGAAATCATCCCAGTCACATTGTGCTTCACCGTAGTACCAAGTTGGGATGCCTAATAGCAGTAAATCAAACCCGGCAATTTGCTCGGCCGTTGATTTTGCGATGTCGTGAACTTCAACTAAGTTCTTACCTAGTTGTTTTTGGATCATTTTAGCAACGGCTTCAGTGTTACCCGTGTCGCTACCAAAAAACATGCCTACGCTAGCCATAAAGTTTCCTATGTATTTTCTAATTCGTTGGTTGTTAATGCCATTTTATCATCAACAGATGATAGATTGTTGATTTGGGTCATTAACATTGATTCTATTAATTGGCCACGACTCACATTATGAGCGTTTGCCAAATCGTTTAAAATGTCGAACAATTGTTCATCGACTTTAAGCTCAACACGCTTAAGTCCCTTCGCTTTATCACGTTTTATCTGGTTGCGTTTATTAACCAGTAATTGATCTTTACGAGATAACGGATTAGTTTTGGGACGTCCACGATTTTTTTCGTTAGCAAAAAGATCAATGGTTGTTCTATCGTTAGATGCTTTTGCCATAACTTAATTATTATTTCTTACTACCAATAAGGTTGTTAACAGTCGCTCACAAATGACTAAACTAACCTAGGCCTTGAGTATTCCAAAATGCTTGAATAATACCTTTGGCGATAAAACCCAGACAACCGAGCGTTAAAACGCCCCACACGACAATTTTTCCTGCAAAAGGCACGTCGCCACTTTTTAATACATCATGAATGGCCATACCAATTAGGAAAAAAATTCCCGCAAACATTAGGTTTAAACCTAATGCTTCAAATTGTTGATATTCTTGAGGTGTCATTGTTTGTCTAATTGACCATGAAAAATAGTGACGCGCAATATAGCATAATCATTTTCTGACTACCATGCATTACATCACTATATTTAAAGACTTTTGAACGTCGATTCTAGTCGAGATTCTTTGCAATGAAATCGCCAACTATCTTATTAAAGCTCGCGGGTTTTTCGGCGTGTAGCCAATGACCAGTCCCTTGGATTATTTTTGCTTGAGCCTTGGGAAAATGCTGCATGATTTGTGGGCGATGTTCACTAATAATGTAATCTGAGTTTTCGCCTTTAATAAACAGCGTTGCGCCGTCAAATGTATTGCAGCCCGTTAATCCGCCAATGATGCTCTCATAATTAGTCGCAAGATTAGCGATATTGCAACGCCAAACAAAAGCGTTGTTCTCTTTAGCGAGGTTTTTCAATAAGAACTGGGCTGTCCCAGCATCAATACCGTGGTTTGTGACAATCGCTGTGGCTTCACTACGATTAGCTAACGTTGTTAAATCAATGGCATTTAATGCATCAAAAATATGGGTATGACGGTGGCTATAGGTTACCGGTGCGATATCAGCGACGACAAGTGATTTAACCAAATGTGGAAAGTCTAACGCCAATTGCATTGCCACTTTACCGCCCATCGAATGGCCGACAAAATGGCATTGATTTAGCCCTAAATTTGTCACTAGTTCGACTATTTCAGCGGCCAATTTAGGGTAATCAAATTCTTCAATGTGGCTCGACAAACCATGATTAGGTAGATCGACACTAATGACTTCAAAGTGCTCGCTAAGATAGCGTGCTAATCGACCTAGATTGTCTAAGTTACCGAATAACCCGTGAATTAAAATGACAGGTTGGCCTTGACCAATGCGCTTAAAGTTAATGCTCATAATGACTATTCGTTTAAAAATTTTCGGCTATTTTGAAGCGTGACGCTCATAAAATCAAATCCGAACTTAGGTCAATGCCTAAATTCAAACAAACGTTTACTTGTTAGCGTTGTCATATCGGGGGTAAAAAACGATGATTTAAACGTCAAAGGTTGAATTAGTTCAACATTTTATCGTTAAAATATGGACTAAAGTCGCAAGCTTGTTACCATAGTTTAATAGGCATGCTTCATGTCATAAAGAAATAACAATAATAAGGTTAAATCAACTATGCCAACCGCCAAGAAATCTCCACTTTATATTCCTTATTCAGGCCACGCGTTAATCGATACATCGTTGTTAAACAAAGGCAGTGCCTTTAGTAGACAAGAGCGCGAAACATTTAATTTAAGCGGCCTATTACCGCCGCTTATTGAAACCATTGAAGAACAAGTTGATCGCGCTTACGGTCAATTTAGCGCTTTTAAAAACAGCTTAGATAAGCATGTCTATTTACGCCGTATTCAAGACATGAATGAAACCTTGTATTACTCACTCATTCAAGCACACCTAGAAGAGATGATGCCAATCATTTACACCCCAACGGTGGGTGAAGCCTGTGAGAAGTTTTCTGATATTTATCGCTGTGCACGTGGATTATTCATCTCGTACGATCAGCGCCATGACATGGATGACATTTTACGTAACGCCATTAAACCTAATGTGAAGGTTATTGTAGTGACAGATGGTGAACGTATTCTTGGTTTGGGTGACCAAGGTATGGGCGGTATGGGCATACCGATTGGAAAGTTATCACTTTACACCGCTTGTGGCGGCATCAGTCCAGCTTACACACTGCCAGTTATGTTAGATGTGGGTACAAATAATCAATCATTGATTGATAACCCAATGTATATGGGCGTTAAGAAACCACGTATTGATGATGACGAATATTTCGAATTTGTTGATATGTTTATTCAGGCGGTTAAACGTCGCTGGCCTAATGTTTTATTACAGTTTGAAGACTTTGCACAGCCAAAAGCGATGCCACTTTTAGAGCGTTACCGTGATGAACTTTGTTGTTTTAATGATGATATTCAGGGAACGGCGGCTGTAACAGTTGGTTCATTGTTAGCAGCCTGTAAAGCGAAAGGCGAAAAATTATCACAGCAAACGGTTAGTTTTTTAGGCGCTGGATCGGCGGGTTGTGGCATCGCTGAAGCCATCATCATGCAAATGGTGACAGAGGGTATTAGTGACGAAGAAGCACGTCGTCGTGTATTTATGGTGGATCGTTTTGGATTAGTCACTAAAGGCATGTCAGACTTACGTGATTTCCAAGAGCGCTTAGCAATAGAGCCTTCATTTACCCAAGATTGGGAAGTGAGTGGTGAATATCCAACACTATTAGAAGTCATGAAGGGCGCTAAACCAACTATTTTAATTGGTGTATCTGGTCAGCCAGGATTATTTACGCATGCTGTCATTAAGACGATGGCTGAGCATTGTGCGCGTCCGATTATATTCCCACTTAGTAATCCATCTAAACAGGTTGAAGCAACGCCGATGCAAGTTATTGAATGGACAGATGGCAATGCTATCGTTGCAACGGGAAGCCCGTTTCCGCCGTTTGAATACGCCGGACAAACTTATGAAATTCCGCAATGTAACAATAGCTATATTTTCCCTGGATTGGGATTAGGCATTATTGCTTGTGGTGCTAAACGAGTAACAGATGAGATGTTAATGGCGACTAGCTTGTGTCTTGCCAACGTATCGCCAATGGTTGCACACGGTGAGGGCAGTTTACTGCCACCACTTACTGAGATTGCTAATATCAGTAAACAAATGGCGTTTGATGTCGCTAAAATCGCGATTGAACAAGGCCATGCATTGGCAATTGATGATGAATTGTTGAAAGCAAAAATTGAGAAAAACTTCTGGCTACCCCAGTATCGCGACTATCGCCGCGTATCTAAATAGCAACTTTCAAAAGTAATGGAGCTTTGACGCTCTTTATGTATAATCGCAGGACAGTAAAAATATTGTCCTATGATTATTAGAAAATTATTTTGATTTATAAGGGGTTAAAA
>OJBM01000279.1_pt1 | contig 15200 bp, 10 predicted proteins | sample 1591061 | NCBI WGS metagenome assembly OJBM01 (sample SAMN05416872, study PRJEB24817) | seawater metagenome | isolation source: Sea water | place: Canada:Atlantic | collected 2013-11 | reverse complement strand
ATTTAGAACATGTACGATTATTTGTCAGTATCGCAACAACCCATAACATCAGCCTTGCGGGCCAACAAATGGGTTTATCACCGGCAGTTGCCAGCGCTCATGTTAGTAAGCTTGAACAAAATTTAGGAGTGCGACTCATCCATCGCACTACGCGTAAGGTGTCGTTAACTGAAGAAGGCACTGCATTTTTACCTCATGCCGAAGATGTACTCGCCAGTGTGGATGCCGCTCGCGCTTCAGTCGGTGCAGGTGAAGCATCGCCTCGAGGTACACTGCGAGTTGCAGCACCAGCGTCGTTCGGCAGAATGCACTTGTTACCAGCGTTAACAGACTTTTTTAAGCAATATCCTCAATTACATGTCGACCTAAAATTATCAGACACCATCATTGATCTGGTTGAAGGAGGCTTTGATATTGCCGTACGTAACGCACCACTTAAAGATTCGAGTTTAGTAGCAAGAAAGCTCGCCCCAGACAACCGGGTGCTTTGTGCTTCGCCTGATTACCTCAAGCAATTCGGAGAGCCACAAACCCCTGAAGACTTAAAGAACCACCAATGTATTACCTTAATGGGATTAGAAAACTGGCAGTTTCAGTCGCCCTCAGGAAAGCAAACAATTAAAGCACAAGGGAATTTACGCACAGATAACGGCGAAGCGGTGCGTGATGCCTGTATTAATGGCCTAGGCATCACAGTCAATTCAAGTTGGAGCGCCTACCAACAGCTTAAAACTGGTCAATTAACACAAATATTAGGTGACTACCCATTGGTATCAAACACCGCAATTTGGGCGGTATATCCTAGCTCTCGCCTTCTAGCGCCTAAAGTAAGAGCGTTTATCGATTACTTCGTCCAACACTTTGGTGACACCCCCTATTGGGACAAATAGTGGCTGTTTCATTGACGTATTGCGTATTACTAATTCTTCACTTTAAATACCGAACGTCGATGCGCTTCACCGTGCAAAATGACAGATTCAATTTGATCATAAGCCGCTATATTCTCCAGCGGATTATTAGTTAATACTAACAAGTTCGCTACTTTACCAACTTCAATCGAGCCATAATCATGGTTCAAACCAAACGCTGTAGCATTATTGATAGTAGCTGCTGCTAATAAATGCGGCAAGCTAACACCTAATGAGTGCATTTTTTCTAATTCCCACTTCGTTGAAACTCCGGGTTGAGATGCATACGTTGGCGCAGGCGGTGTATCTGTCGCTAATACCATTGGATGCCCTTGCTGATAGAGATATTGTAAGACGCGAGCACCTTGATTGATGACATTCGTCATATGCTGATGAATATGTTCTTGCGAACGTTTTCCCCAATTCTTTCTATCTTCATTAGCAAACCATTGCCCTTCTTTCGATTTGTACCATTGCATCGTTTTCTTAGGAATAACATTGTGATAATCACTGTGCTCAAGATGACCTTCGACAGTGACATCACGGAGACTGCGCATCACATTAAGTGTCGGTTGATAAGTCATTTTCTTTGCCACAATTCTATCGGCTAACACTTTTATTTCAGGCGGCAACTCAGGTGTATCTATCGGTAATTCTAACCAGTTCCACATACCATGACCCAGTATATCAACGCTCGCATCAATGGCAGTTTTTTGCATATCAACGGCATTTGCATGCGCCATGATTTTTAACCCATGTTTATTTGCAGCTAAGCGCACTCTACTTAAAAGCTCAGCGCTAATGGTTGGCCAATGGCTCGCCGTATCAAATCCATCTTCCGTATAAACTTTTACACATTTAGCACCATCTCTAGCAATTTGAGCGACCACAGCCTCAGGTGTGTGTTTAGATGCATCAAATCCTTTAGGTACTGCGCCGTCTTTTTCAGGTTGATAAATAAAATATTTACGACGTTGCATCGCCTCTGCAACGTTATCAACAAATAAAGTATAACCGCCAATAATAGGTATAGCGCCGCAGTGAAATAAATCAGGCGTTACAGGGTTTTCATTAAACAATGCGACAGAGGCTGGTGTTCGTGAAGGGTCGAGTATTTGCGTAATACCGTAATAAAGATAACTGCGCGGTTGTTGTTTTAAAAAAGCGCCCTGTAATGATTGAGCGTTTGGGGAACCATAGAGTAAACCAGGCATTGCGCCAGTATGAACATGTGCGTCCATCAGACCAGGAATTAGATATTTGTCAGTGCCATCAATGACACGTTGATGCTTTTTACCGATTAGAGGTGTTGATGATATTTGGGTAATTCGACCATCATTAATCTCAACCCATTGATGTTTTAGTGTTTTAACATTGCTATTATCAACAGGATTAATTACCGTGATGTTTGAAATAAGCAGTGCTTCAGCGTGTGCGTCATTGATGAAAAATGTCGCGGTTACTGTATAGAAAATAATGATTAAATAGGTCTTAAATTGACTAGGCATAATGTCTCGATATGTCGTGTGATTAAAGTGACGCCAGATTGAATTAAATTTAATTAAATTGCTTAATCATGAACTAATTAAAATCTAAAATTTTTATTAATACTTTAAAATCAATAATTTAATTAAAAACAACATAAATGACACTTGGTTGTGTAAGGAATGAAATTGTCGGAAACTACCAATAAAGGTGCCAGTTTAAACCTAGAATCATTTACTTTAGGCGCATGGATAGTCACTCCATCATTAAATACACTGACATTATCTTCCGATAAAGATGTCGTGAGAAAAGTAACGCCAAAGGTCATGGCACTGTGTGAATTTTTAATACAACATCATGGCGAGCCAAAATCTCAAGAAGAAATCGCGCAAACGATTTGGCCCGAACGCGTAATTTCTGACAGTTCAATTTACCAAGCCATTGCTCAACTGAGAAAAGCATTACAGCATGAAAGCAACCCTATTGAATATGTTGAGCGAGTATCAGGAAAAGGCTATCGAATCCATGCGCCATTTGAAATAATCGCCTCTTCTCCATCATCGCCTGCTAACAAAGAAGCAACGTCTGGCTCATCAAATAGCCAAACAAATGACAAGAATGGCATTAGCAAGTTGTGGCATTATGTTCTAACTAGTGTCGTTGTAATCACCTTGATGGCCCTGTTGATTAGCATTAGTTATCAACCGCCAGCTGGCCAAGTATATTCAGACGATCTAAAGACCATTTCAATTTTACCCACCAATAGTCTAAGTTCAAACGAAAATAGCACAGATATTAATGGCGCTTACGCGCAGTTTGGTCAGTTACTACTCAATGACTTAGTATCAGATAACAATCATAAGTTTGTGTACCTTAGAACATCTAGTAAAGTCGACTCAACTGCGCCTCAATTAACAACGAGCATTCATCAAAAGCATGACAAGTTATTACTCACAATGCAGCTGCGTTCACCTGTCACTAATGATATTTTATGGGAACAACGAATTACTTCGAATAACGACGACCTATTTGAGTTAAAAAATAATGCCGCAACTAGTTTACTTAACTTCTTAAATCCACAAACGAGTAATCGACAAATAGAAAGAACAGTAACACGTCATGATCCTCATTTTGAAGATTATGCCCTTGCCCACTACTTGTGGAACAAAAGACAACCAAAGGCGCTGCGACAAGCTCAAACCATTTACAGCAAAATATTACGCCAATCACCGCATCATTTAGGCGCACTCATTGGCCAGTGTCACACGCAAATCTATCTCTCTATCTACAGTGATTTATCACCGCAATCGGCTCATAAACTCTGTTTACCCTTTGTTGATGTCGCAGGTCGAATAGCGCCGAATAACGCCGAAGTATTGGCAACTCAGGCACTATTAAAACTCTATGATGAAAACCGAGACGACCAAGTCGTAGAGTCTTTATTTAAACGAGCAATTGAAGTCGCACCTAATTACGTCATGGCGCATCATTGGTTTGGCAATTATTTGCGAGAAACTGGCCAATATCATCGTGGATTACAGCAGCATCGACTCGCCTATTCTCTAGATCCTCTTTCACCTATTGTCATTCGTGGTTTAGCCTACGCACACCTCAATTTAAGACAACTCGAACATGCACGGCGATATTACGATCGTGCACTGACGATAGAACCATCTTATGCTCACCGCGCTGCTGAAGAGTTGGATTTCTTTTTGCTTAACACGCAACGTGCGCGAGCATTTATTCATTGGTTAGAAAAACCGAGTAACATTGCCGACAAACCTACTTACCAGTTAACGCAAGCCCTTGTTTGGTTAGGATTAGGAAATATAGAAACTGCTAAAAATTTGATAATTCAAGCAGAAAAACACCCTGTGAATCAAGCATTTTTACTTTATTGCCAAGGTGCATTGGCAAGCGCCCAAGGAGACTTCAGTCTCACACAGCAAAAGATGACAGAACGTCTAAATTTAACCCCCAATATAACGCGCTACGCAATGCCACACATCACTGCATTATTTTATAACAACAAACCAGCCCAAGCATTGAAAGCACAGCAACACTATTTCCCAACAATTTCGCTATCAAAAACGATTACTGATGAAAATAGTGGACAATTTATATTACTCGCCAGAATCTACGAACAGCTGAATGATGCGACGGCACATCAAGAAATTATCAACAAGCTTACGCAGTTTCATAATGAAGGCGGGGGATTTAGCGTACAAAACGATATTTATTGGCGATTTATCACCAAGCAATATCCACAAGCAGTGTCAGCCATTAATAAACTATTAGACGAAGGCTGGTTACCTGACTTCAACGATAACGTATTCGTACAGCACCAATTTGAAGCGATCTATCTTCAAAGTGGCGGCAGTGAACAAGTATGGCGTCAAAAGTTAGCAAGTAACCGTCAAATTAATTAATGAATACTTTAAAGAATAAGCACCGCGGCTAGTGCCATTAGCGCTGGCACTCCTTGTACTATCATTATTGACCGTTTAGCCGTTAAACCACCAACAATTGCAGCAACTAATACACAAGATAAAAAGAACAACTGAATTTGTTGACCAAACTCAGCGTTCGGATGCAACATGCCCCAGATTAATCCGGCCGCTAAAAAGCCATTATATAATCCCATATTGGTTGCTAATGCTTTTGATGTTTGAGCATCTTCTTTAGACATGCCAAAAACCTTGAGCGTTCGTGGTTTTGTCCACATAAACATCTCTAACACCAAAATATAAAGGTGTTCAATGGCAACTAACGCCACAAAAATCAAGGGTAATATTTCCATAAGTTTCTCATTATAATTTTATTTATTAATAGGTTACTAATGATGTTGCTACAAAGTAACAATGAAGTACAGCGCTATTATGGTGAGAGTTAACCCATAATCAATATTTCAAATCAACGTAGCTTTATGCTCACGAACAACTCGCTTGGTATTATGTGAATAAAATCAGGTAACTTTATCTTTACAATAAATTTCTTATCATCATATTATAGTTGTGTAATTTAGCTCGCCGTTAAACGTCTTATAAATGGATTGGTAATAAATGACTAAGCTATTGTTAATATTTACTACATTGCTTTTTTCCTGTTTTTCGTCAGCGCAAACTATTACTGCATACACAGAAGAGCTTGCCCCTTATCAAATTAAGAATTATCGCGGCCAATACACAGGTTATAGTGTAGAACTCGTCAATGCCCTTTTTAAGCAGGCCAATATTGACGGAAAAATTCGCATGGTACCTTGGATCCGTGCTTACAATTCCGCTATTAAAGAAAAAAATGTACTGATATTTTCAATGGTACGCACCCCAGAACGGGAAGAAATGTTTCATTGGATAGGTGAGGTAGATAAACTTGAATACTTTTTCTACCGATTAAGAACCCGCGCTGATATTCAAATAAACGAATTTAATCAGGCTAAGAAATACCGTATAGGCGCAGGTGCCAACTCCTTTGAGTATGAAAAACTGACCTATTTAGGCTTTCCTTATGTTGTTTCGACGCCGCGTTATGATCAACTCATTTCAATGCTTAAAGCGAACAGATACGATCTGTTTTTTTCAGCACGCCGTATATTTAAAGGGATATTGGAAAAAAGCAAATCATCACCCGATTTATTTGAAGTAGCTTTTCAAATAAAGCACATCAATCAACGAATGTATATTGGGATGAGTAAATCGTCAGATCCTGCTCTAGTAAAACAACTTCAACAAGCTTATAAGCAAATTGTCAATGATGGTGAAAAAGAACGTCTGGGACAAATCTGGTTAAACTAATTTACTTATCTTAACAGTCACCCTTCAAGTGAACTGGTTATAATACGCCGATAAAACTTAAAAAATTGTAGGAAAAAACTTTGGATTCAGTGACACAAGCGGTATTAGGCGCTGCGGTTGCAGGAGCAGTTGCTGGTAAGCGTTGCAACATGAGAGTGTTATTAGCAGGCGCAGTCTTAGGTACACTGCCCGATTTAGATGTATTTATTAACTATGGTAATGACATTAATAACGTCATCAAACACCGTGGCTTTTCTCACTCTTTATTCGTGCTTAGTCTATTCTCACTAATATTGGCCATCGCAATCAATCGTTTAAAGCCCATTGCAGGATGGTCATTTACGCGTTTGTTTTCATTAATTTCATTGGCTTTGCTCACTCACCCGTTACTCGATTATTTCACCAGCTATGGCACACAGCTATTATGGCCACTGACTGGCTACTTTAGCGCATCTAGCATTTTCATTATTGATCCCTTATATACCTTGCCGTTGATTATTGCCTTGTTTTATATTCGAATGGATTATCAACGCGCGCGAAAACCAGCAATTATCGCGTTATCTCTTTCAAGTCTATATTTGGGCTGGGGCGTAATCGCTAAACAAATTATTCATCAGCGAGCCGTTGATAGCTTGGCGAGCGCAAGCATCACAAGCGATAAAATATTTATCACTCCCACCGCCCTCAACACCATTTTATGGCGCGTAGTAGTCATTGATGGCAACAATTATTGGGAAGGTGATAGTTCATTCTTGGACAAGTCGACAGCGATAACGTTTGAAAAGAGACAGCGCAATCATTGGCCACTTCCTCACACACCAAAATTATTAGATAGTTATCTGTTTTTTACGCATGATTTCGTAAGTTATCGCGAAGAAAACAATCAGCTAATTATCTCAGACTTACGCATGGGCATGCGTGACAAAGCGGCATTTGAGTTCACCTTTGCACAACGAGATATCAATAATCAATGGAAATTAATCGAACCTAAGCGCTATGAATCTGGCTCTTTAAACATTAATTTTAATGCATTTCTAAAACGTATTGGCGGTAAGAGTTAATCACTGTTGTTCAGCTAATAAAAGAAGGTGCGAAAGGCTTTCTTTCGCACCGCGGTAGATCACTATAACTTAGATAGTGCTGCTTGGTAGTTGGCAAGCTTCTTGTCATTAGTCTTTACCGCCAATTCAATTGCTTGCATTAAGTGCCGCCGAGCCTCTTCACGTTTACCATACGCCTTAAATACCAAGGATAACCCTTCATGAAGCTGCGCTTTATTGGGGTATTTGTGAATGGCTTGTTCAAAATAGCGTTGTGCATTAACTAAATCGCCATGTTTCAGATAAAAACGTGCAAAGCGATTTTGCCACATCATTGATGTATTTCTTTTTGATGAAAGTACTGAATCAAACACCTTCATAAACAAGGTAAAGTGCTTAAAATCATTATTATTCCATGCTAGCCAAATGAGAGAATTTTTCGTCGAATCAGGAATAGTTTGTGGTAAATTAAATCGTTGCCCACGAGTTTTGAAATAACGTGTTAAATAATCTAGCCCCCCTAGTGAATTAAACGCTTCAAGATCGGCAAATACGAGACTTTGATAGTTAAAATAATAATGCTTTAATCCTTGATACATAGCGACATATGGCACCGATGCATGAACTTCTTCATTAAATTTTTGATAACGCCAGTTAAGTTGCTTATTAGCATATTGCTTTAGCTTACGAGATAAATTTTTACCATATTTAACGGTATAAATATCTTTATCTGAATTAGCAATAAATAGATATTTAGTTTGTTCTTTATTCGCGTCATTAAACTTCTGGATCTCAACATCACTGCTATCACCACCGTTAGTGATTATTGCACCGTCAAAAAGCTGCGAGTGATTGAAAAAAACATTAGTTGCAAAAAAAGCGCTCATTTCCCAACCGAATAATAGGCGTTCACGAGATGTTCTATAGTTTGAATCGATATAAGGTAAAACTTCATCAAGCAAATAGCGCTTAAACTTATTTTCTTCACCAAACAAGCGCCGACGTTGTGGATTCTGATTCACCGTACCGACAATAATCATTTCAGGTAAATTACTTGGCACTTTTAACGTTTGTTGAATAGCAACCGCATTCATAAAATTCCATTGACCATCTAACACATATAGCACTGGATAATTTTTATCAGATGTTTGGTAATTCGCAGGCACGTAAACTTGTAATTTTCGTTCTTCTCCAAGTACTTCCGATTCAAAAGACACTATATCGCCAATAACATTGGGCGCTGTATTTGACTGAACAGCTATTGATAAAGCGCTGTAACTCACTATTAATAAACCAATAAAAAACTTGCTAACTGTAGGGTAATTCAATGCTAAGCACCTATGATTTATGAAGAATTTAATTCACTCATTAAATCACGATATCGCTCAATGGCACAGTGGCTACGACTAAAACTCGCGGGGCAAACTGTAACCATTTATTCCAAAATTTACACGCCATAGTCGCCGATTTACGAATTTAACCGTTGTGATATAGGACACTTATTGACTAGCGATGGCAGATTGTTCAGTGCTTGTTGCCGTCAGTTTGGCACTATCAGCGATTGACACAATATTACCGCTAATCGTTGCTGATATTACAGATTGCTCTTCAGTAACCGCAGCTAGTTCAAAATTCATCGTAAAGATTTCTATTCCGTTCTCACTTTATGAAACGACTGCAAACCCGCAGCAATGTGTCTACATCGCGACAAATGTAAGGTAAACTTACTCCAACGTCACGTACTCAATTAACGACATAAATCATGGCACCAACACGTTTGCTTACATTGATTAAACGCTTCCTAACAGCTACGTTTTTATGCATCTCCTTAAGTTATTGTGTGAACATGCCTCAACCTAGCCTTAACCACTCAACAACACTTAGTAGAATATCGTTAGTAAATAAAGTTGGTAGCGATTTTCATCAGATAAATGCAACCTTTCAAGTAACTGGCGACAAAGCGACTGCCTTTAAAATCATTTCAAACCTATCTAGAACAAAAGATTGGTTACCCGAAGTAGAGAGTATTCAAACACTTGAGATTTATGATTTTAATAATTTCTTATTGCGCACCGTCTTAGATAGCCCTTGGCCATTCAAACAACGAGAAACGATTACCTGTGTCAGTACCACATTTGACGAAAAGACAACACGCATTGATATTAAGAGCTGCCCTCAACGTTATCCAGCCAATAAGAGCTATGTACGTGTTGAACAGTTAAAATCAAGCTGGCGCATCAAACAGTTAGCAAATAATACAGTTGAAATAGATTATCAAACATGGCTTGATCCAACAGGTTATGTTCCCGCTTATTTTTTCAATCAGCAACTATTAACACGAACAAAGAGTTCACTAAATAAACTACAAACAATAATCAACGACGCGTCTCCAAAATAGCTTCGATAAAACTGTTCATACAATTTAGTACAAACCAACTAGCAATAAAGAACTAAGTTCCTGTAAAACCCCTCCCTAATTACCTATAGTTGAGTTATATTACGAAGTACATCCTTGTACTTCTAATGGATAGATTATGAATAGTGCTCACTCACATCACCTTATAAAATCTGTGTTGGTTCTTTTATTACCTTTAATGCTAATGATGATTATCGCTTTAGCATCCCTCACGCTTAAAAATGGCCAAGTAAACCTTTCATCGCTGTCAAATTATTCTCTTGTTGGGGCACATGGTATTGCGGTGTTTGGGCTATTTATTGTCTATTACATCATTATTAGAAAAACGAGAACCTTTATTCGTCAGTTAGAAAAAAACAACGACGATGCGTTAACGGCCTTGGAAGAAAAAGATAAACAGCTAAAGCTAGAAACCTATCAACATCAGCAAACCAATGTTGAACTGCACAAACTACGTACCCAAGATCCGTTGACGGAGCTTTATAATCAAAGTCATTTTGTACAATTGCTAACGAATGAAATTGCCCGTTTTCGTCGCTATGACAGTGAGTTTTCTTTGTTACTCATCGCAATAGACAACTTCGATAAAATCAATCATCAATACGGCAGTGAGTTTGCTGATTTTCTCATTAAGAAATTTTCAGATTTGATTGGAAAACAGCTCCGTGAAAGTGATGTGTTAACGCGATACGACAGAAATAACTTTGCAATTATAGCACCCAGTACCCCATTAAAAGACGCAGTATTATTTGCAAACAGATTGTGCAATCACGTAGAAGTTAAAAAACTAGATTATAAAAGCGTTAAGCTAGATGTAACGCTGAGTATTGGCGTGGTTTCACCAGCAGCCCTTAAAGAAGTGACCACCGATAATTTAACATCGGTGGCAGAAAAAGCCTTGCGCGCTGCAACAGAGCAAGGTGGCAATCAAACAGTAGAAGTTAACTTCAAAGCAAGTTAACTTCCTTAAATACTCAATAAACAGGTAAATTATTACTTGTTAACCTGTTTATTATCACTGACCACCATCATTTCACATTTCACACAATCAAAAACAAGCTTAAGTGTGTCATTACCAATTTCAATTTGTAATGGCTCTGCTTTAATGTTCGGCACTTCCTTTGGACATAAGTTGAAGTTATAACGCAGACAATGGCGGGTCACCATCAGTGGCGCATCTTCAGTCACGGTATTTAACTCATACGCATCTTCAATATGAATAACCCCGTGCTCCGTATAAAAATCGCGAGCGCGTTGGTTAGCAACATTGTCTAAGAAACTTAAACTATTCGTTGGATACACCGCATCATCGTTGCGTTCCCACGCCTTAGGGCGAACATAATTTTCAATTCGTGCAGTGCTTAATGCCTCAATTGCATCGCGACGTAAACCATTTAGCACACCAGCAGGCATAAAGTAATTTTCAACACCATTAGTCGCTAAGTTTTTCAATTTAAAATCAGTGCTGCCAAGCTTACCAAGTTGCTTGTTAAGCGTTGCAAGAGAGCGCTCAGTATCTTTTGCTGCCTGGTGTTCAAACTCTGTATCAACAGTAATGATTGAGCCAAGGTTATCATCAACGGTCAGTGCAAAACCGCCATCGATAATTGCCAGTGACATATCAACATCAATGACTCGTTTACCTGATGGTTTAGCGAGTAAGGCTTCAAATGAATGATCGTGATTGCGATAGAGCTTCATGCCGACTTTTAACGACGAAGGTATATTCACAACAAAGAGCTTATTGCCGTCGGCGCGATTAACACGCAAACCTTCAGTTTTATCATCACTCATTACCGCTTTTTTATGATCTTCAACAAAATAGCCTAGTCCATCGGCATTATTGAAAGTCACCTCAGAGTCAACGATAAAGAAATCCTTACCGATGCTTGCAACAGTTCCCACTTCTTCACCCATGTATTTAGGCGTTTGGAAATCACTTAACCCATCGGTTCTGTCATTAACAAAATAATCGGTTTTACCACGGTTAAAGCTCTTATCAGGATTTGGCGTAAAGGTATGTTCGGTGCGACCATGAGACATATTAGATAATTCAGGGCGACGAGCCATAATCTTATCGAGCTCTTGACGGTAATGAGCCGTAATGTTTTTTACATAGCTCAAGTCTTTAAGGCGCCCTTCAATCTTAAATGAACGTACACCCGCATCAATCAAGGCTTCTAAATTGTCAGTTTGGTTATTGTCCTTTGGCGATAACAAATGTTCATTTTCAACAATAGTCTCACCTTGGCGCGTCGACATATTACACGGCAGGCGACACATTTGAGAACATTCACCGCGATTAGCACTACGCCCAGTGTAAGAGTGAGAAATGTTACATAAACCACTATAACTTACACACAGTGCGCCATGAATGAAAAACTCTAACTGCATCTTAGTGCTTTTGGCCACTGCACGAATTTGCGGTAGTGTTAACTCGCGCGCAAGTACAACCTGACTAAAACCAACCTGTTCTAAGAACGCTGCTTTTTCTGGCGTTCTATTATCCATTTGGGTACTGGCGTGAAGTGCAATCGGCGGGATATCGAGTTTCAAAATACCCATATCTTGGATAATTAATGCATCGGCACCTGCTTCATATAATTCCCAAATAAGCTTCTGGGCAATATCGAGTTCTTCATCGCTCATTGTCGTATTGATAGCAACAAAAACCTGCGCGTTATAGGCATGAGCAAAATCACATAAGCGTTTAATATCATCAACGGTATTACCCGCACTATAACGTGCACCAAAGGCTGGTCCGCCAATATAAACAGCATCAGCGCCGTGTAAAATGGCTTCCATTCCTGACTCTGCATTTTTAGCGGGCGCTAATAACTCCAGCTTATTACTACCGACATCAATAGGCGTCATAATACGCGCTTCATCAGACAGCGGCAGCGCTTGCGGCGCTTTAGGATCAAATATTTGTGGTTGGTTCATGACTATTTAACTGCTTTGTGGCGCATACGCGCTTATATTTATTGCGCGCATTATAGCGTGTTATCGAGCAAATGGGAGCACACGGACAAACAATAGCGTGCGCAAAGTCTCCACTTATTTTAGACAAATAGCGACTTTTCATGAATACGTATGCACCAACTACCCAAAGATCAGTGCATTGATTAGCATGGTTAGCTGTTTTATGGTGGCTTACAAAAAAGGTAAATAATGAAAAAGTTAAGCGTAGTAATGTTGGGGATATTAGGCGTCACAGGTTGTATGTCATTATCAAATCATGTGTCGCAACCGTCACTAGATGATATTTCATCTTTTATACAGCCCTCCGCTGACTTTGCTGGTCATTGGCTAACGCCACAGCTCATTCTTTTACCCAAGCGCGACACAGTAACGTCAACATTGATAGTTAGCGGTGATAAACCTCAGAGCGTCTCCCTTAAAAAAGTTGATTTACCCATTGATATTGCAAAACGCTTCCCTCATTTATCTGATTTTCAAGGCTATGCACTATCACAGCCAACACAACAAATAAAAAAATGGCTAACTCAGCCACTGATCATTAAGCAATTAGACAACCAACAACAAGCCTCTTTTTCTCGCGTGCAATTTGGTAATTTGCTCGATGTTCTCTATACCTCAGAATCGCAAGATGCTAACGAGCTAACTGATTTAGGCTCAACAACTAGCAATGGTAAAACGCAATTTAAATTGTGGGCACCAACCGCCCAACAAGTTTCTATTCTAATCTACGACAAAGAACAGAGTAGCCCTGCACAGCAATATAAAATGCATTTTAACGACCAGACTGGCGCTTGGACTTACCAAGGAACAACAGACTTATCTGGTCACTATTATCAATATCAAATAAGTGTTTATCACCCGGCGAGTAAAAAAGTTGAAACACTGACAATTAGCGACCCTTATTCACTCAGCCTGTCAGCAAACAGTAAATTATCACAAGTTGTCACCTTAGATAGTAAACAAACAAAGCCAACCGGTTGGGATAATCAGAAAGACGTTACTATCGCTAGTCCACTGGACAACATTTTTTATGAAACTCATATTCGTGACTTTAGTGCCAGTGATAATAGCGTACCGAAAAATCAACAAGGCAAGTATTCAGCATTTAGCGCAAAAAGCAGTAACGGTATCAACCATTTAAAGTCGCTGAAACATGCAGGAATCAACACTATTCATTTGCTACCAGCATTTGATATTGGCACCGTTAATGAAGATAAAGCAACGGTATTATCACTTGATTCAACCATGGGACAATTGTGTCAGCTAAACGCCAAACTAACACAATGTAGTGACACCACTCTTAATCAAGTTTCAATCAACGACTATCTTAAAAACCAATCACCACTGAGTGAAAATCAACAAGCGGTTGTCAGTGCGATGCGAGAATTTGATGACTATAACTGGGGATATGATCCTTATCATTATGCAGTGCCAGAAGGCAGTTATGCTACTAATCCTGATGGAATATCTCGCATCAAAGAGTTTCGCAACATGGTGATGAGCCTACATGACTTAGGATTTCGTGTGGTGATGGACGTCGTTTACAACCACACCCATCAAGCAGGTTTATCAAAAACAGCCGTATTAGATAAAATTGTCCCTAATTATTATCACCGTCTCGATCCGATTACTGGCAAGATTGCGCAGTCGACTTGTTGTGATAACACGGCAACAGAACGAGTAATGATGGAAAAGCTCATGATTGATTCATTGGTAGTATGGGCAAGAGATTACAAAATTGATGGTTTTCGTTTTGATTTAATGGCTCATCAACCAAAAGACGCAATGCTTCGCGCTCGTGATGCCGTATGGGCTGTCGACAGTGACAATTATTTCTATGGCGAAGGCTGGAATTTCGGTGAAGTTGCTAACAATCAGCGATTTGTCCAAGCCAGCCAATTAGAGCTTGGCGGCACTGGCATTGGTACATTCACTGATCGCCTACGCGACGCCGTGCGCGGCGGTGCGTTTAACGCGACTGCACAAGATATTCGCAAAAGCCAAGGTATCGGTAGTGGTTTAGTCACCTCGCCAAACGAGTTGACTCAAACACCAAATCACGCCGATTATCTCCAAAAAATGGATCAACTCCGCATTGGTTTAGCGGGTAATCTTCGTAAATTCCCCCTCACTAACGCTCAAGGTGAACGTGTTACCGGTGAAGAAATCCCATATGGCGGCCAGCCGACGGGTTATGCAGAAACACCAAGCGATACCATCAATTATGTATCAAAACACGACAACCAAACCTTATGGGATAACAATCAATACCGACTGCCTTTTGATATGAGCACAGCAGATCGTGTGCGTATTCACAATCAAAGTTTATCGTACGCGGTTCTAGCTCAAGGTATTCCATTTATTCACATGGGCAGCGAATTACTACGCTCAAAATCCTTCCTGCGCGACAGCTACGACTACGGCGACTGGTTTAACAGCGTCGACTTCACCAAGCAAACAAATAACTATAATGTCGGCCTACCGCCCGCTGAGAAAGACGCTGCTAACTGGGCGTTAATTAAAACGCTCATTGAGCTGTCTCTTATACACATCTGACGCTGCCGACGAAGAGGAT
>OJBM01000275.1_pt1 | contig 15573 bp, 12 predicted proteins | sample 1591061 | NCBI WGS metagenome assembly OJBM01 (sample SAMN05416872, study PRJEB24817) | seawater metagenome | isolation source: Sea water | place: Canada:Atlantic | collected 2013-11 | reverse complement strand
CGCTTTACAATCTGGATTAGCTTTAAGAGCCTCGAGCAAGCCATCAACGAACTCGTCATTGTCATCAAAGAAATCGTGATAGATGGTGTCACAACCCGCTATTAATTCAGGTAATTTGTCAGAAAGCTCATCGACAGATAGCGCTTGATCAATGTCGAATTTTTCAAGCGCTGCCGCTTGACCTAAACGACGACCATGCCAAATTTCTTGTATCTCGTCTTTATCACGATTGAACAAAATGGTTTGCAAGCCGTTGTCTTTTTTAACCAATACCAACACAGCTTCTGGCTCATTAAAACCAGTAAAGTAATAGAAAGTGCTGTCTTGGCGAAAATGATATTCAGTATCGTTGCTGCGCGTTTTCTCATGGGCTGAGAAAATGATCGCCGCACTGTTGTCACTTAGCTGCTCAGCCAATGATTGTCGGCGGTTTGCAAAAAATGATTGGTTGATCATTAGTGTAAGTTCTTCTTATCTTTTACTGGCTCAGGCTTTTGACCAAATTCTGAGAAACATAAAATAGCACTTAAACGCACATATTCTGAGATTTCTTCAAAAGCCCGTTCAGACTCTTCATCGTCTTCAATCTCAGTATCGAGTTGACTGATTTGTCCTAAGTCACCTAGCGCTTCTGTAATTTCTTTAGTTAGTTTCTTTTTAGATTCATTACCAATCGCAAAACCTGCCATGAAGCTTTCACTCCATTGAGTTAACGATAATGCAGTGTCACTTAACGTGTTGCCTTCATTTAATAATAACTTTACTTGATATTCGCCGCTCACAAATTCATTTACGCTGGCATCAAACAATGTTTTAAGTAAGTTTTTTAGATCGATTGGCAATCCCAACCCATCATTCATTAAATCGTTAAAAGCACCAGACCATGAGTTATCTTCTACATTGATGCCACCACAAATTAATCCGCAAATGACCCCATGACATTCACTTGGTGTTGCACCTAATTCTGCCATGTTTAATGCGCTGGATAGTTGTTGCCATGAAACTTTTTGATCTGTGCTTTGGCTCATGATGCCACCTTTAACGATTCGAATTGATGCTCATTCTATCAGGTGGTAGAAATACATAAAATTGAAAATAAAATTTTCGTCCATAAAACCATCAGTTAGATCAATATTGATAGTAGTTGGACAAGAAAAGGGCAATTTGCCATTAACAAGAACGATTTGCTGACATATACTAAATTCAATTCCTGGGGTGTTCGTCAGTGTTCTGAGTTCCCGAGCCAATATACACACCAAGGGTGTTAATTCCTTTACTATTGCGCAAGCCCGGCATGCACCGGGAAGCCTGCGGTGATAATTAACTCCCGCCTTGAACCGTCTGGTTCGAGGGCCAATGTTCACAGCGGCACTTTGGGAAGTTTTATCAAATTCATTTCGTCAATTATCTAATTAACTCTCGACTCTCCATTATAACCGTCTGGTTCGAGGACCAATATCCACAGCGATCTTTCTCAGAGACAAAAAGTGGGAAGTTTAATTCTTTATATCCATTAATTACCTAATTAACTCCCGACTCTCCATTGTAACCGTCTGGCAACGCCCCTAATAAAATATCCAATCTACCAGCCACAACATCACTATCTTGCCTCTACCAAGGCATATTTTTAAACGTGATATCACATTTCATGCGCCAACGCTTTAACATAAGCAATGCCAAAGCCGGCGGGATTACCTGAGCGAGTTGCGTATTGATGACTAGATCGTTCCATTCAACCGACATACATCGTGCATCTTTCTACTGCGTTAACGTTAATAGGCAGTGTTGATGCCCAAATAACAAAAGTAGCCAATGATAAAACTTTGATAGTAACCTTCTGAAACATAACTCTTTCCACATTAAGTACTTCAGAGTTTAACTAGTTGAAAAATAAACTCTTATTTACGATATCAGACCATTAATTAACGTTCGACGAGAAGGCGTAGCATATGCACCTTTTTATTGTCTGCCTATTTATCATTTATCCATTACAGCATTTCATTTACACTGACAATATCACATTGAAAATCTATGAACTTATATGTCCCAACCTGATTCACAATCTGTCATCAAAGCGCTTCGAAAAACGATTCGCCTGCGTAGAAATTCGTTGACCAGTGACGAGCAATTCACAGCGGCTACTTTATTGTCCCAGCAGCTTAACTCAACGTTAGCCAGAGACATTAAGCGCATTGCTATCTACCTAGCAAGTGATGGAGAAATAAATCCTACGCAATTTATTGAGAGTTGCTGGCGGCGGGATATTGAAGTGTATCTTCCTGTGCTTCATCCGTTTAGTGCGGGAAATTTATTATTCTTACGCTATCAGCCAACAACAAAAATGTGTATCAATAAGTACGGAATCAGTGAACCTCTACTCGATGTCACTAAAGTGCTCCCAACAGGTGAAATAGATATTATTTACACGCCATTGGTAGCATTTGATGGGAGCGGAAATCGCATGGGAATGGGCGGTGGATATTACGACAGAACACTCGCCGCCAATCCACATATAACAACCATCGGCATTGCACACGATTGCCAACAAATCGACAAGCTATATGTTCAGCCGTGGGATATGCCACTAAAACAAATAATTACGCCAACTCAAGTAATTACGCCATCGAATAAGGAATTATTATGACCAAAAAAACAGGAGAATTTGTCGTACTGCTCCACGGTTGGGGACGCACTGATAAATCGATGCTGGTATTACAACTTGCCCTACAACACGCTGGATATCAGGTCGTAAATATTGACTACCCTTCTAATGACAAATCCATCAAAGAATTGGCAGAGCTTGCTGTTGCACAAGGTATTTTTGAATGTGAAGCCAAGGGCGCCAAAGTCATTCATTTTGTAACACATTCGCTAGGTGGCATTCTGGTACGCCAATACTTCAAAGAAAACTCGCTAGAAAAACTAGGACGAGTCGTTATGTTAGGTACGCCGAATAAAGGCAGTGAAGTAATTGATATGTATCGTAAATTGTATCTATTTAGACAACTTGCAGGTCCAGCAGGATTAGCCTTAGGCACCTCAGAAACAGATGTGCCTAATAACTTAGGCGCCGTAAGTTTTGAATTAGGCGTTATTGCAGGCTCAAAGAGTATTAATCCCTTTTTGTCACTACTATTACCCGGTGACGACGACGGTAAAGTAAGTGTCGAATCCACTAAAGTTGAGGGTATGTCAGATTTTATTGCCCTACCTACGACTCACCCGACAATGCTTGCTAGCCCCAGCGTCATCAAACAAATGCTTTACTTCTTAGCTCATGGTAGTTTTGAAGAACACGCAAAGGAAAGTGTGTGAATTTACTGGCTTTTGATGCGTTAATATTCAGTCTCAATAGATCTGGGCATTCTCGAAAACACAAATGAGGATTAAAAGCAGGATAAAATCACTTTTCTTGTATAAGAATTTCAAAGTCACTTGGAACATGTTTTCGTAACAACTGGTTCGTAATACCTTTAGATTCAAGTCGTTTAATACTACCGTTAATTGTCTTTAAGAAATCGAATCCTCGCGGTGCGTCTCGACCCGTAATAAAATGGACGGGTTTAGTGAAAGAAAGGTGTGGGATCAGTTTTAAATCTCTTACCATAGGGTCATTAATCGAGTGAAGGTAATCCACTTCAGCAGAATGTAACATCCCCCCATTAATCAACTTCCGATTAAGATTTCTTAGCAATGCTTGTGCCGATTTTATTTTGGAAATTTTTCTCTGATATCTTGGTTTCTTAAGTAACCTTGCTACTTCTATACTCTTCGTATCATGACCAATAATACCCAACCTAAAGTTACCTTCCATTAACTGTGAAATGCTTTTTCGTCCAATGAGCTTTACATCACTTTTATGAACATAAAACCCTACAGGATCGTTGCGATAACTATCGCTTAGCGCCATTGTTCCACTGGATTTTCCTGTTTTAAATACGCCCAACAATAAGTCAATGCTTCCTGCTTTCATTTCTTTTGTTTGACGGATCCATGGCAAACGTCTGAATTCAATATCGCAAGATAGGTCTTTTCCTACAGCTCTCATGTAATCAATATCAAAGCCTTGTGGACGTTTTCGCTTATCTGCATATTGGTAACTGGGTCTTTCCATCCAGCCTACTTTAATAACACAGCCTTGCGCGGCAAAGGAAACTGACGAATATATCGACACCAACAATGCTAATATTACATTTTTTAAATGTTTACTAGTAATAATGAGTTATTTCCTTTTATTGATTTTTAATCTTAAAGTGACTTGGTACATGTTTCATTAGAAGCTTATTCGTCACCCCGTTGTCTTTCAACCTTTGAATACTAGTATTAACTCTTGTCATAAATTCAGCCCCTAAAGGGGATTTCGTGCCACTAATTAAATGTGCTTTTTTCATAAATGAAAGGTGGGGGACCAGCTTAATATTTTTAACAAGTGGGTTGTTTACCATGCGCAAATAATCTATCTCTGAAGCATGAAGCATGACACCGTCGATCATATTCAAATTTAGGTTTCGCAATAAAGCTTGTGCTGATTCAATTAAGAAAATTCTGTTATTGTAAAATGGTTTCCCCATTAGTTTATGAATCTCCTCGCTGCGAGTATCATGGGTAATCAAACCTAGCTTAGCCCCTTCATTTAGAATTTCAGTGATATTTTTATCTAATACAGTGTCAAAATTTTTAGTCAACACATAATAACCAATAGGATCTTGCCGATAACTATCGCTCACTATGATTTGATTATCTTCTTGCCCAGTCGACAGAGCTCCAAGTAGAATATCAATTCTTCCTGCTAGCATCTCTTTATCCTGCCTAAACCAAGGCATTCTCCTAAATACAATCTCGCACGATAAATCTTTTGATAACTCTTTAACGTAATCTATATCAAAACCTTGTGGCTTGTTCCGTTTATCGGCGTATTGATAGCTAGGTCGTTCCATCCAGCCAACGTTCATAACACATTCTTGAACTGCCCAACTGGGCTTTACACCACTTAAGATTAACAATAAAAAAATTATAAATTTTAAACGCTTAGTCACTTTCCCTTCTCTTATCTCATCACTACCTTGTTAAATAAACATAACATTATTAGCGGACAAAAAACCAACACTTTATTAGCTAGCTTTACGACTAAATAGTATTATTGAATCAAGTGAATAATCCTATGTTTTACAATATCTAACTGCTGTACGCTTTTATCACCCTGCCAACGACTCCCCCGACTATGCTTGCTAGCCCTAATGTCATTAATACCAACTCCGATAAATAACAGCCCAGCTGTGTTTGCTAGAATTTACAATAAGGCCACCGCGTCCTGCTCACGCCCCTTACCTACTTCCGGTAGACAACCGCGTTGCTATCATTCTCAATGGCGGGCTATTGCTCAATCAAGCGCCTTGTTCTCATTAACTCTTCCTAAACACAACAAGACCTCTTAAATATCGGAATTGATATAAGTTCTAGGAGAAAGCGCGAAATTTATTGATATAAATGAGCTCTTTCAACCACAAAACAGAAAAACACTGAACAGCTACAAATAAACATAGCATTATTAAGATGATAAAAACCAATGTTTTATGCTCTTCATAGACTAATGGTTCGGTCTGCTAAACAAAAGTCTAAACCTAAAAGAATATTGATCAACGTAGCGTTTTTTTGGTTTCTACAATGAAAGAATTGTTCTAAACTGAGTGAAATATTTTCGGGGTTATAAATTGATGAATCAATTGACTAAACCGTTTGCGACAACAGCGTTTCGCCATTTTATTTATAGCCAAAGGCAACTATTATTAATCGATTGCAAGGTCAACATCACGTTTACTACAGGTGAAGGCATTCTAGATTTGATCACCTCGCTAAAAGCTAACTGAAATATGCTTGCTAGTCCCAACATCATTAAACAAATGCTTCACTTTCTAGCTCATGGTAGCTTTGACGAACAAGCTAAGGAAAATGCGTGAATTTACCGCCTATTGATGCCGTTATTCCAGACATCAACGCCGAACTTACAAACCATAACCAATTGATTTTGCAAGCACCACCGGGTGCAGGTAAATCTACTTATTTGCCTTTAAAGCTCCTTTCCCATGCAAAATTTCAAGGTCAGAAAATCTTGATGCTAGAGCCAAGGCGCTTAGCGGCTAAAAATATCGCCCGTTTTGTGGCAAAACAGCTAGGCGAAAACGTGGGTGAAACCGTTGGTTACCGCGTCAAAGGTGAAACTAATGTCAGTAAAAATACGCGACTTGAGATCATCACTGAGGGTATTCTCACTCGAATGCTACAAAGCGATCCTGAGCTAGAAGATGTGGGATTAGTGATTTTCGATGAATATCACGAGCGCAGCATTCACGCCGACACCGCACTGGCATTTTGCCTTGAAATTCAAGAAGCCTATCGCGATGATTTATCCCTACTTATTATGTCGGCTACCCTCAATAGCGAACAACTGAGTCAGCTGTTACCGCAATCCCCCGTAATAACCTCTGAAGGTCGCAGCTTTGAAGTTACCATCAGCTATTTTCCGCGTAATACCAAAGCGCCACTGCCACCACAGGTCGCAAACCTTGTAGAAAAAGCAATTAGCGATTTTAATGACAATATTCTGGTGTTTTTACCCAGCGCTAGCGATATCAATAAAACCGCTAGTCTGTTAAATCAGACACCTGACAATGTCGATATATTACCGCTATATGGGCAACTTAAAAATGATGCTCAAGACAAAGCCATAGCGCCAACGGCAAACGGGCAACGTAAAGTCGTACTTGCCACCAATATTGCCGAAACCTCTATTACCATAGAAGGTATTAGCGTTGTTATTGATAGCGGATTGGCAAATAAAGCAACTTTTAACCGCAACAATGGCGTCACAAAACTGTCGAAAGAGCAGATTTCTCAAGCGTCATCTATTCAACGTGCAGGTCGCGCTGGTCGTGTCCAAGCCGGCCATTGCTGGCGTATGTGGCCACAAGAACAGCAGGCGCGATTAGCCAAATATGATGTGCCTGAAATAGAACAAAGTGATTTACTGTCACTAGCCCTCGAACTGGCAAAATGGGGTGTTGGCGATGCATCACAACTACAGTGGCTTAATGTGCCGCCCAAGCACAATCTACAACAAGCGCGCGATTTACTAATTAGCCTCGGCGCTATTGATGATAAATACCAGCTAACCAAACACGGTAAAGAGATTTATCAATTTGGGAGCTCACCTCGCCTCGCTCACATGATGTTATTTGCCAAAGCAAATAATTTAGGCGCAACAGCAGCATGGTTGGCCGCGATGCTTGATCAAACCAATGCCCTAAATAATGAATTAGATATTGCAAACCAGCTTAACTTTTTAGCGCATGGTAAAAACCTCAATAAATCACAGCAATTAGTCAAATCCAATGCGGCAAAATTTGCTAAACACTTAAATTGTAATTACTCAGACGTAACTAGCGAATACTGCGGTTTGTTACTCGCCCACGCATTCCCTGATCGCATCGCAAAGCGCCGTTCCAACAGTCAAGATTTCCAATTAGCGAATGGTTTTGGCGCAGCACTGCCTAACAACAGTCACCTAGCCGGCGATTTTATCGTAGTTGCCGATCTCATAAGCTTTGCCGCAGTTAGCAACCAAGCCCGTATTTTTTTAGCCGCTACTCTTGATATCGACGAGCTAGAAAACACATCGGCAGGTCTATTTAAAAACCACGATCTACTTGCTTGGAATGACAAACAACAACGCGTAATTGCATTAGAACAAGTAAAACTCGGTCAATTAGTCATTCGAGAAAAACCGCTGACTAATATCGATACTGAACAATTCAACCATGCTCTATGCCAAGGATTACGTAGTAAAGGCCTCGCTTATTTAGATTTAAATAAAGCACAATGCCAGCTATTGCAGCGCCTTCGAACCGCTCATTTAAACGAGCCAGATGCATGGCCGGACTATAGTGAAGTGGCATTGTTAGAAAGCCTTGATGAATGGTTAATTCCTTTTTTTGATGGCGCTAAAAAATTATCCCAACTTAAAAAGCTTAACCTCACCGACGCCCTACTTTCACGCTTAGATTGGAATGAACAGCAACAGCTCAATCAGCTTTATCCAACGCATCTAAAAGTCGCCAGCGGATCGAATATTCGTCTAGATTACGACGATAGCGGTCAAGTGAAACTCTCGGTGCGCATCCAAGAACTGTTTGGCACTATGACCAACCCAACAGTAGGTCGCAATCAACTCCCCGTGTTAGTCGAAATGCTCTCACCCGCCCAACGTCCAATTCAACTAACCAAAGATCTTGTCGGTTTTTGGCACGGAAGTTACGCCGCGGTGCAAAAAGATATGAAAAGCCAATATCCACGCCATTTTTGGCCAGATGATCCCAGTGTTGCCATGGCAACAACTAAGACGAAGAAAAAGATGGGGATTTGATATATTTAATTGCTTAACGCGCTAGAGGGTTATAATTTAAAAATTCAAATGAGGATTTAGCATTTAACCCTCACTCTCATCAATTCAAGTGATTAGATACATCTTGAATTTTTTCGATAGCAATTAAAAACATTAACGCTAAATAAACTCAATATAAACAGTGAAATGACAATAAATGTTGATTTTTCCCACAGTAAAACATTAAAATTCACCACGAATACTAATAACAAGCTAGACCCAATCATAAAGGTAAACATTAACCAAACCGCCAAACTATCAATACGTTTTTCCATCGTCCATGCCCACAACATGATCGCTACATTAAATAAGCTCACCATCAAACTAACCACCAGTGAATTGATTAGTAACGTCGAAGTAAAGTTTTCAAATATATAACTAAACATCACAAGAATTAACGACATAAACACATACAACTTTAATTGTTCTTCCAAAACATAGTTAATGAACGCTGTTGAGAAACGTTGTTTATCATTAAAACAAGGCATCACTGCTAATCGTTTAAGTAGGCTCTGTTTAGATGACACAACTTGAAAAAATGAAATGCTACTTAGGACAACAAGAATCAATGGCACTGCTAAAATTGATGTAGAAAAAAACTCACTAAAATTTTTATCTATTTGATTCCCTGATAATAAAAACAGCATAGCAGCGCCTAACCACAACAGATAAGTCAATGGACCCACACTGTATTCCCCCTGACAACTAATAGCTATTAGTTGTTTATTAGTCATAGGTTTAGCAGATTCAATTCTCTTTTTGAAATGTTGTAAATTACTCTTAGCAAACCACTGAACGAGTCTATTTTGAAACTTTAACGGTATTTTATGGCTAGGTACGATCATGCTGGCTTGTTTAGCGTTCATCATCAGTTTAACTTTTTTAAGATCTTTACTGTCCTTTGTAAAGCACTCTAATCGTCCAAGTAGCCAGTATGCTCCAAGTGCAATAGCAGGTAATGCAAAGGCACTTAATACAGAAATATCAATATCTGGCAATTCAAAATAATTGATGAGCCAATTCCAAGGTTTAACAAAAAATAAGAAGATAAAAACTAAAATCAATAGAGGTCTATAAGTGATTGCCACCATAAACACAGCGAGCATTATCGATATTGCTATTAAACTTAACCAACTTTCTATATTTGGTAATACCATGAGTGTTGGTAACAGGCTAATACCTAATAAACCCAATAATGACTTTTTAAGATAATAAAAATAATTTGGGATAACTTTCGACATATCATTTTGAGTGAGCAACATTAAACGAGTTGCTATCAAATAATAAAAAAATGCATTCCCAGTGCCAATAAAGAGTGCAACATAGAAATTGTCAGTACTTGTATTTCCTCCTTTAATACCTAGATACCAATTAAATATGGCAAAAGTCCATATCAACGCGACAGCGAGTTTTATCGTTTTCCCTCTAGTTAACAGTCTAAGTATCATGTGGTTATCTCCAAGAAAATATCTTCAAGCCCTAGCGGGTTCACAACAACATCAACACCTTGCTTTTCCATCTCTGTTAACCACTGTTTATCGAGCTTTGACACAACACACTGCAACCGCTTGTTTTGTTGCTTAACGCGCAACAAGTGCGGCACGGTTATATCTGTATCGTGTTGATTAATAGATAAGCTAACTACATTTTCCTTGGCATTATCTAAATCATCAAAATAGCGGATTTTCCCTTGGTCTAAAATGGCAACTTTATTAGCGACTCGTTCAAGATCTGATGTGATATGTGTTGAAAATATAACAGTCACTTTTTCTTCACTGGCTAATGAAATGATTTCCTTTAAAAATAGCCTTCTTCCGGCAGGGTCTAAAGCAGCTGCTGGCTCGTCAAGAATAATCAGTTGTGGCATAGGTGCCAAGGCTAAAATGATTAAAACCCGCTGCACTTGTCCTGGAGACAATTCGCCCATTTCTTTATTTAAGTCTATATCCCATAAATCAACAAGATTATCGACTTTTTCATCAGACCACCTTGTATAAAACTGTCTTCTAAATTTAATTAACTCATTGACAGTTAACCAAGAAATTTCATCATTTTCTTGTGGAACGTAGCCTAACTTGCTTTTCACTGTCGTTGATAAATTTAAATGGCTTTCACCAAATAATGTAATTGAACCATCGTCAATCTCACTTAGATTCAACATTGACTTTAATAATGTCGACTTTCCAGCGCCATTTTTACCAAGTAGCCCAACAATATCGCCTTCATTGATTTCCCAATCTAGCGCCTGTAGCACCTGTTGACTCTTATAAGATTTAGCGACATTGTTTATTTTAATAATTGCAGTCATTTACGACTCCTTTCCTTGTGTATTTTGGGACTCAACATCCGTATTATCTGACGCTTGCTCTACAAACATGGCTAAAAGCTGTTGCTCGGAAACACCAACTAACTGCGCCTCTGAAATTAGATCTTTTATCATCGTATTCAACATAGTTAACTTCTCCTTTTCAGATACTTCCTCATCACGCTTGGCGACAATCATGCCTTTGCCACGTAGACGTTCTACGTATCCTCGTTCTTCCAATAACCCATAGGCTTTTGAGACTGTCATTGGATTAATATCCAAATCGGTAGCGACTTGCCTGACCGAAGGCAAACTATCCCCTTGAGCGAAATACCCATTAAGGATCATCCGTTCAATTTGGCTAAGTAGCTGTTTATAAATGGGAACACCCGAGCTGGGTGAAATCACAAACTGATCCATAAAAATCATATCGCATTAACTATAGTGTATTAATACAATAATACACCAATACACATGATGCAATTTTTATTTTGCGATTCATTTATTTTCGAAGTGTTTGTATCAATAAAAGAAAAAGTCTTTCCCTTTATATCCATTTATCACATTGCGATTAATTCTTAGGCTACTCACTCAGTCATTATTAAAACTACAAAGGAAAACTGATGAGTCATTTAAATAAATATCTAAGTAGCAAACTCGTACTCGCTACCTGCCTGACGGGCCTAAGTCTTAATGCAACCGCTGTTGAGATTCTTAATATCAAAAATGGTGATGAGCAAACTAAAGTCAGTCTGGGGGGCTACGCCAAGCTTGATGTACGCCATGTCTCAGGTGATATTGCTTACCAAGATTACTGGGTTGCGAACTTTCCAGCAGGACAAGCTGTAGATACCTCACATACGGGGATGAGCGTTAAAGAGTCGCGTATCAACGTTAAAGTTCAACACGGTGATATCGTCGGTTTTGTTGAGATGGATTTCTTTGGCGGTGGCGGTAATGAGGTGGTGAGTAACTCATCAAACCCACGTTTACGTCATTTCTTTATCGATTATAAAAATTGGAAACTTGGTCAAACATGGTCGACTTTTATGCCATTACACGCATTGCCTGAAGCGCTAGATTTCGGTGGACCACATGTGGGTGAAGTATTTTCACGACAAGTACAAGTTCGTTACACCACTGGTAACTGGCAGTTTGCCATCGAAAACCCAGAAACCAACGGTGATGGCGATGTGGGCGCGCCTTCAAGCGCAGTAGGTGTTACAGGAACCCAAGCAGACAACAAAGAAAGCACACCTGATTTAATTGCCCGTTACAATCACAAAGCTGATTGGGGGTTGGTGTCGATTGGCGCATTAGCGCGTAAAATAGATCAAGGTGGTATCGATAAAACAGGTATTGCCTACAATGTTGCTGCGAAGATCAAAACAGTTGGTAAAGATGACATTCGTTTTCAATACACTGGCGGTGATGCAGGGCGTTATGTTTCAGCTGGCTTAACACCGGATATTGTGACGGATCCTCGCAACGACAATACCGTTGTTGAAACAACTAACGCTTTCACTGTCGCTTATCGTCATTATTGGAATGATACATTGCGCAGCACAGCATACTACGGCGCGGCGAAAACCGATGTATTGGAACGTGAGCGTAGTCATTGGGCAGTTAATTTGATCAACAGCGTAAATAGCTATTTAGATGTTGGCGCTGAATTTGGTAACTACGCTATTGACGATAAAGGGTTAGAGTCAATCAATTCAAATTACCTACAATTTTCAGCGAAGTTTAAATTCTAATCTCATTTAGGTATCTAAAATAAAGGCGTGCCGCTCTCTCTCCTTGCACGCCTTTCTATATGAATATCCATCCTAATAAAACATTTCTTTTCTATTCTGAAAACAATCTCTAAGATGCTCTACCAATAGATTTAACTTTTTATCGGGTTGGCGACTTCGTGGATATACGGCGTATACACCGAGTTTTTTACCGACGAAATTACTTAATATCGACACCAACTTTCCGTCATCTAAATCTCCGCATACCAACACGCGTGGTAAATAAGCAATACCAACACCCGCAAGTGCACCGCGGCGTAATGAGTCGAGGTTATTGGAATGAATACGTCCTTTAACTTGCATATTAAACTCGGTGTCATTTTCAATAAATCGCCATGTTTCAGCACCTTGCCCTTCGTATTTGTAAATTAAGCAATCATGCTCCTCAAGCTCTGTTGGATGCGTTGGTATACCGTGCTTGTTAAGATAGGCAGGACTGGCACAAATCACCCAATCCGAATTAATCAAACGGCGAGCAATGAGCGATGAGTCTTCAAGATAAGCCGTGCGGATCGCTAAGTCATAACCTTCATCAAGAATGTTCATGACTCGATTACTCACCACCAGCTCAACTTCGACTTCAGGATATTGCTGACAAAACTGAGCAATAGCATCGCTAACAATAACCTGTGCTGATACCGCAGGTGCTGTCACCTTAATCTTGCCGCGCATGGTATCACCGTAGCCAGTAACGGTATCTTGAGCATCTTGTAATGCTTGTTTGGCCAAACGCGCTTTGCCATAAAGCGCCCGGCCAGCATCCGTTAAACTTAATTTACGTGTGGTGCGATAAAGTAACTGCACATTTAAGTCGGCTTCTAATCGGCCGATACGTTTACTTACCACAGAGTTAGTGATTTCTAACTTATTGGCTACTTTAGAAAAAGAGCCTTCTTCAACGACCTGCACGAATAAAAATACGTCATCAGCTTTAAGCATTTCACACCTTTATTATGTAAAAAAAAGAAAAAGAGAATCTCTTTTATCAATATATATCAACAGTTCAGTAAATTGTACATTGCTACAACTTGCGCTGTCTATTTTCAGTTCAAGTAAAGCGATAGCTTACGATGACCTTACAAGTTAGGACGTGTTAAGGCCAATACATCGTCAGCGACAGCAAAATAGGAAGACTACATCCCAAATCGGATCATAAATAAAACTATAAACATAATTAGGAGTCCCGATCATGAACGAATTAACCTTAGGTGGATTAGCACTAGTACCAATAATACTAGCTGCTGTCCTGCTCGTTGGCCTTCATTGGCCAGCTAAAAAAGCCATGCCAGTCGTGTTAGCAGCTACCGCTGCATTAGCAATTTTGGTGTGGGACATGTCAACCAACAGAGTCATTGCGTCAGTGCTGCAAGGGTTAGGAATTACAGCATCTGTGTTATGGATTGTTTTTGGCGCCATATTCTTGCTCAACACGTTAAAACACACTGGTGCGATTCAAGTCATACGTCAAGGCTTTACAAATGTATCGCCAGATCGACGTATTCAAGCAATCGTTATAGCTTGGTGTTTTGGTACCTTTATCGAAGGTGCTTCAGGTTTTGGTACCCCTGCCGCAATCGCTGCGCCATTACTAGTCGCTATTGGTTTCCCTGCTGTAGCTGCGGTACTTATGGGAATGATGATTCAATCAACACCAGTATCGTTCGGCGCAGTGGGTACACCAATAGTTATCGGTGTAAACAAAGGATTAGACACTACAGCCATTGAAGCTAGTCTTGCGACGCAAGGGTGGACGTGGGATCAATATCTGCAACTGATTACCGCAGATGTCGCCATTATTCATGCCATTGTCGGCACGGTAATGCCACTCTTTATGGTGATGATGTTAACGCGCTTTTTTGGCGCTAATCGCAGTTGGAAAGAAGGTTTAGAAATCTTACCATTCGCTATCTTTGCAGGTCTAGCATTCACCATTCCTTACGCGCTGACTGGTATTTTCCTAGGTCCTGAATTTCCATCGCTCATCGGTGGTTTAATGAGCATGGCCATTGTCGTAACAGCAGCTAAACGCGGCTTCTTAACACCAAAAACGACGTGGGATTTCGAAGACAAATCACGATGGCCAGCAAATTGGCTAGGTAAACTTGAAATCAAAACCGACGTTACTACAGGCAATGCCAAGATGTCACCGTTTGTCGCTTGGGTTCCTTATCTAATCGTTGCGTTATTACTGGTGTGCTCTCGCGTATTTGGCGACTTCAAAGCATTACTTGCTGGCATAAAGATTGGTGCGACAGATATCTTAGGCGAAGTTGGCGTCAACGTAGCCTTTAGTCCACTGTATTTACCAGGTGGTTTACTTATTATCAGTGCATTGGTTGCGCTATTGCTACAAGGTCAATCAGGCCAACGTGGCAAGGTATTTAGCAGCGCGGTAAGCGAGTCAACGAAAACCATTTTAAGTGCTGGTTTCGTGCTGATTTTCACCATTCCGATGGTGCGCCTATTCATTAATTCAGGTGTCAATCTTGCTGACTTACCGAGTATGCCAATGGCTGCGGCGCAAATGTTTGCCGATGCGTTTGGTAGCGCATTTCCACTGGTGAGTCCGGCTATTGGTGCTCTTGGCGCCTTCATTGCGGGGTCAAATACGGTATCAAATATGATGTTTAGTCAGTTTCAGTTCGAAGCAGCAACCGCGCTAGGTTTATCACCAGCCATCATCATTGCAGGGCAAGCTGTTGGTGCCGCGGCGGGTAACATGATTGCCATTCACAATGTTGTTGCTGCTAGTGCGACTGTTGGTCTATTAGGCCAAGAAGGCGCAACTCTGAGAAAAACAATCTTACCAACGATTTACTATGTATTAGCGGCAGGATTAATCACCCTCTTCGCTATCTACGGTTTGAATATCAGCGATCCGCTTGCTTAATAAAAACTAATGATTCTATTATCGAATCAATTAGCAGTAGTGAAACATTTGGTGTGCTTTTCGATCTATTCGATAATTTAAAATATTGCGATTGCACACCAGTTACTTTTCTTTGCTTCGCCAAAGAAAAGTAACCAAAAGAAAG
>OJBM01000273.1_pt1 | contig 15702 bp, 18 predicted proteins | sample 1591061 | NCBI WGS metagenome assembly OJBM01 (sample SAMN05416872, study PRJEB24817) | seawater metagenome | isolation source: Sea water | place: Canada:Atlantic | collected 2013-11 | reverse complement strand
CCAGTAGCGCTGCCTCTAGAACATCGGATGCAGCTGGTATGGCGGATGACGCGGTGGGTTTAGCGGATGACGCTGCTAACGTAGCGGATGATGCGGCTAGCGCCGCTGATCAGACTGAAAAAGTCGCCAGAGCGGCTCGCCATGCAAAAATTTCTGCTGCGGTTAAAGGGTTTCAGGCTGGACATAAAGCAGCCACTGCATCAGGTCAAACCGTTAAGACAGATCAAGATCATCAAGTGGGTAACTCAAAACTTGAAGTGACGGAAAGTGAAAATACACGAGACCTGCTGGCTTTAGATATGGACCAAAGTATCGAGCTGTTAGAGCGAGCTGTCGAGCGCCTAACTTCTTCATTAGGGCAAATTAGTAACTTTAGTAGCACACAATCTGGCCTAATGACGGCCATAGCACAACGTATAAACTTAACTGTTTAATTAGAACGAGGGTATTTCATGGTTGATCAAATTCGCGGAAATAATATTCAAAGTAGTCCGCAAACACAGCGCTCTAGTGAAAATTCTTTGGAGAAAAATCAAAGAAATACAGAGAGTTACTTTAGCTCCGATACATTAATAAATGAAACCTTCTTAGGTAAAGGGCTGGGTGAATTAAGTAAAACACTTACCGATTTACCTTTGAGTGAATTAAGTTCTAAAGACTTTTCAAAACCTGAATTTAAACAAAAGATTGAACAGGCTTTGGATTATGTTAGTAGCGATGGTTTTTTGAATGACCTTACAGCGATCATGACAGAAATTCAAAAAGCGCTAAAAACCGACAAGGGAAGCACTGAGCAAACTATTACTACAAGTGATACACAAGGTGAAACGGAAACAACGTCGTCTGGCGGTGGATTCTCTGCTTTATTTGAAATGCTTAGATTAATAGCTGAAAACAATGCTTCGCGTCGTGAATTTTCCCAAGAGCAAATGTGGAGTGAGCGCGATAGCACAAAAAGCCTGCAAGATAAAAGCTTAAAGAAACAAGACCAAGCCAACGATATGCGTATGGCTATGGGGTATACAGGGGCAGGCATGCAACTTGCTGAGGCCGGAGTCCAGGCTGGAGGTTCGTATCGTGCCGGTCAGGTGGGTAACTCCACTGGTACCCCCACAACGGGTGACACACCTCAAGTGACACAAACTACGCTCAGCGAAAGGCAATTGCAGCAGCAGCAGGCCAAAGTGGATGGTCAGACAAAAACACAATCGGCGACGGCTTCGGGTGTTGCCGGCATAGCCAATACCGCAATGGAAAGAAAAGCCTCTGATACTGAACTAGAAGCCTCTAAGATGGATAAACGGGCAGAGCTAGAAAGTATGAGTCGTGAGGATATGTTGAAATGGGCTCAGGATATTCAATCCCAGTTGCAAAGCATGCTTAGCACCATTCAGAGCATTCTTAGTCAGTTGGTGGGCTTAATCGGGAAAATATCCGGTGGAATTTAATATCCGATTTTTATCTTGATTACCCTCTCTCTTCCCAAGTAGCCACGCGGTAACGTGGCCTTGGGCCTTTTCTTTTGAATGGTTTTTCAGTTTCTTTGTCTTGCGACAGCATTTCTGTGCTTCATTAAATTTACCATGATTAATTGAAACCCCTAGGGGGCATTTGTTACTTACCTTTACTAGTGGCTCCATTTAGCAAATTAAGGTTATTTATATATGTTGCGTTTCTCCCAACTCATGATTGAGTTTTCACACCATGTGGGCATCGGAGAAGTCAATGCTGATGAAAAAAATCACTATTTGTTTCATGTGGATGATATGGCGGTGAATTGCTTTGAAGTTAATAATCGAATTTATTTGCAAGCGGCAATAGTGGCTCTGCCTAATCAGGAGTTTGAGCAACTTGATCGATTGAAAAGTGCCTTGAAATTAGCATTGGCCAACCCTATGCCCTCTAAGGTGAGCCTTACCATTGATGAGCATGACCACTTGATTTTATTTGACCGTTTTCCGGAAATGACAGTTGAATTAGAAAAATTTGATGCATGGTTTGGAGATTTTTTAGATTGCGTTGAAATGTTTCAGAAGTACCTTGGTGAGAGTGCTAAGCCGACGTTGCATGCTCAAAGTTCTACTACAGAACAGATTTTTATAGGTTAATCATGACGAATTTTAAATCCATTGGCCAGGCCATTTTTTTTATACTGGCGTATTTGTTGATAAGTCAAAGCCAAGCTGTTCCTATTAATTGGCCAGACCGTCCGTATGGTGTGCTTGCGCAGGGTCAATCATTAAATGATGTTTTAAAAAATTTTTCTGATAACTATCAAATGCAAGCTGAAGTATCAGTGCACTTAACCGAAGAGGTGAATGCTCGAATACCTAGCACTAAGCCTGCTCGCTTCTTATCTAAACTAAAAGAGATGTACGCTTTTTCTTGGTATTACGATGGGGCAAAACTATATTTTTACGCGCCGTCAGAAACCCGCAGTGAAGTATTATATCTGCGTAGCATTAATGCTAAGCGATTACGTGAAACATTATATAAACTCAATATTCTTGATGGAGACTACTACTGGCAGGAAGTGGAGGGTGAGGGTCTAGTCTACATTTCCGGTACGCCCCGCATGCTAGAGTTAGTCAGCCAAACCGCTTCGGTATTAGATTCAAAAGTGAAAGAAGAAAGCTACGAAATGCGCATTTTCCAATTAAAGTATGCCAGCGCCGCGGATCAAAAGAAAGCCAGTGGTCAAGGGGGAGGGTATACAGTATCAGGGGTGGTGTCTTTATTGCGCAGTGCAGTCGCTGAAACATCAATTGATGACTCAGCCTCGCAAGCAAATGCCATTACAAGCGGTGCGCCTCAAGCTAATAATAATCAATCATTAACTGGGCTGCGCGGTCAGGGGTTGGCAAAAGTAACGGACACTTTACAGAACAAGCGAGTGGTTAACCGAGTGGGGCGCATGGCTAGCATCTCAGCCGACGTAAGATTGAATGCAGTGGTTATTTATGACCACCCAGAACGCATGGCAATGTACGAGCAACTTATAAGTGAATTGGATCGCCCCATTAAACAGGTTGAAATATCCGTCACGGTAATGAATGTCACGGTTAGTAACCTTAAGGCACTCGGCATAGATTGGAGGTATTCTGATGGCACCAGTTCCTTTGGTTACGGTGAAAATGATTCTGGACTATCAGGTGAAGGGCAGATTGGCTTAATTACAGGCACTGCAGATTTATTTTTAGCGACATTAACGGCGCTAGAGTCGAAAGGGAAGGCCACTATATCGTCTCGTCCACAAGTGGTAACGGGGGATAACTTGGAAGCGGTACTGGATTCGAGTACAACTTTTTATGTGCGCGTAGCAGGTGATGAAGAGGTGGATCTCTTTCCGGTTTCGGTAGGTTCCGTTTTACGTGTGACGCCTCATATTATTAGCGAAGGCAAGCAGCAAAGAGTTAGATTAGATGTGAATATACAAGACGGCAACGAAACCGGAGATACGGTTGACAGTATCCCTACAGTTGCATCTACTTCCATTAGTACTCAAGCCATAGTGAACGACAAAGAAGGGTTATTAGTAGGGGGTTATTACTATGATACTGAGACTGAATCCAATAGTTCGGTTCCGTTTCTTTCGGCCATTCCTATTTTTGGAAATCTGTTTAAGACTAAGTCTAAACAGGTTATTAATTATTCAAAAATTTTTATGATTACCCCCAGAGTGTTGGAGCCCGTGCCATTTAGCTCTAACTCAATTCAATAAAAATTCGCGCTCATGGATCAAACAATGAAGACATGGTTTTTACGAGTGCTGTCTGGCTCCCATCAAGACGCTATGATCGAGTTAGAGGCTGGCCCCACCACGGTGGGCAGTTCAGATAACAGCGACTATGTCTTTGATGGTTTAAAGGCAGAGCAATACACTCTTACGGTGGATGATGCTCTTAGTCTAAGTGTTCATGATGAAATAGATGAGGTCTACATTAATGGGCAGAACGTAGAGTCGTCAGAAATGGTGTTAAAGGAACGCGACATTATTAGTTATGGTGACATTCATTTAGCGCTAGGATATGAAGATACTGAATGGGCAACTGTTGTGATACCGGTTCAAGGTAAGGAAGAGTCAGGTGGGCAGCTTGAAGAAACAGAAGCCAAGAGTGCATCACCCCAAGAAACACAGCATACAGACCTAGATGGTGATCTGCTTGAAAATCCTGAGTATATAGAAGGTATTAGTGCAGCGGATAGAGTCAGCCAGCGCCCCTCAAAGAGCAGCAAAAAGAGAGTGATTTTACTGCCTGTCTTTATTTTTGCATTTGGATTGTTGCTTGCGGTATTCACGTTATTAGATTCACCGGATACCGTTGCTCAAAAAAATAATCAGCCTACTTTAACCGACTCACAACCTGTTCTTGTGATACAAAGCCAAGAACAATTGCTTCAATTGCTAAGCGACACCTTAGCGCTGAAGGGTTTAACAGCCAGTTTTTCTAATAAGGATTTAACTTGGACACTGTCTGGGTATGTCAATACGCATCAGGCTAAAAAAGACCTTCAGTTTTGGTTGGCTGATATAAATACACAAGCATACTTACACAGTCCATCAGGTAAGGTCTTAACGGTTAAAGAAAATACACGGGTGACAGAACAGTTTGTTTCCAATATTCAGGCGGCTATCTCCCAGTTTGGTTATGAAGGTTTAACGGTAGAGAGTACCGATGAACCTGGCCAAATGGTGATCAAGGGTAAGCTCAATATTTCTACACCTAGCCAGGAGCAAGGTTGGCAGCAAACCTTTAAGCAAGTTAAAGAAGATCTGCCCCATATTACTCAATGGAAAAACGATGTGACCTTTAACCGGGTTGTATCAGCCCCAAAATTAATAGTGAACAGCGTTAGCCTAGGTAAGCACCCGTATTTTGTTGATGGTACAGGTACCCGATATTTTGTGGGCAGTGTATATCAGGGTCGATACAGAATCGAAAGTATTACGTTAAGTCGGCTCCTTCTTAAATATCAAAATAAGGTAATAGAGTACCAGTTATAACAAATGCTTATATATAGAAACCATTGCATGGGAACTGTTACTCACAAATAGACAGGTAATTGGATAGATAGAATGATGAACACGCATTTTTCCTTGCACGGGAGTCAAGATACAACTCAGCTTCCTGCTAAGTGTCAGTCTCTTGATAAAGAACGGGCCTTATTAGAAAGCGAACTAATTCGGGTGACTCAAGAAATTAAACGTGGGCTTTCACCGGCCCAATATGAGCAAGCGAATGCACTTAAGTTCGGATTAGAAACGGCCTTACTCATTACGAAAAAACATTTCACTCAATCAAAAGAAAAATAGGATTTAATTATGGCAACTTTAACTACAGTCGATTTTGCGGGTGTTAATGGTATAGATCTAGCGAGTAGCACTACTGGTGGTGTAACCACTATAGGGTTAGATGCAGAAAGTGGTTTAAATATTGGAGATGTAGTTGACGATTTAGGTACTCAAGTTGGCTTGAAAGAGCAAGCCATTGAAACCCTGTATTCCACCGGTGATTTTGAAGACTCTGCCACGGTATTACGCATGCAACAATATATGAACGAATGGAGTTACTACATCGGTTTGCAAAGTTCCATGATTAAGACGTTAGCAGATGCGTTTAAGTCCATGACAAACAAAATTCAATAATTTTTTTATTTACTAGCCTGCTACTTTCGCGGAGATGGGTATGACATTGACGGTAAAATTAAATAAGACAAGCGATTCGTTTCCTGTAGACAGTTATGTAGTACAAGCCATGACAAAAATGGCTTTTCATAGTTTGGAAAACGGGCAATTTATGGAAGCCCATACCATTGCCCGTTCTTTACTGGCCATTAGACCCGACAATGCTACGCCGCATTTGATACTGGCGGTATCTTGTATCTTTCGTAAGGAACCGGTGATGGCCATTAAAATCATTACGGATAAGGCACTTCCCTTAGAGCCGAATAATGATTTGGTGAAAGCGTTCTTAGGGCTGGCATTAAGAGACGCCGGCTATGCCGCACAAGGGAGTGAATTGCTCACATTGTTAAGTTTATCTAAGGATTCAGAAGCGGCTACAATGGCTAAAGAATTGTTAAGTCAAGCGCATCAAGGTAGCTAGTATGGAAATTCAAGCGGTATCTCAAGCGAGTCGATCAGAACAGCTGACTCAGCATTCGCAATCTTCGCAGCAAGCTTCACCTACGAATCATCCGTCCCGCGCAGATACCGAACAGTTTGAACGTGCGATGACATCAGGTACCCAGAGTAGTCATCAAACTCAATTGGCTAATCAATCTCAGCAGGCCCAAGGTGTGCAACAGGTTCGCGAAGCAGAGGGCGTGAAGAGAGTTGACCAAGTGCAGGTGGTAGATGGCAAGCAAGTTGCGTTTATCAACGAGACACAGGCCAGTCAATGCACTGCAGACGGTCCACAGGATGGCTGCCTAGGAGATGTGATTCTAGATGGTCTAGATAAAATTCGTCAAGACTCAACTGAGCAATTCAAAACCATCGAGTTGGCATTATCCGGCGATAACTTAAACTCTGCACAGGATATGCTTCGAATTCAATATGAAATGAATATCTGGGCTTTAAAACAAGAGCTATTTGCTAAAACTGCTGGCGGCTTTGATCGCAGTATCGATACCCTTTTAAAATCACAGTAGTTATTAATTATGAAAAACCTATTTATCCGTTTGATGGCCATTATTTCTATCTCTGTATTATTAACTGCATGTCAAACCGAATTATATACTGGTTTGAATGAACAAGAAGCCAATGAAATGCTTGCGCTATTGGTTGAGCGCGGCATTGCAGTTAGTAAACAGCCTGGAGCAGAGCAAACAATAAGTTTATCAGTGGATAACAGTCAGTTGTCACGTGCCATTTCAGCGTTAAATGAAAAAGGTTACCCACGTAAAAAATTTGACACCATGGGATCGGTATTTGTAAAGGATGGTATGATTTCCTCACCCACAGAGGAGAGAGCCCGCTATAATTACGCCCTCAATCAAGAAATATCCTCAACACTTTCGCTCATCGATGGTGTCGTTAATGCGCGTATTCATATTGTGTTGCCTCAAGAAGACACCTATGGCGACAATGTTGCGTCTGCCTCAGCCTCTGTTTTTATTAAGCATGCAGCTAATTTAAATACTGATAATTTCATTCCCAAAATTAAGTCATTTGTATCAACCAGTGTTGAAGATTTAAATTACGCTGACGTATCGGTGGTGTTGTTTCGGAGCAATGTGGAAAAGAGAACTTTGGAGATTGAAAGAATAATCGGAATCAGCATGACCCGTGACTCTGTCGGGAATTTTTATATGGTCTTTATTTTTATGATTATTTTGATCCTCGCCTTAATAGGGGCTGGCAGCTATTACGGCTATTTTTATATTTACCGTAAATCCATTGAAGAGCAGAAAGATTTGGATGTAAATGTTGAGTCTGCGTAATTCTTTAGGAACTTGTTAAATGTTTGGTCAGGTGATGAAACAGATTGATACTGCCAATAAGGATTCAACCTGTAAGGGTGAGTGGTTAATTCAAGACAAACTTAGGCATCCTATTATACGATTTAACCATTACATCATTGAGCAAACTCATGTTAGCTGGATCCCGACAGAATTGGGCATGGATAAAATTGATTTACTAAACGTTCCTGATGAAACCCTGTACTACTTGTCTGGATGGCTTTTAAAGGATTATCAAATAGATAAGCATCTTGAGTATGATTTTAATGATAAAACTAAGCGCTTATTTTTATTGCCATCATTTGAGTTAAACCGATTAATAATGATCGCTGGGTTAACGGCTTATCAAGATGAAATTGCCAAGATCATATCGGGAAAAGAGTTAAGGCACTTAAAAAAAATATTTGGCGATACTCTAATGGCTTTCACTCGCAATAAAGCGCCCTTTATGATGAGCTCACCCTTTTATTATGCGCTAGACCCCGAAGTCCCTGAGGGCTATTTTAAAAAACCATCGGCTTATACTGAGCAAGATATATCCCACAGCGTTTATAGTGCTGGACTTCGTATATTGGCCGCAGCCTTGGGGGCTTATCCTAAGCCGCTTAAGCGGCGTTTAATGTGGAAGTTGGACAAAAAATACACGTCATTTATTAAAGTCAGCTTTGCTTTGGCCAGCGATAGAGATCGTGGTGAAAAAGCGGGAAAACTGCTTTTAAAACTTACTCGCGAGCTAGATACCTCATGTTCTCAGTTGTTCAAATAATTCCAGGTCGCCTCCTGGTTGGCGGTAATAAGAAAATTATTAAAAGCCAAGAATACCTTGCTTACAAGGAATCTAAAGAGCTTATTATGGACGCTCAAAACAAAGCGAGTCATATTTTAAGTGAGGCTCAAGAGACTAAGCGGGTATTGTATGAAGAGACAAAACAGCAAGCCCTAGAAGCCGCTAATAGTGAGTTTGAAGTCATTAAGTTTGAACAGGCTCGTAAAACTCTTACTTATTTGTCTGATCTTGAGCAATCGATTATCGGTGTGGTGGATGAAACGGTTCGAAGCGTAATTGTTGAACATGGCAGTGAAGTGATTATTCAAAATGCCATTCAAAAAGCGTTTAGAAAGCTTTATGCTGAGAGACGCATAACCATCGTCACAGCATCAGAGTCTCATCACTTGGTTAAATCTGAATTAGATAGTCTACTGAAGCAATATCCAGATAAAGAAGGCATAGAAACCAAAGTAGACCCCAGTTTACTAGGAAATGAATTAAGGTTTGAGACAGCTACAGGGGTGATTCGTTTTAACCTAAACACTGAATTAGAGGCGGCCATGAAAAAAATGAGAGAGCTTGTTCTATAATAATTGTTTGGAAGCAAATAAAGATGCTCTCATAAGCATGGGAGTATGCATATAAACCATGTTTTTTATATTATTAAGTTTGGATTAATGCATGATAGGCACTCAGTTAACGGCTTCCTCTCGTCATATTCAAAGACTCATTACCACTTATGAAAAAGTAGTGGGGCCATTTGAATATGATCGATTCCAAACCTTGTTTGGTGTTAGTCGGGATGAAATTAAAGACCCCTGCCACCGTATTGCCATTGATTATATAAAAGAAATATTCGAAAGTGCTTATCGGGTGACGGGTAGAAGAACAGTTGGCTTAGAGTTTGCCCTTAAGTGGGATTATCAATCCGGAGAAATATTCATTCGTCGATTAGGTATGGTTGAGGACCTCTATACGTTTTTTCTAACCAATATGCATATCTCCCGATTGATGTCGGATGCCATGACACCAACTTTTCATCCTTATGATGATGAAAACTTATTACTTGAATTTCGTCGAAGTGATCTCAGTAAAGTCAGTTCATATCACCTGGAATTTATTTGTCTTCTCTTTGTATTGGGGTCTAAATTATTGTTGGGGAAATACATGCCTAGGGATAATTCAAATTTTAAATTGGTTCAGTTTCCTCATGAAATAGAAAATACATCCATTCATGAAAATTGTTTTCAGTTACCTGTATATACTGAAAAAGATCGTTCTGGTGTGGTCATTAAAAAGGCGTGGTTAATGACAAAAATTTATGAAAAACCCGATTTAGTAAAAAAAATATTTTTAGATAGTGATTTGCAAAATGAAGTATTTAAAATAGGGGAGTTTCCGTTACAAGTGAAAAAACTTTTGACAATTATTTTTTCTTATAAGGTTCCCGATGTGGAACTGTGTTGCAGTTTCTTAAATGTGTCTAAACGTACTATGCAGCGACGCTTAAAAGAGTCTGGCACCTCATTTCGTAATATTTTAGATGAAGTGAGGAAATCCCAGGCAACGCTCTATATTAATTTAGGTCTCTATAGCATTGAGGAGATTGCCTTTATATTGGGGTATTCAAATACTCAGGCACTGTATACTTCTTTTCAACGCTGGCATGATATGCCCCCACGCCAGTATATTGAGCAATTGGCTATCAATAATCAAATCAATAACCTAGTAACGTAACCAAGTTTGCCGCCCATGCACTTATACTTTTAAGCCCGTTTCTAGTGACGATTCAATCGTTTGATCTAAAGAGTGGTGGGCCTGATCAAATTGTTTTATCCAGTATTCTGTAGTTTCCATGAGTGTTTGAGTCGCTTTAGTGAGCTGATCTAGGTCTAGGTTTGAGTCAAGTGATAGCTCTAGGCTAAAAGCCACTTTATCTATTTTTTTAACCAGGCCAAATTTAATGATATATTCACCCGATAGGCCCACATTGGCCTGCAGTAAGTCAATATTTTGCTCGGCCGTGGCCTGTTTCTGCGATGGGGTAAAATAACTGACGATCAGTAGCCGATTGGTATCCTCACCGTATAAATAATTGAGCTCATATAGCTGGTCGATATCTAGACTAAAAATAACACCATCAATTAGATGGACCTCTTCAAAGCCAAGGCTTTTAGCGAACGCTTCGATCAGTACTTGATATTGTTCAAAATTTCTCATTCACTATTCCAATACATTATTACGGAGCGCTTTAAATTTTACTTATATAGTTTTAAGTAACATGAAACTAAGTTTGGTTTCATGTTACTTAACCAATAAGAATACGCTTTGAGTCAGTCTAGGAGGAAAACTATGTCTATCGGTAATATAGGGGTAACACCTGTATCGGTTACCCAATCATTGGGCTTGGACCAGACTGGCCCGTCAAAAGAGATTGGAAAAATGATTACAAAATCTGGCACCACTTCATTGGTTAGTTTAAAAGATACTGCAACGTCTTCAGGTTTGGATATGTTAAAGAGTCACTCATCTAGACTTAATGGCCTTAGCCTAGGTGAGCGTACGATTAGTCAGCAGATCCAAGCAACCTCCAGTGCTATATCCCAAGACTCCCACCCCTATTCCCGTTAATGGCGACAGGGGCTTGTGAGATTAGGCACAAGCTCCCTTTATCCAGCTTAAAATAGACGCCATTCAATAGTGCGAAGCTAAGCTATTTAGTGGGGGAGCAATGTAGATTGAAAGAAACCTTAACGTTTAGATCCCGTAATGAGTTCATTAGGCTATTTAGTTGTTTTCTAATTCTTTAGCAATGTCTTTTAGAAATGGATTTTTAGACATGTTTGAAATAGTCATGCTAGTCACGAAATCGGCCATGGTGGCAGGCATGCTTTCATCACTTGAGATCGAGACTTGAGAATCTTCCATTAATGAATCGAAGTAGGCGACATCTTCAGAGGCGGCTTGTAATTGTGTTTCTGAGGTGTCGGTATTTGCCTGAGTAGAGGCTGTTGCTTGCGTAGTTACAGTTAATGTCATGGGGTGTTCACCTTTATATGGGACTTTAAAGTGAGTAACCCTGTGGCGCAAAAGGTTTTGAAAATATTAGCGAGAAAGAAAAGACGTGAGGATTTTCCCTTGGTCTTCCATTAGTGCATTGGACTCTTCGCTTAAATAACTAAATAACACTTCTTTGAGTGATGTCAAAGCTTCAGCGAAGTCTTTTAATTGAAGGGTGTTAGGGGATTGAGCTTGATCAATCTGCTCACCTATTAAAGAAAGTTGTTCTACAATAGGTTCAAACTTGCTTGGCGCAACCAATTCCTCTTGATAATTGCATAAAGTAGGGTGATTAAAATAAGCGTCCCAAAGGTATGTAGCTGCTTCAAAGCTGCTTTGTGTATCATGAAAGGGCTCGATGAACAGGTATTCGTTTATTTGAATGTCGAATAGTAGTTCGTATAAAACACGGTGACAGGTGTGGGTGCGGGTGCTAAAAAAAGCCATCAGGTCCGAAAATAATAGGTGCTCTGATCGTAGCAACGTCCGACTGACCGTAAGGTTGTCATTGAAACTATTTAACTGGTCAAGAAGGTTGCGCTTCAAGCTATTTTTTAATAAATCTTCACTAGTGGATGTTTTCTCTGAGCGAACTTGAATGCTTTCTAGGTTAGGTAGGGTGCGCTTAGGAGCAACAACGTTTCCAGTCTGATCACGAGAGGTGATCAGACGTTTTGGGGCCGTGTGTTCTGACTGGGCCAGCCTTGAATTGGGCGTGTTGCTTTTTTTTTCCGGCATTAATTACAACCTGCTTTTACTGCTAACATGAATAGGGCTTGCACCTATCATGTAAGTAACGCTTATTTTCATTAGGTTCCACCTATATATCAAAATTTGCTAATCAGTATGAAGAGCTGAATCATTTAGGAATATACCCTACAATCTATATTAACGGTATTATGAAATGACGCCAATGCTAAGCTCTAAACTTACAACTCTTTAGCTCATTAGCCCAATGGTTTTGGGCTCTAGTATAACCTAATATCTAGATCCGAGAATTTTATGTGACAGCTAATATCGTCAAACAGTACTACATCTTTCTGGCTTTTCTCGAGTATGAAAAACCCTTAATAACGCCTGTTAATCAACCTCACTGTTCCATCTTAAAACTATCGAGTATTAGGTAAAGTTTATAGTTGCCATATTTTAGTGCAAATTAAGTGGGCTTGTATTGGTTGAGATCAATGAATGCCCTTAGTTCCAGGGTTAATAAAAAGCCTGAAAATGAACGTCCTAGGCCTCTTATGAGTTCGCCATGCAAGACATGGCAGTCGTTTATAAAAAGAGAAAGGTTTTTATACCGCTTATTAGCAAATAATATGAAACCAACATGGTGTCCTTATAACACTCCCTCGTAGCACTTAATGACGCATAATACTGTTATCCACTGTTGGTCTAACGATGAGTGACCTTAATTGTAAATCACTAACTTTTTAGGTTGTTACTATCCATGAGGCTGTACAGGATTGGATTGTCGTCATCAGCCTAATAATATGGCCGTCTAAACTCAATAAATTTGTCCAATTAAATGTTATTAAAATCAGAGGGTTGAGTAGAGCACTTCTATTGAAGTACCCCCATTTTAATTTGAGGGGAAAGTGAAAATTTAAACGAACGCCCTCAATGATGATTGCTTTAGCCCCCTTCACTAAAAACCGATAAATGCTGAAATTTTATACTGCTCCTTTTCCCCTTTATTTTAGGAGATGAGTATTATGGTTTACTTTTATTCTAAAAAAGTACTGTAAATCTATATGTAAATTAGCAATTTAAAATAGTTGTAAATATTTAGATTTACTTTTGGTTGAATATTTAGGGGGGCTAATTGATTAATGTTCTCAGTGTAGAAAATTATAAAAATCGTAATTCAAAGCAGTTCGTTAACTAAGACATGGTCGTTACTCGCCAATATTTGGCCTTTTATAAAATCCCAAAGAACCTTCTATTAAATGCTGTTACTTAGTAAACATAACAATAATAAATGGAGTAGACAGGATGGTTTTAGAAACTCTAAAAGACTGGATCGGTAAATCAGTCATTGATGAATTAAGTTTTGAATCTGAAAAAGAAAATCAAATTGTATTATGTATTGGCGATAATCAGTATTGCTTTATCGAGCCTAATGAATCAGATGCTTTGGTTCATATTTTTATCTACGTACCCATTCTAAGATTACCTGATAATACTGAAGAGAAATCTCATGTTTTAAGTGAATGCCTTAACAAGAACAGTTTTAGCATGGAAACAGGTGTTGCCACTATCGGACTTGATAAGAGAAATAACTACATTTTTCTTGGTCACCATACAGCGTTTGATCTATATGATGAGAATATATTTAATGCTTGCCTTGCAGACATTATTGAAAATGGTAAAAAATTAATTACTACGCTAAATGCTATTAATAAACCCATTGTTACAGATACTTTAAAGCCAGAATCTATTTCAGGTATGTACATTAAACCCTAAGGAGCCCCATTATGCCGAGTACTACTAACCAATTATCCATTGGCCATAAGGCACCAATCCATTTTGAATCCAATGATACAGATAAGCATAATCGTGGTCATATTCAGAAACCCGATGTGGATTCAGATCTTAAAATTCATCGAAATTTAGGAGAGCATTTTACTAGCCAAGGAGATGGTAAATACAGTCTCGGGTTAAACACATCTAAGGTATTGAAAGGTTTAACAAGTACCCCGCTTAGATGGATTGGGGATAAAATTCAAAATGGCCACGATATTCATTCAAGTAAATTTAAAGTAGATTTCCTTGTTGGGGCTGGTTTGAAAGGGCTGGGGAACATTACGGGGGGAACCTCTAGTGTTATTGGCAATACATTATCTGTTTTAGAGTCGGGTGTATCTAATTCCGTGAATATGACCAAAAAAGTATTTACAAAAGATTTCCAAGGAAATGACTTCAATATAAAAAATCAACAAGAGCCTCTCAGGTACCCAGGAGGCCAGGAGATATTGCTAAAAGCTCAACTTACTAATTTCGTTTGTACGGAAGATTTTAAAAAGTGCCCAAGTGGATTGATACAAGCAACCTCATTGGATATTCCTAAAACAGTATTAGTCAAAAACGTATATTCAGAGTCGAAGTCTGGAGGTAAAACAGAGCAGTCAAGCGGAGAAATACTTAAGCTTAGAATAGATAAACCTACCAAGGATGGTTTGACCACGTTGAGTGGTGATTCTTGGTCAGCTCTTAAGGTGGGGGTATTTAAAACAGATGATGAACCCAAAAAAATAGCCTTAGTTTTTGTTGGTACAGCTGGAGGCAGTAGGCTCGCTACAGTGAAGAGTGACTTGGCAGGTGGTGTGGGTATTAAAGACAGTGCTTTTCAAAATGCTTCAAAACTTGTTCAAGAATTTGTCAAGGAATATGGAAAAGATAATGTTGAGGTAATGGGGCATTCTTTAGGTGGTGGGCTGGCACAATTCTCAGGCATTAGGAATGGGGTAAAGGTTACTGCCTTTAATGCCATGGGGCTTCATCTTAATCTACGCAATCATTTAGGCAATGAAAAACTAGACAACTCTAATGTCACGCTTATTAATAATCATAAAGATGGGCTGAGCCAATATGTGGAGGCCGGCCGATTTGGAATGGATACCTCATCTCAAATCGGCAAGCGATACCAAACTACGAAGGAGAATAGTGTTGGTAAAAACCCCGTAGAGCAACACTTTATGAATAATCTATATTTATCGGTTCAAAAAACCGTTGAAAATAGCATTTATAACGATTTTAAAAATCAACAAGAAATCGTGAGCAATATCACAGGCGGTAATAGTATAGAGGATGATTTTAAAAATCAGAAAGAGGTTGTTGACAGTATTACAAATGGCAATAATATTGTGAAAAAAAGTGATAATAAAAAGTTGTCTATCAGTGAGTTAAGTCAAGATAACGAGGGGAAAATTAAACATGGGATCAACCCAGAAGTAGCGAAATATTTTAATAATGAAGATGACATGATTGAGTATATGACGTCATTTAAAAAAGGAAAAGTTGACGGTGAAAATTCACTTAGTCCAGATTTGGAGAAATATTTTAATAGTAAAGAGGATATGCTTGAATATATGACAGTTAGCAAAAAATCAGAAAGTTTATCAACTTTAGATAAAGAAGAAAAAAATAAACATGATTTAGAGATTAAAACTTTAGAAAAGAAGGGAGAGGAGGATCATCTCATTCGGGAAAAACAAAAGGGAGAAGTTGAGATTTCTAATTTAGGGCCTATTAACCTTAATCCAGAGGGTGATATGGAAGACGATGTAGACGAATTAGGCGATCAAAAGTTAAAAGATCCTTTAGTAAAAAACGGTGAACCAGAGATTGACTTGAAAACGGAGTTCCAAAATAGGCAAAAAGAAGCAAATAATATTACCAACCAGAAA
>OJBM01000271.1_pt1 | contig 16001 bp, 15 predicted proteins | sample 1591061 | NCBI WGS metagenome assembly OJBM01 (sample SAMN05416872, study PRJEB24817) | seawater metagenome | isolation source: Sea water | place: Canada:Atlantic | collected 2013-11 | reverse complement strand
GTTCAAACTTACTTTGGCTCTTGCTAATGTAGAGTTCTGCTTGAAGTTTTTCGCCAACGCTGCGGTGACTGCTTAATGAGACCGCAATAAACAATAGGGTATTGAGTAGCAAGCTAATAGCCACACCTTGAGTTACTTCGTCAAGCCAGTTAAGTCCAAATAGAGCCGTCGGTTTTAGCCATTCCAGCCCAAACAACCCATGAGCAAGCCAGCTAGATTCTTTAAAAAATAAAGGTAAAAACAGGGTGTATAGCCAAACTAAAGCACCGACAACTAAACCAACTAATGCGCCTTGTGATGTACCTTTTCGCCAATAAAGTGCGCCAATCGTTGCTGGTGCGAATTGCGATAATAAGACAAAAGACAGTAAACCAATGGATGCTAGGTGATCGTGTTGGCTGATAAATCGTTCAAAACTAAACGCTAAGAGTAAGGTAACGCCAATAGTGATGCGCCTTGCTGTTAACAATGAACCTGACAATTGCGGTGTTTGACTGGCATCAAAACGCTTCATTTTGAGCATCAACGGCGTAATAACTTCAGTCGATAGCATGTTACTGAGTACGATAGCTGACACAATAACCATTGATGTCGCCGCAGCTAAACCACCAATAAACACCACGAGTCCTAACCAAGCTTGTTGATAAAATAAGGGTAGGGTTAAGACAAATGTGTCAGCGTCGACACTGCCACCGGGGAAAGACGCTTGTCCTGCAATGGCGATAGGCAGCACAAAAACGTTAATCAGCAAGAGGTAAGCTGGGTAGAGCCAACGCGCTGTTTTCAATTCTTGTTGATGGTGATTTTCTATCATCATCATGTGAAATTGTTGAGGCAGGATAAAGATAGTGATTGCCCCGAGTATCGCTTGTGAAATTGCTAAATAGGTATTGCTCACTGGCGCTTGTGGTAATTGTTTTTGAGCTGATAAAAGGTGTTCAACTCCGTCAAAAACATAAAACGTGGCAAAGATGCCAACGGCCAATAATGCAAATAATTTCACAACTGAACTCACCGCAATAGCAAGCATTAGGCCTTGGTTCTGTTTACTGGCGGCAATTTGCCGTGTACCAAATAAAATACTAAAAACAATGAGCACCAAAGTCACAACAAAAGCAGTACTTATACCGGACTGATAAGTACCCGTCAGTAAATCAAAGCTGGTGCTAATCGCCCGCAATTGTAGGGCGATATAGGGCACTGTTCCTGTGAGAACAGTGAGTGCAATAGCGGCTGCAAGCATCGGTGAGCGATCATAGCGAAAGGCAATGAAATCGGCGATTGAGGTTAGATTTTGTTGCTTTACGATGGTGAGAATCTTTAGCAACATTGGCCATGCGGCTACTAAACAGAGAATACTGCCAATATAGATGGGCGCTAGCCATGCCCCGGTCGTTGCCGCTTGTCCAACCGTGCCGTAAAACGCCCATGAGGTACAGCTTACACCAAGGGCGAGACTATAAATCCATGGGCGAGAGCGCCACTGTTGAGAAGATTGTTTTTGACCGAGATAGGCAATAACGAATAGCAGTGCTAGATAGCCGATGGCGACAAAGGTGACAAACCATCGATCTAACGAGATCCAAACTAACACAGCGATTCCTTTTTATGACGTATTGTGAATATCAGAACTGATTTTGGGTAGTGTACTAAGGTGCCAGATATTTACCTGATGCCTTGAGATACTCTAATCCTAAGCTTTATTTACACAAGAAATTATCACAGATGAATATAACGAACAAATACCTCGTTGAAGCCCTCGTTTTTTTAAGTTACATGTTATTTGCCATGGCATGGGTTGGCGGCACAGCAAGCATGGGGCAAATCATGCACGCCATGAATATCGATAGCCTCGCATCAGCCAGCTTCATTAGCGGTATGGTGACCTTTGCCAAAATTGTTGGCACCTTTGGCGCTGCATTTCTCGCCGTAAAGTTAGGCGTGAAATACGCCTTTTTTGTATCTAGTATCTTTATCGCCATTGGCTTGTTCACACCTGTCTCACCAAATTACGAACTGTTACTTCTAAGTCGCTTCTTAATGGGGCTTGGCGGCGCATTTATGATTGTGTATTTCAATCCCATCGTTATGCAGTTTTTTACAGTGGAAGAACGACCTGCAATTAACGGCTTAAATGCCGTCGCTTTCAATGTCGGTACCGCCATTATTTTATGGTTTATGAGCGATATCAATGCATTGACGGGCGGCTGGAAAAACAGCTTAATTCTATTTTCAATCATGAGTTTTGTACTAGCAGCTGTGTGGTTATTGGTTAAGTTCAATACGCCAGAGCAGGCGAGTAGTAGTGAACCACAAGAGAGTTACAGCTATTGGCAAGGACTAAAAGACCGTTTTAATTGGGTTTATGGCTTAACGTATGCGGGATTACTAACCTTTTACATTTGTTTATTTACCTTTTATCCGCAGGCAGGCATCAGCCAAAGTAAATGGGTGATTGGCTTTGGGATCATAGGCACCTTCGCCGGTATTTTATATAGTAAAAAATTCCCTAAGCGCGTTCCTATTATTCGCTGGTCAGGGGTAATGATCACCTTAACCATCGTTGGTTTGTCATTTGGTACCTCGGCAACCATTCAAATGATTTCAGCGATGTTATTAGGCTTTTTCATCTTCTTACCAGTGACGGCGCTCGTGTCTATTCCTCATGAATTACCGAATATGAACGCGGCGAGAATCACTGTTATTTTCAGTCTGTTTTATTCAATTAGCTACCTGTTTTCAACCGTATTGTTGTGGCTCTTTGGTAAAATGGTCGACATGAATAATGGTGACTTTACGCCATCATTTATTTTAATTGCGGTGGTGAGTAGTACCTTCTTTATCGGTAGTTTCTTTTTACCAGAAACAGCAAAGCAACAAGGAGAGAGCTAATGCGAGGCGTTGTATCACCAAAACTACAACCATTTTTAGCACAGGTTAATGAAGCCATTGTAAACGCAAAATCGCAAGGTATTGGCTATACGCCACAAGCAACTCGCGACGGGCTTAATAACTTGGCAGGGCTGATGGCTGATGGACCTGAGATTGCGAGTATTAGCGATGTCTATTTGCCGAATTACGAGGCGAAAATTCGCGTTCGAATTTATAACCCGACGCCTGATAAAGCCTTACCTGTGTTGCTGCATTTTCACGGTGGCGGCCATATGTGCGGTTCAATTGAGCTCTACGATTCCATTAGCCGAGAATTAGCAAAACATTGCCAAGCAATTGTGATGTGTATTGATTATCGCTTAGCGCCTGAACATCCGTATCCACAAGGACTTAACGACTGTCAGTATTTGCTAGAAAACTTCGCCAAATTACTTGATGGTCATCAGTTTACTGACACGTTATATATTGCTGGCGATAGCGCAGGTGGCGCAATTTGTACTAGCCTTGTGGCTAACAATCTTGAAAATAAAGCAGTGACAATCGACAAACAAATATTGGTTTATCCAAGTGTTGATTACACCATGAGTTTCCCTTCCTGTCAGGAAAACGGGGAGGGCTTTTTATTAGAAATGGCCAAGGTTAAATGGTATTTTGAGCAATACTTTTCTGACGATAACGATAAGTTAGCGATCGCCCAAAAGGCATCGCCGCTATTGCAAAACTTTGCAGATAATATGCCGTCAACCTTAGTCATTACAGCAGGGTGTGATCCTTTGCGCGATGAAGGTTGTGCTTATGCTAACAAGTTAACACAACACGGCGTTAACGTGCTGCATCATCAGTTTGATGGAATGATTCATGCCTATATGTTGGTGAATGATTTAGTGGCTGAGGAATACCAACAAACCTTTAACTTGATAAAAGAGTTCACGAGTAAGTGAGGCTAGCTAGGCTTGAAAGTAACGCTAGCACAGGCCTTTCTGTACTAGAGAAATAATTTAGCGAGTAGTTGATTAGTTGCTGTCTTCCTTATCCGGCGAGTCGGAAAAGACGTTTGTAACAAAACGACTAGCTAAGAATATTAGTGAATTCCAGGCAATTAGAGAATATACAAATAGACTACCGATTTCAGATTGTCTGCCTGCCTCTGAATAAAAATTCTTAGCGTCACCGAAAAGATCTACATACCTCTCCATTATAATAAATTCAATAGCATAGCTTGTTAACGACAAAATAAAGATCAGTTGTATTCCTCTAACAAATGTATTTCCAAGTTCATTTTGAATTTTTTTCTTAGTTATCATTAAAAGTTACCAATTATTAGTTAAATACGTTCTTTACATTTTCATCGCTTATTGTGGTTCCTCAGCATTATTGGAAAATCGGCCGCAACTCAATTGCAGCAGGGATATATCCTGTAGTTTTATCACGAGACTACTTTATAAAATACTGTGTTGTTCTTAAACGTTTATAACGTATTTTATCTAAACGTTGTCATTAACTTATTGTAACTTAAATAGATGTCAGTTGAACAGGGATTGACTCTCTACCAGAAATAAGTGAGTTGGAAGAACTTACTTAAAAGTTAGGCACCAGAAGGTTGATAGTCGAAAACTATTAACATATGAAGAACTGCTGGCTATTGAGCCGTCCAAGCACCATCCATCGGTAATGCTGAGCCTGTAATACCCTTCGCGCCATCGCTGCATAAAAACAGAATGAATTCACCAATTTGACGAGGATCTGCCATGCTTGGCAACGGCTGTTTAGCGGTGATGAGTTTGTATTGTGCTTCATCAAAACTAACGCCATCTTTTTCGGCAATATCAGTAATTTGTTGACCGATTAACGGTGTATCAACCCAACCAGGACAGATTGAATTGACGGTTATGCCATCTTCAGCACTTTCTAAAGCAACGACTTTCGTTAAACCAACAATGCCATGTTTGGCAGCGCAATAGGCGGCTTTGTTTTTAGAACCAACTAAACCATGCACTGAGGCGATATTGATGATGCGTCCCCATTTTTTTTCGGTCATCGCCGGCAAACATTGTTGAATGGTATGAAATGAGGAGGTCAGGTTGATGGCGATAATGTCATTCCATTTTTGCGTTGGAAAAGTCGCTGCACCTTCGGTGTGTTGAATTCCTGCATTGTTGACTAGAATGTCTATGCTACCAAGTGCATTCGCACCTTGCTGCATAAAGTCGCTGATGGCTTGCGGATCGCGTAAATCAGCATTACTAAAGAAAGCCTTAATATTATATTTATTTTCAAACTCAGTAACTAAGGCTGTTCCATCTTGTTCATTCATTAATCCATGTAAAATAAGGTGTATTCCTTTTTCTGCTAAAACATGAGCAGCGGCGAGTCCGATACCGCTAGTAGAGCCGGTAATAAGCGCGACTTTGTTTGATAACATGACCAAGTTTCTCCATTGAAATAATTAAGCTTAGCCTATCATATGAATGACAGGCTGCCTTGTGTACCAAAGTACCGTTTATTTTTAATCCCACTGTGCTTTCTACGTACTAGCACATAAATTGTTCACGTTAATGTCACGTGGATGCTTCTAAAATAGCGCTGATAATTAAAATAGCAATGAGTGTAATAGAAGATGAATGATACAAAACAAAAACTAAGTCCTACTTCGATTTTTCTCCATTGGATAGTGGCCGTAACCATTATCGGATTGTTGGCATTGGGGATTTATATGGAAGAGAACGAGGCTTACCAATTTTACGATCTGCATAAATCAATTGGCGCATTAATTTTTCTGGTGATAATTGCGCGTGTCGTTTGGCGTATTAAGCAAGGTTGGCCAGAACCTGCTAGTGACTATAAAAAGATTGAGCATTTGATGTCGAAAGTGGTTCATTATGTTCTGCTGATTGGCTCTGTGGTTATTCCGATGTCTGGCTTAATGATGTCATGGGGTGGTGGTCATGAACTAGCAGTCTTTGGTTTAGAAGTTTGGGGGCCAAATCACGACCCTGCATCGCCAGAAGAAACGATGGCGCGCAGCGAAGCCATTGGCGGCCTAGGTCATCAGTTACATGGTCTCATTAGCAATATTGTTATCGCGGCTATCGTACTGCATATTGTTGGGGCGTTAAAACACCATATCGTTGATAAAGATGCAACACTTAAAAGAATGTTAGGAAAATCATAATTATGAAGTCATATGTTCAGTTAGTAATAGCAGCTTTATTATGTACTTTTATCTTTTCAGCAACGGCAAACGAGTCGAAAAGTGTCGCAGCCGTAAAGCAGGTTATTGCGTTGTACACACAGGGAACTTTTGAAGGCGATACCGACAAACTTAATCGTGCTTTTCACCCTAACGCTATCATGAATGGCTCGCTACGAGGCAAGATGGTATTAGCGACGCCACAGCGTTTTATTGAGAGTATGGGAAAATTAAAACTCAATACTACCGGTGCTAAATACGACGCTAAAATTACCCATATTGAAGTAGACGGCAAGGTTGCTACGGTAACACTCAAAGAAACGGGGCTTGGTAAATCAAGTTTTACCAACTTCTTTCATTTAATTGATGATGGCAGTGGTTGGAAGATTATTAGTAAGGCATTTCAAAGCCACTAATTTGAAAGCTAGTTATCGTTGAAATAAAAAAGGGAGCTGTTATTACAGCTCCCTTTTGTTTAATAATCTATTCCATTAACCACATACGCGCACTACGCGCTGGTAGATAGAATTTATGCCATTGGCTAGACACATTTTGTACGTCATTACTTAATACATCGCGGTAATTACGGTGCCAGTACAGGTTATCTGTTGCTGTATTCACCCACACATCTTGGCCGTTACCACATTTATTAATTCCGACTACACCAGCGTGATCGCGTTTAAATAAAATCATACAGTCATTGTGATTAATCACCTGCATGCCACGGCCTTGCGTGCCATTATGGAACTTCAACATACCTTTAATATCGTCACGTTTGTAGAAATCTACCCAACGATTGTCACCGCTTTCATTGTGATCGGAATACACTAATGGCAAACCTCCGTCACGGCCAAAGATATAAGTGTTTGCTAGCTTTTCATCCGTTGGCTCCATGATTTGATGGCGGAAACCTTGGTTTAGTGGAATATCATGCGTCACACTGAACGTGATAGCACGATGACCCGCTAATGCTTGACCATAAGCACCAGGATCAACGAGTAAGTTCATCGAACCACCGAACTTTAAGGCATTAAACATCTGGTTAAATAACGGGAAGTCATAAGCCGCATGCCCAGTTTGATTTAAATAAGGCACTAAGAAATTATCGTAATCGCCATGACCTGCGCCGCCTAGGGTAATAATTTCACCAAAGACATGAACATTCGCTTTAATTTCAGGCGTAAACACCGCGTTGATGTGGTAATTAGTCATGTGTTTTGCTGCATCAACACGAAAGCCAGTCACGCCAAATGATTTTAATTTGTTGATATAAAGTTTTTGCTGTTCAACAACCCAGTTATTAGCGTCGAGATCAGGTAAACCCGGATCGCCATTACCGCCACATAAACGCAACGTTTGTACTTGATGAACATTGGTGTAATCAGTAATACAGCCTGGTGCTTGGAAATCATGCGCAGCTAAGAAGTTATCAGTGATGTCACCAAATAATTTTATGTTCTCAGATAATGTTGGCGTTGCGGCATACTGCGCAAGCACAGCAGCACCTGGATAATTTAGATCGCTGCGTTGGGATGCTTCGTTAGCCATGTGGTTGAAGACTATATCGGCGTAAGTTTCAACACCCTTGCTTTTAAGCGCTGTAACCATGGCTTTAAAGTCATTAGTGTCACCTAATGGATTATCGATAACGCGAATATCTTGTGGCTGATAGCGCGCCCACCATTGATCGCCTGTTGATTTGTAAGCTGGTGATACAAGAACTTTCTTGTAACCAAGGTCGGCGATTTCTTGGGCTTTTTGCGCAACTTCATCATATTCCCAGTTAAAGGCATGCAAGATGGTATCGGCGCTAGCGGTGTTTGAAATTGTGGCGCTACTTAGTGCTATAGCACCTAAAGCAACGGCTTTTTTGAAGGTCGATTGTATGTTCATTAGTCTTCCTATTGATAGGTTATTTTTATTATGTCCCAATGAATGCAAGGCGCAGTCCGTTGTGTTCTTGCCAAGCTGTAAGCATGTTTACATAGATTTAACATTTGACGATAGTCATTGCATACGTATTCAATAATTGTTTTTATAACATGACGTTATAAGTTGATTATATTTTGGAATAGCTTATGAAAGGCAATAAAAAAGCCGATACTAATGAGTATCGGCTTTTAAAAGAGATTGGTAACGACTATTTAGCGGCTTCTTTCGCTGCTAATAATTCGTCGTAAGTACCGCGGAAATCGTGGATGCCGTTTGGCGTGATTTCAAAAATACGTGTTGCTAGTGATGATACAAACTCACGGTCATGAGAAACGAAGAACAAGGTACCTGGGTAGTTTGCTAACGCCAAGTTAATTGACTCGATAGATTCCATATCCAAGTGATTAGTTGGTTCATCCATTAATAATACATTTGGCTTTTGCATCATCAATTTACCGAATAACATACGACCCTGCTCACCACCAGAAATCACTTTAACTGATTTACCGATGTCATTTTGAGAGAACAATAAACGTCCCAAAATACTGCGGACAGCTTGCTCGTCGTCGCCTGGTTGCATCCACTGTGCCATCCAATCAAACAAGGTTAAATCTTTTTCAAATTCGTGTGAATGGTCCTGCGCATAGTAACCAATGTTAGCATTTTCAGACCAGTTTACTTCACCGGCTGTAGCATCTAAGTCACCTTGTAAAATACGCAGTAAACTTGTTTTACCGACACCATTTTGACCAATGATTGCGATGCGCTCACCGACTTCAGTGATCATTTCAAAATCTTTAAACAGTGTTAAATCATCAAACGTTTTCGTCACGCCTTCAACAGTGATTGCATTGCGATAAAGTTGTTTTTCTTGCTCAAAACGAATGTATGGTGAAATACGACTCGATACTTTAACTTCTGCTAGTTGAATCTTATCAATTTGCTTAGCACGTGATGTTGCTTGCTTAGCTTTAGATGCGTTTGCAGAGAAGCGAGATACGAAAGATTGCAGCTCAGCAATTTGTGCTTTCTTCTTCGCATTGTCAGACATTAGCTGTTCACGGGCTTGCGTCGCGGCAGTCATGTACTCATCGTAGTTACCTGGGAATACTGACATTTCACCGTAATCTAAATCAGCCATGTGGCTACATACTGAGTTTAAGAAGTGACGGTCATGCGAAATAATTACCATGGTAGATTTACGTTCATTAAGTACGTCTTCTAACCATTTGATAGTGTCGATGTCCAAGTTATTCGTTGGCTCATCAAGTAATAAAATATCTGGATCAGAGAATAGCGCTTGTGCCAGCAATACACGAAGCTTCCAACCAGGGGCAACTTCAGACATTGGGCCGTAATGAAGGGCTTCTTCAATACCAACACCTAATAGTAATTCACCTGCACGTGCTTCGGCACTGTAACCGTCCATTTCAGCAAATTCAGTTTCTAAATCAGCAACACGCATGCCGTCTTCTTCACTCATGTCTGGATCAGCGTAAATACGGTCACGCTCTTCTTTTACAGCCCACATTTCTTTGTGGCCCATAATCACGGTATCGATGACGTTGAATTCTTCAAACGCGAACTGATCTTGATGAAGTTTACCAACACGCTCATCAGTATCGATTGATACGTTACCTGACGAAGGCGTTAGATCACCGGTTAAAATTTTCATAAACGTTGACTTACCACAGCCATTTGCGCCAATCAGGCCGTAACGGTTGCCGTTACCAAATTTTACCGAAATATTTTCAAATAGTGGCTTAGCGCCAAACTGCATGGTGATATTAGCTGTAGAAATCAATGTCAGATTCTCTTTAATAATAAATTAGGGAATTTGTTAGGATTAGGCCCAACAAAAAAGCGGCATATTTTAACCTGTTGTAGCGGTAATTGCTATGAGTGATTATGTGATCGTTGTGGCAGGCTAGGCGAACGAGTAGTATCGAAAGCGCTGAAAGAATATCGCAGTTGAAAGCACCACTTAGAGGGCGATTGTATCCGTTTGTATCAGCGGGTTATTTTATTGCTACAAACCGTAACTGAATCATGAAACTTGTTTGTATAAAGTTTGGATATATCTCAACCATAGAGTAAGGATTCGAATGAAAGATTCACTGCTAAATACGGCGCTACTAATCACACTATCTTCAAGTGTGACTGTGTCCGCAGTTGCTAAGGCAACACAATTCCCACAATGGTCTAATTCGAGCTTTCAAGCGACGAAGGAACAGCGAGTTAATAGTAAGGTGAGTGAAGGGTATCGATCTACTATCGACTTTTCGGATCTGAATCAAAACTTGTTAAGTACTAACGATACTGTCGTGATTCAAGTACCTTTGCCAAACGGTGAATTGGCGGATTTTCGATTAACGCCAACGATGACTATGGCGCCGGATCTAGCTGCCCGCTATCCTTCCATTAAAACATTCTCTGGTGTACAAATTGATAATCCCGAAAACAAAGGTAACTTTGATGTTACTCCCCACGGGTTTCACGCGTTTTTTCAGCTAGACGGGCAAGATGTCTTCATTGAACCGCAATTTCAAGCAAACAATGAAGAGTACGTTAGTTATTACAAAAAAGATGCGTTGTCATTAAATGCTAACTCGATGAGTAAGCGTTTGCCGCCGATTAAGAAATTATCGCGCAACGAAACATTTGAACGCGCTAGTTATTATAGAAAATCTTCTTCTACCTTAAGGACCTATCGTATTGCAGTCGCTGCTGACGGTGAGTACACGGCATTTCATGGTGGAACCAAAGAGTTAGGTTTAGCTGCTGTTGTCACTATGATCAATCGCATTAATGAGGTGTATGAACGTGATTTAGGCATTAAATTAGAGTTAGTGGCTGACAACGATAAAATAATTTATACCAATGCATCGACAGATCCTTACGCCAATGACGACACAGATATAGATAAAAACACTAGCGTGTTAGATAGAGAAATTGGAAATGATAATTATGATCTAGGACATATCGTTGGCACTGGCGGCGGCGGTGTTGCTGGATTTGGTGTGGTGTGTGATTCGGTGGCAAAAGGCGAAGGCTTAACAGGTTCAGATCAACCAACAGGTGATGCTTTTTTTATCGACTTTGTCGCCCATGAAATTGGCCATCAATTTAAGGCTGACCACACATTTAATGGCGTGAGTGGTTCATGTGAAGACAACCGGGAAAACTTAAGTAGTTACGAACCTGGTAGTGCCTCTACCATTATGGGATATGCAGGCATATGTGATGGGCAAAACCTGCAAGATAATTCAGATCCCTATTTCCATACGCATTCGATTTCTCAAATTAGTCAATTTGTTGCCAGTGGTGGCGGTAGTCAATGTGGGAAAAGTACTGACAATGGTAATAAAGCGCCTATTGTTGATGCTGGCAGTGATTTCACTATTCCTTCCAACACACCATTTACGCTCACTGGTAGTGCTACCGATGGCGACAACGATACCTTGAGTTATAGTTGGGAACAATATGATTTAGGGCCGCAAAGTAACAGCGCAGTCGAACAAGTCGATGATGGTAAACGTCCACTGTTTAGAACGTGGACTCCTAAGGCACAACCTGTACGTGTATTTCCAAAAATGACATCCATTTTGTCGAATAAATTAGAAATAGGTGAAACATACCCAACGACGACCAGAGAAATGAACTTTAGGTTACTTACCCGTGATGGTAAGGGGGGAGTGAATTTCGACACCGTTAAAATTAATGTCATTAAATCCGATGAAGCATTTGCTGTTATAGCCCCGAATGCTGAGAGCCAGTGGAATGAGACAAAGCAACAAGTACGTTGGAGTGTTGCTAATACAAATCAATCGCCAATATCTTGCGCTACGGTAGATATCAAGCTGTCGCGCGATGGCGGTCAATCATTTGATCATAAATTGGCTGATAAGGTGGCTAACAATGGTAATGTCGATGTGAATTTACCTGACGTTTCAACGAGCAAGGCACGAGTTAAAATTAGTTGTAGCGACAATGTTTTCTTTGCTATCAGCAACGCTGACTTCACTATTGGTGCGAGTACTGGCCCGGTTAAAGTACTGGGTGTTAAAAGTGCCATTAGCACGAATGAAGATGTTGCCATCGAATTAACGCCTGCAATGTTTAATTATCAATCGAGTCAGGCCGATAGTATCAATGTTTTGTCTGGTGAAAATTATCAAGTTGTTGATGGAAAAATAGTGCCAAATCTTAACTTTAATGGGGAGTTATCAGTCGCCATAACGGGCTCTCAGGCTGGTGTTGAATCTGAGAAAGTGACGATTAAAATTACTGTCGTCGCGGTAAATGATAACCCTGAAACGCGTGATGACACTGCTGAGGTAAACGCAAATTCAACGTCTAATGTGATTGATGTATTGGCAAATGATAGTGACGTTGATGACGGTGATAAATTAACATTATCGAGTGTTAATTATTCGGGCTCAGGCGCACTTAAAATTGAGAACAATCAACTGACTTATGTACCTGCACAGGATTTTTCTGGCAACGAAAACGCCACCTATACAGTGTCAGATTCAAATGGCGGTAGTGGCGTTGGAACTCTCGTTATTACCGTTAAAGCGAATAATGTTGTAACACCACCAACGGTTGCTCCTAAAAGTAAATCAAGCGGTGGCGCTTTTGGATGGGCAATGCTCTTTTTGGTTAGCGCTATGGGCCGCGTCATGCTGCGTAAGGAGTCTTAAAATGAGATCTATATTTACTGCGTTTTTCACAATCTTATGTATTGCAGGGTGCAATAGCGGTGTCAAACCAGAAGCTAATATTCAGTCGGTTATTTTAAATGACAATATTAAAGAAGCACATTCTCAGGGGGATTATCGGTTGTATGCAACGAGTGGTAGGCGGTTAGTGTTTCCTGGCATCGATAGTTCACAGTTTAAAGACGTCATTAAGCGTTGTGGGAAAAAATATCTACCTAAGATGGGAGATGTGGTTAAAACGACGTTAGAAAAAAATGAACGGACTAAAAATTTTCAATATATGTCTTTGTTTAATAAACGTATGATTGTAGATTGTTTTAATCAGACCAACTCATAGAGTGCTTTGAAAGTAGAATCTTATGACAAACAAACCCACTGTATTACTAATTGATGACGATATTGAGCTATGCCAACTCGTCAGTAATTATTTGATGCACAACGGCTACAACGTAACGGCCATTTATGATGGTTTAGATGCCCAAGCGATGATTATTGAACAGGCACCTGATATTGTCATTTTAGATTTGATGCTGCCTCATGTTGATGGGTTGACCATTTGTAAAAGCGTTCGCCATGACTATCATGGCTCTATCATTATGTTAACGGCGCTAGATGATGATATCGATGAAGTCACCGGTCTTGAAGTTGGCGCCGATGACTATCTAGCAAAACCTGTCAAACCACGCGTGCTATTGGCGCATATTCGTGCGCAGCTGAGGCATTTAGAAAAAGTTAATCGCCAATCCCAGTCGATTGTTTTTGGTGAGCAGCAATATACGCTGTTCACAGAAAGCCGCTCATTGGGCTTTGAAAACCAAGATTGTGAATTAACATCCGCAGAATATGATGTATTGCTTGAGTTAGCGCAGCGACGAGGTGAGATTGTGAGTAGGGATGAACTTCATCAGTTAATTTTCAATTTTGAATTTGATGGTGTTGATCGTTCAATTGATTTAAGAATATCACGCCTGCGAACCAAGCTAGCTCGTTTCACAGGTAAGAAAAATATCATTCAAACAGTACGTAATAAAGGTTATCTATTATTGGGGTAATAATGAGCGCGTTTTATCGAATCGGCTTGATCGTCACGGGTGTGTTTTCAATTGTCTCGATTATCAGTTTTATGTTTGTGTATCCTGCAGCAGATCGCTTTGCTTACAATAGCGTTGGACACGATTTATTGCAGGCGAAGCGCATTGTGCATGAGGCTTTTGACAATTCCAGTTCCAGCGAGTGGCATGAATTATCGATTGAAGTGTCTCAGCAAATCGACATGGCAATTTATATCGACAAATTTAGCGATAATTATATACCTGAACAATACATAGAACAGTTTAAGAATAAGCTTGGTAACACAGGCATTATTGAGCAGGAAACACAGCAAATTTATTACCCACTCGATGATGAATTTGTATTGACTGTTGGCCCTGAATATTCGAGCCAGTGGGTCAGTTATTTTTCTGAATTAATCACATGGTTTATTGCATTATTGGTGTCACTAACACTTGCCTATTTCTTCTTTCGTCATCATCAACAGGAGCTGACTAAGCTTGTAGCACTTTTGCCTGCACAAGAGAATAATGACAGTAATAAAATCGACTTTTCAATGCTTACACAACGTATTAATGCCCTAGTTTTATCAGGCAGTAACAAGTCAAACTCACTGGAAAAACTCATTATTTCTCAGCGAGACTTGCTTCATGGCATTGCACATGAAGTGAGAAGCCCATTAGCCCGTATGGAGTTTGCCATTGAATTGCTGCAAAGCGCTGATGAGCAGCAGCAAGCTGAGCTGTCCCAACAGCTTGATAGTTATTTGAAAGAAATTGACGAGTTGGTTCGTAGTTTGCTACGTTATTCTCGGTTGCAACATGATGAGTCTGAAATCTCCTTATCAATGGTGCCAGTTAATGAATTGGCCGAGATGGCGTTAGATAAAGTCATAAAGATGTATCCAACTATTTCATTCAATATTATTGGTAAAACATCAACGACAATCACGTGTGATATTCAATTGTTTGTCATTGCATTAGCTAATATATTGCGCAATGCGGGGCGCTTTGCTCGTACACGCTGTATCGTAGATTGGGTAGAAACGGAACACCATTTACTAGTAACCATCGAAGATGATGGCGCAGGATTACCACCTGGCAAAGCACACCAAATATTTGAACCTTTTACACGCTTAGATCCCAGTCGAACAAGGGATTCCGGTGGCCACGGGCTAGGACTTGCTATCGTGCAAGCGATTATTCATCGCCACGGCGGAAGTGTGGATGTGTGTGACGCCGATATTGGTGGCGCTAAATTTACGTTAATGCTTCCTAAAACTTTGAAGGAATAAACAGTGAAAAAAATTCTTATTTTTGGCAATTCAGGTTCAGGAAAGTCAACACTGGCAAAGAAGTTAGCTGCCGAATATCAGTTGGCTCATCTAGATTTAGATACGGTGGCGTGGCAAGCAACGACGCCAGTGACGCGGATGCCGATAGATGAATCTCAAGCTCTGTTAAAAACGTTTACGAGTAATAATTCTGGATGGATTGTTGAAGGTTGTTATGCAGATTTATTAGCGCTGTTAACGTCGCAAGCGAACGAGATGGTTTATCTCAACTTGCCGGTTGAGGCTTGTGTGAACAATGCCAAGACACGGCCGTGGGAGCCTCATAAATATGAAAGCAAAGCCGCACAAGATGCTAACTTACCCATGCTTATTGATTGGATAACGCAATATCCGCTGCGTGACGACACGTTTTCTCAGCGTGCTCATCAGCAATTGTTCGATGGTTTTACGGGGAACAAAACCATGATGCTCTCCAATGAATAAATTGGTTAACATTCCTCAAACGTATTTGCATACGTATGTATCGGATAAATCGTTTACTTAACATTCAAATTGTAATATTTACATAGTCCACTTTTGAAATTGGACAGTAAATAATGAATCACCCCAAGTTAAGTTTTTGGCAAATTTGGAACCTAAGTTTTGGATTTCTCGGTGTGCAAATTGGCTTTGCACTGCAAAATGCCAACCTAAGTCGGGTATTATCCGATCTTGGTGCTGATCTCTATTCATTGTCTTATATGTGGCTTCTTGCACCCATTATGGGAATTATTATCCAGCCGCTAGTTGGTGCCTCTTCTGATAAAACATGGAACCGATTTGGACGTCGCGGCCCCTACATTTTAGGGGGAGCTATCACTGCCGCTGTTGCAATGTTATTGATCTGTCTCTTATACACATCTCCGCGCCCACGAGACTAGGC
>OJBM01000270.1_pt1 | contig 16058 bp, 11 predicted proteins | sample 1591061 | NCBI WGS metagenome assembly OJBM01 (sample SAMN05416872, study PRJEB24817) | seawater metagenome | isolation source: Sea water | place: Canada:Atlantic | collected 2013-11 | reverse complement strand
TACGAGATCATGCCTAGTCTCGTGGGCTCGGAGATGTGTATAAGAGACAGATTTCTAATTTAAGGCGATAAAAGGCGGGAGTAGCCGCGCCGAAAATTAGCTAATAACTTTAGCTACTAAGAATTACATAAGTATTACCATAAATGTAATAATCTGAGGAAAATATGAACAACGTACAAGTCATCAGTCAATTAGTCGAGGTATTGGATAGCGATCGCGTTACCACCAATGCTAAAAAGAATGAGCATTATCGTACAGGATGGCGCTCTGGCGGTGGTAGTGCGTTGGCTGTAGTTTTCCCTCATAACTTAGTGGAGTTTTGGCGCGTCCTCGAAGTCTGTGTCAGCAACGATTGCATCATGATTATGCAAGCGGCTAACACGGGGTTAACCGAGGGCTCGACGCCAAGTGGTAACGAATATGATCGTGAGATTGTCGTCATAAACACACTGGCGATGAACAAGTTGTTGGTATTAGGGAATGGCGAGCAGGTGGTGAGCTTTCCCGGCACCACACTGCACACGCTAGAAAAAACCTTAAAGCCGCTTAATCGCGCGCCGCATTCGGTGATTGGCTCATCGTGTTTAGGCGCGTCTATTGTTGGCGGCATAGCAAATAACTCAGGTGGCGCGCTAGTTAAGCGCGGCCCTGCTTATACTGAGCTTTCGCTATACGCTTGGGTTAATGCCCAAGGTGAACTAAAGCTTGTTAATCATTTAGGCATTAAACTGGGTAACTCACCAGAAGAAATTCTCAGTAATCTTGAAAGCGAAAACTTTAATCTCGACTCATTAGTCACTAAAGAAAAAGCCAGCGCGTCTGATTATCAAGACAAGCTACGCGACGTTGATGCCGACACCCCATCGCGCTTTAATGCTGATACCTCTCGATTATATGAAGCTAGCGGCTGTGCAGGCAAAATCGCCGTTTTTGCGGTGCGGTTAGATACCTTTGAAGTGGCTAACCAAGAGCAAACCTTTTACATCGGCACTAATAGTGAGCAAACACTCACTCAACTGCGCCGCCAAATGCTCTCTAGTTTTAAAAACTTGCCAGAAGTTGGCGAGTATTTACATCGTGACTGCTTCGATATCGCCGAAAAATATGGTAAAGATACGTTTATTAGCATTGAACGCCTAGGCACAGATCGCCTACCAAAACTGTTTGCGTTAAAAGGCCGCCTCGATGCCACACTAAACAAATGGCCAATCGTGCCAAAATATTTAACCGATCATGTCATGCAATTCACCAGTAAGTTGTTCCCAGCTCACCTGCCAAATCGTATGCTTGAATATCGCGATCAGTATGAACATCATCTCATTTTAAAAATGAGTGATGATGGTATCGATGAAGCCAACGTGTTTCTCAAAGGCTTTTTTGAGAACCACGAAGGTGACTACTTTATCTGTAATCAACAAGAAGCAAGTAAGGCATATCTACAACGTTTTGCCGCTGCTGGTGCCGCTATTCGCTATCAAACACTGCATGCAAATAAGCTTGGGGATATTTTAGCCTTAGATATTGCTTTGCGCCGTAACGATATCAATTGGATTGAGCAATTACCCGAAGAAATCAGCAGCCAAATAGATAAGAGCCTCTACTACGGTCACTTCTTCTGCTACGTATTCCATCAAGATTACGTGTTAAAGAAAGGCGCAGATGCCGTTGCCGTTAAAAAAGCAATGTTAGCATTACTTGATTCTCGCGGTGCCAAATACCCAGCAGAACATAATGTTGGACACATCTACGAGGCCGAACAGGGATTGCAAGATTTCTATCGCCTGCTCGACCCCACCAATAGTTTTAACCCTGGAATTGGTAAGATGCATAAGCACAAACGAAATTGCGCTTGTTGTTAAAAGCGAGCTAATACCAAGCTAGGAAAATATCTGATCATTTTTAACGGCCTAAATAGATTATAACTGCGTTATTTATTCTCTATGTAGAATAACTACATACGACAATAAATGCCTTGTTCTATTCAATTTATTCTCGTAAAAAAGTAGACCATCTACTTACCTAGATTGGTATAATCAAAAGCCGAATGGTCCATTGTTCGGCTTTTATATAACATATCTTCAAAAGTACTTGATTACCTCCCCCTGATTACATAATAATCCGCCGCCTGATAATCCATGAGAGTCGGTAACTATGTTAATGAATGAGTTACTAGAACAAATCTATAAAGACGCTTCGTCAAAGATAGGCCAAGGTCAAGTTGCGCAGTACATTCCTGCATTAGCCGACGTTGATCCCAACCAGTTTGGAGTCGCTATTTGCGATATAAAAGGCAATGTATATTCTATTGGCGACGCTAATATTCCTTTTTCAATTCAAAGTATTTCTAAGGTTTATAGCCTTACATTAGCGATGCAAAGACTTGGTAATAAAGTGTGGGACCGTGTTGGGACAGAACCATCTGGGTTACCCTTTAACTCATTGGTTCAGCTAGAGCATGAGCAAGGTGTACCGCGTAATCCGTTTATCAATGCTGGGGCTTTGGTTGTTGCAGACATGATTGAATCAAGCTTCTCAACACCTAGCCTTGCTATTAAAAACTTCGCTCGCACCTTAGCGGCTAACCCTGATATTCAAATCGATGCTAATGTCGCCGCTTCTGAATATCAGCATAAAGCCCGTAATGCGGCCATGGCTTATTTAATGCAATCGTTTGGTAACTTTAATAATGAAGTTGAGCAAGTCTTAATGAGTTACTTCTCTAGTTGTGCCCTTAAGATGTCTTGCGTTGATCTCGCAAAATCCTTTAGCTATCTAGCTAACAAAGGACAATGTGTATTTAGTCAGCAACGAATTCTAGAAGAACATCAAACACGTCAAGTTAACGCACTTATGGCCACCAGCGGCCTCTACGATGAAGCAGGTAAATTCGCCTTTGAAGTTGGGTTTCCAGGCAAGAGTGGCGTCGGTGGTGGCATCGTTGCCATAGTGCCGGGTGTGTTATCAATTTGCGTTTGGTCACCAGCACTTAATCAGACAGGCAACTCGTTTGTTGGTATCGAGGCATTAAAATTATTGTCATCTCACATTGATTGGTCAATCTATTAGCGGTAGTTGGGGTGGTAACACCACCCTTTATGTCATATTTATTTATCTGTCGGCACTAAACGAAAGACACCGCGTCCATCTATCCCTAGATAAATATAGTTATCGCGACCCTGAAAAACACTGCGCAGACGACCCACACTTTTAAGTACATCATGCTGCTTTACTACCTTATTGCCGGCTAATTGCAGTGCGATTAACTTTGAAAACTTTAGCGAACCTATTAATAAATCATCTTTAAGTTCAGGGTATTTATCACTAGTAACAAATGACATGCCCGATGGCGCGATTGACGGCACCCAATAAGTAATAGGTTGCTCCATGCCTTGCTTTTTCGTTAAATCAGTAAAACTACTGCCACTGTAATTAACGCCATAGCTTATCACTGGCCAACCGTAATTCTTGCCTTTACCGATTATGTTAAGCTCGTCCCCGCCTTTAGGGCCATGTTCGTGAGACCACATTGCTTGCATATGAGGATTAAAAGCCAAGCCTTGTGGATTGCGATGTCCGTAGCTAAATACGGCCGTTTTAACATTATTTTCAGCCACAAATGGATTGTCTTTTGGAATGCGCCCATCATCGTGCAAACGATAAACCTTGCCAGCATCGCGATTTAGATCTTGTGGATTAATATCCCGCTGTCCGCGATCGCCAATTGAAAAATAGAGATAGTTATCTTTATCAAAGGCAATTCGGCTACCAAAGTGCGCGCCGCCGCCATTATAAGCTTCAGCCTGATACAATGTTTCTAGGTGAGTTAATTGATAATCAGCTTGAGATTTAGCTAATTTAGCGCGACTAATAGCGGTATTGAAGCGCCCATTTTCTCCCGTGCTATAAGAGAAATAGACCCAGCCGTTAGCTGAATAATCAGGGTGAAGTACAACATCAAGTAACCCCCCTTGGCCTTTAGCAACTATCTTAGGTAAACCGGTAACTTTCGTAGATGTTCCTTGGAGAGTGATTACCTGCATTGTGCCTTTTCTATCTGTCACTAACAATGAATTATCTGGTAATTGAGTAATTCCCCAAGGAACCGATACATCATCGCTAATAAGCTCAATAGTATATTGGGCAGCGTGCAGTTTCAGTGATAATAAGAACAAACTCATTACCATGACAACTGTTACTTTTAAGTTCGATTTAATCATGACTTCCATCTTAAATTATTGTGCTAGATGGAATATACCATGTACAACCTGAATGATAGAAACAATAAAAAAGCCCCGATGTTATTAGCATCGGGGCTTTTATCATTGAACACTTATTGAATCAGTATAACTACTCAGCGGCTTTCTCAGCAGCCAGTTCACGATTAACATGCTCACTGATTTCTTGTGTCACTTCACTTTTTGGACGCTTATCTGACATCTTGCGATCTGTCAGCCAATAGAAGAACAACGGCACAAAGAAGATAGCAAGGAAAGTCGCCGCAATCATTCCCCCCATAACACCTGTACCGACACTATGACGAGCACCTGCACCAGCGCCAGAGCTTAATGCTAATGGCACAACGCCTAAGATAAAGGCTAGTGATGTCATCACAATAGGTCTGAAACGCAAACGTGCAGCTTCTAATGCTGATGCACCTGTACTCCAGCCTTCTTGTTTCTTCATCAGCGCATATTCGACAATCAAGATGGCATTTTTACTCGCCAGACCTAATAGCGTCACTAGACCGATTTGGAAATAAACATCGTTAGTTAACCCAGCAATCCATACCGATACTAAGGCTCCGAAAATACCAAAAGGTAATGCTAATAGTACAGACAGTGGCAATGACCAACGCTCGTAAAGTGCTGCAAGGATCAAGAACACCATGATCACCGCCATACCTAACGCTAAGCCCGTAGAGCCAGAACTACGCTTTTCTTGATACGCGGTCCCCGTCCACTCAAAGCTCATGTCAGATGGTAATACTTGCGCCGCAATACGTTCGATTTCGGCAATAGCTTGACCTGAACTGTAACCCGGCGCGGCGTTACCCAGTAACTTAACTGCTGACAAGTTGTTGTAACGATCTAAACTATCTGGGCCACTGCTGTAATCGATGTTAGCAAAGGCTGAAATAGGCACCATGTCGCCACTGTTACTCTTCACATAAATACGCGAAATGTCATCTGGCTTCATTCGAAACTCTGGTTCAGCTGACATCAACACCTGCCATGTACGGCCAAATTTGTTGAAATCATTTAGGTAATAAGTGCCTAAGGTTCCAGCGAGTGCATTAAATGCTTGGTTAATTGGTACACCCATCGCACGTGCTTGCTCGCGATCTAATTCAACCTTAAGCTGCGGTGCATCAGAGCGCCATAGCGTTTGAACGCCAGCAAGAATAGGACTCTGTTGTGCAGCCCCCATAACCGCTTGCATACTTTGTTTAAGCTTAGCAACACCGCCTTCGCCACGGTTTTGAATATAGAATTCAAAACCGCCGGTGTTACCCAAACCAGGAATCGCCGGAGGATTAAACGCTAATACTAAGGCTTCTTTGATACCTGCTGTTTTGCCAAATAATTCGCCGACTAATTCCTGCGTACTAGCTTGACGATCATCCCAATGACTTTGAGTCACAAATATGGTCGCCGCATTGTTTTTGTAACCACCGCCCAAGAAATCAAAACCAGTGAATGACACTACATTTTCATTGGCTGGATTTGATTGAATGGCAGCTATCACTTCATCAACCACCTTTTGCGTGCGCTCTAATGAAGCACCATCAGGTAAGAATACAGCTGAAATGTAGAAACCTTGATCTTCATCTGGTACCAATGAACCCGGTGTTTTCATCCACATATTAGCGGTAATGGCAATCATGCCGCCAACCAATACTAGTGCTACTAAACCGCGACGCAGGAAGAAGCTCACGCCATTAACGTAATAACCAGTGATACGATTGAAAAAACGGTTAAAGGCATCGAAGAAGAAGTTACCTTTTTTATCATCGTGTTTTAAGACCATCACACAAAGCGCTGGTGTCATCGTTAATGCGACTAAACCAGACAAGCTTACCGAGATCGAAATAGTAATAGCAAACTGTCTAAATAGCTCACCTGTCAATCCACCTAAAAACGCAATAGGAACGAATACTGAACACAGTACTAATACGATAGCCACGACGGGTCCACTAACCTCTTTCATCGCCTTGATGGCTGCATCACGTACGTTTTTACCTTCTTCGTGCATGATACGTTCGACATTTTCAAGTACAACAATGGCATCATCGACCACAATACCAATCGATAACACCATGCCAAACAAGGTTAAACTGTTAATGGAATAACCCAACATATACAGACCAGCAAAAGTACCCAACAACGATACAGGAACCGCCAAGATTGGGATTAAAGTCGCACGCCAGTTTTGCAAGAAGATAAATACAACGATAAATACCAGTAACATCGCTTCAGCAAGGGTCTTTACCACTTCACGAATAGACACTTCAACAAAACGCGTCGTGTCATATGGCAATGAATGTTTTAATCCTTGTGGGAAACGCGTTTCCAATTCAGCAATGGTGGCGTTAACTTCATCGGCTACATCAAGCGCATTAGCACCCGGCTGGAGAAAAATACCTAATAGAACCGCTTCTTTACCGTTAATTCGGCCATCAAAGTCATAGTCTTTAGAGCCTAGTTCAACACGTGCAATATCTTTTAAGCGCAGTGAACTACCATCGCTGTTTGAACGAATAATAATATTCTCAAACTCAGTCGCAGAGGATAAACGCCCCTGAACTTTTACGCTGTACACTAACGATTGAGGTGTTGTAGACGTAGGCGTAGCACCAATGCGACCAGCAGCGTATTGCGAGTTTTGTTCGCGAACAGCATTACTGATTTCATCAACGGTAACCCCCAATTGACTCATCACATCCGGACGCAGCCAAATACGCATTGCGTAGTCTTTTGCCCCAAAAATCTGAACGCTCGTCGTGCCCGCAATACGCTTAATTTTATCAAGTACATTCAAGGTAACGTAGTTCGACGTCCATAAAGCATCTCGAGTATCGTCTGGCGAATAAAACGCGTGTACATGTAGGAAGCTTGATGAGCCCTTTGCTACAACAACCCCTTGGCGGCGTGTTTGTTCTGGCAGGCGCGCTTCAACTTGTTTCACACGATTATTAACATTAACTGATGCTTGGTCGGGATCGGTACCAATTTCAAAGGTTACCGTAATTGTCGTAGCGCCAGCACTAGTTGATGTTGATGACATATACATCATGCCTTCAACACCAGTAATGGCATTTTCAAGTGGTGTTGCCACCGTTTGTTCTAACACTTCCGCAGATGCACCAGGGTAAACAGCTGTAACCTGCACTACTGGCGGCGACATTTCAGGATACTGCGCGATTGACAAACTGCGCATTGCAGCGAGGCCTGCCAGTATTATGAAAATGGATATAACGAAGGCAAATATGGGCCTGTCGATAAAATAACGAGAAAACATAATTAATCCTCTCTATTGCTGAGTTGCTTGCGCGTTATCAACTAAACGCACTGGCATACCAGGGAAGAAAATGCGCGCCATGCCATCAATAATAACTTTGTCACCTTTCTTTAAACCACTGCGGATGATCCAGCCATTAGTAATAGTATCGCCTTGTTGCTCTTGCACCCATTCACCAACAACAACCGGTGCAGGAAGTGCGATTGTCATGCCTTGTTCGTTCTTAGCCATCACATAAACAAACTTACCTAAACCGTTATCCAATACAGCACGTTGCGGCACTACGTAAGCATTTTCACGTACCGCGCCTTCAAGTACAACACGTACGAACTGTCCAGGACGAAGCGAGAAATCTGAATTAGGCACAATAGCTTGTAGCTCACTAGTCCCTGTTAAGCTATTGATACGGATATCACTGAAGTTGACTAAACCTTCTTGCGGATGAAATGAACCATCAAATAATTTAATTTTTGTTTTCCAGTGACCGCCTTCTGGCAATGTTAACGCACCAGACGCAGCATCGTTACGCATTGTTAACTGTTCACGCTCTGACAAGCCAAAACGTACACGAATAGGGTCGATTTGCGTTAGTTGTGTTAACAATACTTCGGGGCCTGATACATAAGTGCCTTCCGATACCAATTCACGACCTGCAATGCCATTGACAGGCGAAGTCACCTTACTGTAATCCAGTCGAAGTTGGGCGCGCGAAAGAGTGGCTTCTGCCGCTTTCACATCCGACTTACTAATGTCTAATGTCGATATCGCATTATCTAATTCACGTTGTGAAATAGAGTTCTTAGCACGTAATGGTTTTAGTCGTTTAACTTCACGCCCTGCTTGCTCAAGACGAGTCTTCGCCGCATTCAATGCCGATTTAGCTTGCTCGACCTCAACCGCATAAATTTTTGCGTCTAAGCTAAACAACGACTGCCCAGCTGTTACCTTATCGCCTTCGCTAAAATTACGTGCTTGCAAAATGCCCGATACTTGGGCACGAATTTCAACTTCCTTTGCCCCTGACAACGTTGCAGGTAGTTCGATGCTGAACGGCACTGAACGGGTTTGCATTTCGATAACGGCGACCGCTGCAGGCGGCATGCCACCTGCTGGTGCTTGGTCACTCTGTTGTTCACAACCTGCCATTACGGCAATAATACTCATGACCAACGCTCCTTTTGCAAAAGGCGTTGATTTAAATCTATTGAATAAGCGCTTAGACGTCATAATAAATCCACTGGAAAATGTTAAGAATAAATTCTAGTTTTGCATAAAAAACCACCGACCACAAAACTACACTGTGCAGTATACTTTTAAATATATAGATGTAAATCATTCTCAAGTAAATATGTCGAAGATCACACAATTTTAATAGTTTGTTGATTTTTTAATTGATATTAAAGAGAAATTCGTGACAGCCAAATCATGCTTGATTTTAGTCATTTAACTACCTAGGATGCAGTCAATTATCTTTATAAGCGTTACCAATATGTCAAAGCAGCCAAACTCTTCAGAAAAAAAATCAACCAAATGGCTAAAAGGCCTTGGGCAATTATTGATTATTGTTATAGCGTTTATTGCTCTATCAGTGTTTTTGTCGCGCAACATGCTTGATACGCAACAGCCCGCTCCAGCACTCACCTTAAATAAACATCTTTCACCGCTTGATATGAATTTGCAAAACGAGCACCCCATATTGAGTACAGAACAATCTACCCTTGTATATTTCTTCGCCCCATGGTGTACCGTTTGTGCCTTGAGTCAGCCGTCGTTAGCAGCATTTAAAAACGTAAAACCTGAAATCAACATTGTCATGATCGCCTTAGATTGGGAGTCTGCAGATCATGTAAAAGCGTTTCAACAGCAACATGACTTTGAACATAACATTTTGCTGGGCGATGACTCTATCAAACAGCAGTGGCGTGTAGACGCTTACCCTAGTTATTATTTTGTTGATAAGAATGGAAATATCACGAGCAAAGATCGTGGGTTGGTAACTCTTCCGGGATTAATTACTCGTGCGTTATGAATGACTAGGTAGGGAAAAATACTACTTGAAAGCCTATCGTAAATTCAATCATTTATTCATTGCCATTGTCCCGTATAGCCCTTTACACTATGACCTCATTTATCACCTTGGCGATAAATGATTATTGATAATTTGAGTATTGAGATATCGTTTAATGGCCTCTAAATCCCAGCCTAAAAAGTCCCAACCTAAACCACGTTTATGGTTACGTAAGACTGTCGTCTTTTTTAGTAAAATTTCCCTGGTATGCATCACATTAATCGCCGCTTATGCCATCTACCTTGATAGCAAGATCGATCAAAAGTTTTCTGGAGATCATTGGCAAATCCCCGCTAAAGTTTACGCTCAATCGCTAACGCTTTTTCCCAAACAACGCATTGCTCGCAATCAAGTTATTAACGAGTTAGAAGCCCTTAATTATCGACGCGTTAGCAACCCGACAGCACCGGGTGAATATTCAATTTCAAAAACTAAAATTGATATTAATCGCCGTGCATTTTCATATATAGACACCACATATCCGCAACAGCGGGTCATGATGAAATTTAATGGCAACTATTTAAAATCGATGACAGATCTTAAAACGCGCCAGTCATTAGCACAGTTTAGTATTGAACCTAAATTGCTAAAACGTATTAGTAACTCAAGTAAAGAAGATCGTATCTTTGTGCCAAGGGAGCAGATCCCAGAATTGCTCGTCGCCACCTTGCTTCATATCGAAGATCGTAACTTTTACCAACATCAGGGCATTGCACCGCTGTCGATTCTTAGAGCGCTCGTTGCAAACATCAAAGCTGGTCGCACTGTTCAAGGCGGCTCTACATTAACTCAACAGCTCGTCAAAAATGTCTTTTTAACACGCGAACGGTCTGTATTAAGGAAAGCGAAAGAAGCACTGTATTCTCTACTCATTGAACTCAAATATTCAAAGGATGAATTGCTTGAGATCTATCTCAACGAAGTATTTCTAGGGCAAAATGGCCCGCTAAGTGTTAATGGCTTTGGCCTTGCCAGCGAGTTCTATTTTGCCCGCCCTATTGATGAACTCATGCCAGAGCAAGTAGCCCTATTAGTCGCCATCATCAAAGGACCGAGTTATTACAGTCCTAGTCGTTATCCTGAGCGCGCATTAGAGCGACGTGATTTCATTTTACGCCAAATGGTTAACCAAGATTTTATCAGCGCACAACAATATCAACGCGCTGCAAAATCGCCACTTGGCTTAAAAAACAGTGTCGTAAAACACGGACAATTTCATGGTTTTATGTCACTCGTTAAAAAGGAACTTGGAACACGCTTTACCCAAGACTTTTCCAACACATCAGGCATATCTATCTATACGACACTTGACAGTAATGCGCAGCGCTTTGCACAAAAAAGCCTAACCAATCGTATCAAAATATTAGAAAAATCCAATAAGACGAACAAGCTACAGGGTGCCGTTGTTGTTGCAAATTATCGTAGTGGACAAATCAAAGCCATTGTGGAGGGCAAAGATGCAAATTATGCCGGATTTAACCGTGCTCTCAATGCACAGCGACCAATAGGCTCCTTAATTAAACCTTTCATTGTCGCCAGTGCGTTAGAAGACATGGGGCAATATAACCTTGCTACTATGCTTGATGATCAAGCGATTAGCCTAACCAACAACGAAGGCGAAGTGTGGCAGCCACTAAATTATGATAAAAAGTTTAGAGGGCAAGCTAACATTCTAGATAGTCTTACTTATTCATATAACATTCCGATGGTTAACCTAGGAATGGATGTTGGGCTTGATACAATTTCCTATGGCCTTGAACGCGCAGGATGGCAAGGCGATTTTAAACGTCGACCTTCTATGTTACTTGGAGCTATTGAAACAAGCCCTTGGATGGTGACGCAGCTCTATCAGTCATTAGCAAACAATGGTGAACAACGAAAACTCCATGCTGTACTTGCCGTCACAACCCAAAATGAAGAAACCTTCTACGCCTATGAAAATCTACCAGTACAGGCAATTACTCCTCAGATCAGTTACCTGACACGCTATGCGCTAAACAAAGTAACGTCTAAAGGCACTGCAAAATCACTACGCTGGAAAAATAAAGGACTAGCACTAGCCGGTAAGACAGGAACTACTGATGATTTACGAGACAGTTGGTATGCAGGCTTTGATAATAATGAGGCTACGGTAGTCTGGCTAGGAAGAGATGACAACAAACCAATTGGCCTGACTGGTAGTACGGGCGCCTTAACCGTTTATAGTGATTTTGTTATACAACGTGGCGGTGTTTCATTGCCGTTAGGCAATCCAGCTAGTGTCATTACCGGCTATTTCGATGCAACCAGTGGCCTCGCAAGTGCTAAAGGCTGTAACAATGCACTTGCTATCCCAGCGATTGAAGCCTCTGTTAGAGAAGGAACTTGCCAAGGTGCGGCGATAAAACAAAAAAAGAAAGAGAAAAAACAATCTGTATTCGACGATTTCTTGGGGCTATTTTAACGGCTACAGTAGCAGCCAGTGGCGTCATCAATAACTGTTGACGCTGCAAATCCTTGGCGATAATTATTCAACACGACATCGAATAAACTATTATCGGCAGAACAATCGAGGCCAGTCGCATAAGGGCCTACATATAACAGCTGTGCATTTTCACCTACAATAACAATGGCAGGCGTTGCCGGAATTAACGGGGCAATTTTGCTGTCACTCACATCAAGATCAACAACCTTAAAACCATCTTCAATGGCAATCTTATTGATCTGTTCACGATGTTCTTTTAATAGCGACGTACAATGACAATTTTCGTCAATTAGATGATAAACCCGCGGTAATTTATTATTTTCTTGCTGCACCTGAGCAACCAATTGTTGTTCAGGTACATTGAGTAATTGATGGGTTGGATCAAATTGAACCAATCGCTGGTTGACTAAATAAGCAAAGCCAATAATAACCCAAATCAACCACACGCCGACTATCCAATAATAGTGCGGCGCTAATTTTTTATTTGAAGTTGGCAATTCGCTCACTCATTGTGGCCACGGAGCTGTCAATACTTTCAGCGGCGATAGATACAACCCCCACTTTATCAATATCTTCTTGAACCGATTGTCGTAAATTCTCAGAGCTATTCGCAATTTCTTGCGTCGTGGCCGATTGCTCCTCAACAGCACTAGCAACATTAATGGCTAGGCCGCTTGACTCAGCCACCAACTGAGATGCTTCTTCAACATAAGACTTAGCTTGCTCAGCAATCGTTAAAATCTCTTCCACAACGTCAATGGAGCTGGTCATTGATTGGGTGGAACGTTGAGAATAATTCTCTAATCGCGCTAAGGTTTCATCGACTTTGTTGGTGCTTTCTTTAGTGCGATTAGCCAATGCCCTAACCTCATCTGCGACTACCGCAAATCCACGTCCCTGCTCTCCAGCTCGAGCGGCTTCAATCGCAGCATTTAGCGCCAATAGATTAGTTTGCTCTGCAATGCCGGTAATTTCTGATAGCACATTAGAAATACTCGCGCTGGAGCTTGCAAGTTCAGAAATATCGTCGCCAGTTTGACGTAGAAGACTCGCTAATTGATTGTTTTTATCATGAACATTAAGAATTTTCTCATTTGCTGCAATCGTCTTACTGTTAGCCGTTTCAATAGACTCACTAAGTTCACCTGTATCTCGCGCAATAGATGTTACAGTCACCGCCATTTCTTCTGCAGATGCAGCAATAGCATTAGTTTGATCATGCTTAACATCAGAAGAACTCTGTAAATCGCTACGAGCAACAACCAAATTTTTAGCGTCATTAGAAAACAGCAAGGATTGTTGCTTGATATCACTAATGACATTATCAAGTGTCGATAATAAACGGTTAAAATCTTTCAATAATGGATTGTCGTTCTCATCGACCCGCACGCTTAAGTCGATCGCATTAATATTTCCCGTTATATTGCGCGTTGCTTGAGAAAGCTGCTGACCTATGACTCGCTCATCATTAAGCGTTTTAGCAATATAACCTGCGACTAAACACTCCACCCCAAAATAAACAGCGTGAATCAGCACGTTGCTAAAAACTAAACGATCTTCACTGAACACATATACGCCAACATTACTCGTTTGCATAAAATAAAATGACATGTGATGTGCTCCGACGAGTACCAAAGTAGAAATATAAATTCGCCAATCATGCAACACAATTAAAAACGCTAGTAAAATAAACAACTCAAAATGAATTTCAATAAGGCCGTTTAGTTGATGAATATGCAAGCACGCAAACACCATTGTTGCTAATGCAACGGTGTGACGTGTTAAGGCAGAGTCAGGTTGTTGATTGAGCATAAACAACGCCACTAGCGCTGTTGGCAATCCGATAAGGATTAATGACAAGTAGCTGTCATTAATAAACGAAAAAGCGACTGATTCTATAAAAAGGATAATAATTAGGTAGGAAAACAGCTTTTTAAAGTTATTCATAGTAACTCCAAAGTGGCAAATAAAAATTAAAAACACCCCCTTAAGTTTAGTGGTGGTTTAATTCATAACCATACGCTAAATACAACTCAAGTTAGATTAGTTCCTTGATGATAAAGCATTTTCCATTGCATTGAAACGTGTTCGAGCCGCCAAACAGAGGTGCGCCGAGAGTAAAGCTCACCGTTGTTGGTATAAATAATAGCGTGATAGCAAAGCTGAGCGATTGTTGGTGCTAACAAACGACATTCAAAATCGCTTTGCAGGCAGCGCATTGGAGACTCAATAGGTAATCGTTTGATAACGTCGTCGTAGCCAAATCGTCTGCCACTTGCACCAACCTCAATAAATTCTTTATCAATAAGTTGCTTAATCACCTCGACATTATGCCGTGTTGTTGGTGATACGAGCATGCCTTCTTGTTTAATTAGACGTGACTTTAACTCATCCATGACGATTCCTCGTGACTAAAATAGTTTCGGTAACAGCCGCAATGACAATTAAAAAACCACCGATATACACCATCATATTAGGCCATTGCCCCAATATAAACGTTGCTAATACAACGCCATAAACAGGTTGCATACAAGATATCAATCCTGCAGTTTTAGCCGATAAATGCTTAAAGCAATTTGCCAAAAATGAGTGGGGAGCGGCGGTAAAAATAAGACTTAATAACAATAACAAACCAAATTCACCTAGCCCACTATCATTCCACAATCCACTCATATCTAACGGATTAAATTCCATAAACGGCAATAACATCAACGCAACGACACCGGTTTGATAGAACATTGCTTGCGTGCCTTTATAGTGACTAAAATATCGTTTATGCAAGACATTACGGATTGCAAATAAAATGCCTGATATAACACCAATAATAACGCCTAATGTCGTTTCGTTTTGCAATGTCAGCTCAGGGACTAGCAGATATACACCGACGAAAACTAGCAGCCCGCAGGCGATATCTCGACGATGAGGACGCGATTTCGAAAATAATGGCTCTAAAAAGACGGTAACGACGGGATAACAAAAGAAAGACAACATGCCAATGGCAACACCAGCGAGTTGCATGGAATAAAAATACGTCACCCAATGTAAGCCAACGCTAATACCTAACACTAGCGCGATAAGATAATCACGACGTGATTTCAGAGCGATCGCATCCCCTTGGAATTTAATAATGAGTGCCAGCGCAACAGCGGCGATCGCCGTTCGAAACAACGTAATATCAACCGCAGACCACGGCAATAGATGTGAAAATAATGCCGTACCACCAAATAGCAATACGGCAAAGTGAAGTTGGAATAGACTCTTAGTCTGTTCCTGCATTATTTATTAAGATGTGCCATTGGCTGACCTAAGCGTGTCACAGTGCCCGCCTCTAGTCCTTCTTCAAAATGACTTAGCATGTCGTCACCAAATAACATAACAACGGTTGAGCCTAGTTTAAAGCGGCCCATTTCTTCACCTTTTTTTAAAGTAATCGCATTGTCGCCATCTGCTGGATACTCCCAGCTATCAAGTTGACCACAAGGTGGAGTCACAGTGCCGTGCCAAGTAGTTTCAATACTTGCCACAATAGTTGCGCCAACTAACACCATGGCCATTGGGCCGTGCTCAGTATCAAAAATTGCAGCAACACGCTCATTACGGGCAAATAGACCTGGTACATTTTGCGCTGTTAACGGATTAACCGAAAATAAATCACCCGGTACATAAACCATTTCGCGCAAAGTAGCGTCCATTGGCATGTGAATGCGGTGATAATCTTTTGGCGCCAAATAGATTGTTGAAAAGTGACCATTAGCAAACGGCTTAGCACGGTTTTTATCACCGCCTAACAGTGTGAATGCAGAGTAATCATGACCTTTAGCCTGAATGATACGACCAGCTGTCATCGGCCCTTGCTGTGATACACAACCATCTACTGGCAACACAACATCAGTATCGCTAATTGGACGTAAGCCTTCTTTGAGTTCACGCGTGAAAAACTCGTTAAACGTTTTAAAGTGCTCAGGATCTTCATGCAGCGCTTCGCTCATGTCGATTTTGTATTGTTTG
>OJBM01000269.1_pt1 | contig 16113 bp, 14 predicted proteins | sample 1591061 | NCBI WGS metagenome assembly OJBM01 (sample SAMN05416872, study PRJEB24817) | seawater metagenome | isolation source: Sea water | place: Canada:Atlantic | collected 2013-11 | reverse complement strand
ATATTGGTTATCAGTTTTAGTTTTTCTTTTTTTTGGAGGGGGGAATTTGGTTTTGGCTAGTCTGCTAGATAGTTGATCCATGTTTTTCCTTTCTGGGGTGGCACCCCAGCCCCCGCTTCACTCCCCTTTCGGCCTTTACGCTCTTATATGTTTAATTAGATTACCACAATAAAGGCCGAAAAAAGTCGTACTATATTATCGTCTCTGTAGCATTACCGAAAGAAGATCAAAAGCCATAGTATATACTTTTCATTTGAGCCTCATTTGAGTATATGCCTAGCAGTTAAAGCGCTCTAGGAAAATACTCCACTACCCAAGATACCTAGCTTGCTTAACTTGTTGATTTTTATACTCCTCGAGTATTAGACTTGCGCCAGCCTATCTATCGCCTTACGGCGTAATTATTAATTTAGCAAAGTTCATGGATGAGAATTTAACACATGAAAAGTGGTATCAGTTTACCTTTATTATTAGCGCTGTTTTTTAGTCCGCTCTCGCTCTCTAAAAGCATTAACCCAGAGCAGTTTTCCGATATTTGGAACTCTGGCAATAAATTTCGTTTAATGCGCTACCAATCTAATGTGATTAACCCTGAGAGCCCTCACTACAAGACAGGCTCCTTTGCGGCTAATTATTACGAAACCTATAACAGCTTTCAGGTAGAAGAAGACAAAGGGCCGGTGGAAGCCAGCATCGCTAGTTTTAAAGCCGATCTTTATAGCCAATACGCCTTTGTTGACATAGGTGCCATGGATGTAAGAGAGGATGACAACCCTGATTTAAGCAGCAGTAAATACAGCCGCATATCAGCGGGGGTACGCTACAATAATCTTGGTTTCATGGGCGTCACTGCGGGTTTATTATTTACCGAGTCTCCCACTACAAACTCCCAAGGAGAATTTGTTTTTAATGAGCATGAGTCTACAGTGGATGGCTTTATTGCTCTTTCCTTATTGGGCTTTCAGGTGATGGCCAATAATATTAGCGATGAGAATTTAATTGTAGAAACCTCTTCTTATGATTTAAATCTGGAAGGCTATTCGCTAAGCGTAATGCGCAGCAAAATCCATGGTGACGGAGGAAATAACAAGGCTAATGAGTACGATGATGAATATGTATTTAGCGCCTTTAAGAAAATTGGCTGCGACGCCATCGCCTCTAATGTTAAGTCCCACTGTGGCTTTGGGATTAAACGAAGGGAAACATTAAATGATCAAACCCAAGGGTGGAGTGTTTACCTTCAGCGGCCATTTTATAGTGTTCGTATTAATAGCTTTGATGAACAAACAGAGTTGCGCCGTGAAAAGTTTGGTTACTCTTTGAAGTTGGGGTTTGATGTGGATGCAAAAGGCACCGACCAACTCAACAATGAGCCGGTGGATGCCCGAGTTAAATTAGCCATTGGTATTCATATGAACGATGGGGTGAACCAGTTGTTTGAGGTACAGGATGAAGCAATGTTAGGTTTTGATTTTGAGGTTATATTTCCATAGGTTTTTTATTTTGGGTTTTTCACCTTTTGATTGGCTTATCTGCTAGATAATTGATCCATGTTTTTCCTTTCTGGGGTGGCACCCCAGCCCCCGCTTCGCTCCTCTTCCGGCCTTTAGCAATTGTTATAGTGAATTGGGTCGTCGCAATAAAGGCCGAAAAAAGTCGCAGAGAATTATAGGTTCAATTATATTTCCAAAAATGAAAGTAAAACCAAAGAGCCGGAGAAGAAAGATTACCAAGACGGTCATGATGTTAGCCTGAGGAGGGGGTTCACGATCAGAAACAGGTGCTTTTAGAGGCTCGTGTCTTTGGAGTTTTGCTTTGGTTCCCAATGGATAATATGCCCATATTTTTCCTTTCTGGGGTGGCACCCCAGCCCCCGCTTCACTCCCCTTTCGGCCTTTGGAAATGATTGCCTTCAATTAGATTGCCGCAATAAAGGCCGAAAAAAGTCGTACTATATTATCGATTCAACTTTATTCGGCAAAGACAAAGACAAAAAGCTTAAACAAACCCGTACAGATACTAAACTTCGGCCTTTGAGTGACCTCAAACACTCAGTCCTAATTACTCTCCTTTGGATAGATAAGGACGTGAGGCCCCTTTCTTTCATAAGAGTTAGCCGAAAAGAGGGCGCTGGGGATCCATCCCCAGAAAGAAAAACCGTACTTGCTACGGTTAGGCAGCAACTACCCAAATCTAATCAAGATCAACATACCATACAGATCATTATAGTTATGGACGTTTCAGCCATTGATTTATGTGCAAAATAGCCATTAGACTTGAGCATTAGAAATACCCCACAACCGAACACGAAAATACAGGTGAAAAGTGTGTCTGCTGTTACTCATTTCCAATACATGGCGAAATACAACCTAAGACTCAATACACAGGTATATGAGGCGGCGGGACAGCTTTCAGATGATGAGTTTACTGCTGATGTAGGCGCCTTCTTTAAATCGGTTTTAGGCACCCTCAATCACATTCTAGTGGGTGACCTTCTTTGGCTTAACCGCTTTGCCACCATAAAAAGCTTTAGCAGCCTACAAGCGCTTAAACACTTCCCAAAGCCAACGTCGTTAGATCAAGTATTGTTTGAAGACTTCAAACAGCTTAAACGCATTAGAGTTGAACTAGACACCCTGATTCACGAATGGCTACACACCAACGCCTGTGATACAGACTTTCAACAAAACCTCACCTACAAAAACTCCAAAGGCGAAGTCGCCACCAAAGACTTCGCCGAACTGTTACACCACTTCTTCAATCACCAGACCCACCACAGAGGTCAGGTATCGACCTTGTTAAATCAGAAAGGGATTGATGTGGGTGTTACGGATTTTGTGGTGGATGTTAAGGCTATATAAACCTCGCGCTACGTCGGTCAGCCGCAGGGCACGGGTTTAATATTCTTATTAGGTATTTTTTTGATGAATATAGTATGTAAGCCAGTAAATAGGGGCTGCTGCTATGCTAAATATAAACAAAAGCCAACCTATCAAAACTCTAAACCTTTTTGGTCCACTCTTAAAAAAATTTGATAGCATCCAAATCCATAAGAGAAACGCTGATGCACCGCCACTATTTATTAATAAGTCGATATACGCTGGAACCACTCTTCCGTCATTAAGTGATGGCCAATAAGGAGTAAAAGAAATTCCAAACATAATGATTGTTAATAAGGCTAATATTCCAGTTACAACTTTCCAGACATTTAACATTCAATACACCTAATAGTGAGATGGAACAATCCACTCGCTCCATATATTCGCTTTTTATGTGTTTGCTTAATCATTAGCTTCGGCCATCATTTGGTTTTGCCAATCCTTTACATTCAACCACGACTCATCAGTCGGCCCATTATGCGACCAGTAGACGACTTCGCCAGCTTTAGTTAGGCAGTAGTAATCTGAATTATTTTCGCAAATAGGTAGAAGATCTTCCGGTAAGCCTAAAAAGGAACGTGCACTTTTAACAGCTTCATAAATATCAGCATGACTAGGAGGGTTAGTTATCTCTAATGCCTCCACTACCGCATCACCCAAATCATAACCAGATTTAATGAAATCAATATATTCCTTAGGAAAGACAACCCCAAGTTTCTCTTGTGCTTGAAGTATCTCTTGGTCAGATGGAGGTTTAAATTCAAACGTTTTCATTTATGATGCCCTTGAACATATAACGCCGTTATAAATGCTTTAAAAAGTTGGCGGCTTTTTTTACCGAAGACGGAAAAGATGACAGCTTATTTAAATCCACTTCATAACCTTGTCATGCGTATTAATTTAGCCCTACGGTACACAACGTAACTACCCCAGAGCGGCCCAATTAGCATAATTAAGAGAACCAGATAACTACCGGATAGATAATTAAACCTCATGAGCAAACTAATAACTGTAAAAAATACGAAAATGAGCGCCAGCAATAACTTTAACTGGTTAGTTAGTACAGGATAGCCTTTATAGACTGTTGAATGGTATATAGAGCAGGCTATAGCAATAACTGTACTGAAGACAATACCGTCTGGGTTACTTACTGGCTTTGAGAGCTCAATGTATGGAAATAGACACCCTGCAGCAGAGATAATTTTTTCGCCTCTAAAACCACTCTCTTCATGAAAGATATTATAAATATGATCGGGGTCACTTTCGGCTTCCGTAGACGCAATTACCCACTTGGGTATTACTGCCACAACACCCAAGACAATCAGAGCAAGACCGAAAAATATTAATAAGCTAAATATCATTCCCATTTTCGATCTCTAAATACATAACGCCTACCACAACTGCGGAGCGAGCTGGCAGGCATTTTGGTACAAAATGCTTGACAGTTTGCGAAGTCAGATTGCTGGTTCTTGTTAGGCATACCTTTCTCCTAATTCTGCTTCTAAAATTATACTTTTTTGTATAAAGTTCGGTAGATTTTCATTTGCGTATATATGTGCAGCTACTAAATTTCCCTCTTGATCCCACAAGTCGCTGACATACATACCAAAAAAGACTTCAGGCACCTTGTAATCTAGGCCCCTTGAGCTATTAGCAGCCCACTCAATAAACTCTTCGACTTCCGACTTCGAATTCAGGTCTATCTTTGACAGCCTTAAAAGAAAACATTCACTAAAACTAAATGTTATCGCTGGCGGAAACTCATAAGAAGGAAGCTTCGAGCAAAAGTAAGGCCCCTTTAAAGATAAAGTAATCAAAGCATCAGGGACTTCTTCGATTTTTAATATTTTTTCATCGGCCCATTTAACAACATCCTCACTTTCAATGAAGCCGCTTTTCCATAGACCAAGAATTATATCAATTCCACACATATTGATGCCTAACAGTTTACTCTACGTCGTTCCGACGCCTTTTTAGAGCCAGCTATCATCTCGCCTCCAAAGCTGCCGGTCAATAAACACCACCTTTTTTACGTATGCTTATTTCCCAGTACTTTATGTCTCGCTTTTCCTTCGTGGCCCTTTATTAGGAATTACCAGTAAAAACGTCTAGTCAAAAAACTTAAAACGATCAGGCTCCACCTCAACAGAATTTAATCTAAGAAGTACCGATAACATATTGACGTTAGCCTTCAGCGAAAGCACTTGCCTTGTGCATTGTCTATCCCACACGACGTGGGATAAGGGTCGTAGGGCATGGATGCCCGTTTGGCCCGCGGCAATCGAAGCAAGGGAAGAGATTGAGCGACCAAGAAGGCGGAGGAAGAACGGGGGATATAAAGGGGAGCACCCCTTTAAAGGAAAACCGTCCTAGCAGTTCTCACTCAGAAAAACCAAAACCTAATTAAATCCACCAGTAAAAAATAGACACCGCCTGTATGTTCCCGACACAAGCTCAGTACCTACTTCCTGTAGGCACAAAAAAGCCGCATCAAAAGACGCGGCTTCTTATCTAACACCTAATGAAATTTAGATATTAAGAGTACACTGGAAGTGTCGCGCACAAAGCCTTAACTTTCTCACGAACTTCAACAACAACACTATCCTTAGTGCCATTCTCAAGACTATCCAACACATCACAAATCCAACCCGTCAACTCAGTAGCCTGAGCTTCATTAAAACCACGACTAGTAATAGCCGGAGTACCAATACGCAAGCCAGAAGTAACAAAAGGAGAACGTGGGTCGTTAGGCACGGCGTTCTTGTTAACGGTAATGAAGGCTTCGCCAAGCGCCGCATCCGCATCTTTACCTGTGTATTCTTTACCAATTAGATCCACCAAGAAAAGGTGATCGTCGGTGCCGCCAGATACGATGTTAATACCACGCTTAATGAACTCAGCCGCCATGGCTTGAGCGTTTTTAACCACTTGTGCTTGGTAAGCCTTGTACTCATCAGACATGGCTTCTTTGAAGCACACCGCTTTAGCCGCGATGACGTGCATCAATGGGCCACCTTGAGACTCTGGGAATACCGCAAAGTTTAGACGCTTGTTTAGCTCTTCGTCTTCTTTGGCAAGGATCAAACCACCACGTGGGCCACGTAGAGTTTTGTGAGTAGTGGTAGTCACTACGTCAGCAATGCCCACTGGCGTTGGGTAAACACCCGCAGCAATAAGACCGGCAACGTGTGCCATGTCTACAAACAGGTAAGCGCCAACCATGTCGGCGATGTCGCGGAAACGCTGCCAATCAACAATACGGCTGTATGCAGAGAAACCGGCAACGATCATTTTAGGTTTGTGTTCTTTGGCCAAAGCTTCAACTTGATCGTAATCGATCTCGCCTGTGGCTTCGTTTAGACCGTACTGAACGGCGTTGTAGATACGACCCGAGAACGATACAGATGCACCGTGCGTAAGGTGACCACCGTGGGCAAGGCTCATACCTAGAACGGTATCGCCTGGCTTAACCAATGCCATGTAAACCGCGGCGTTGGCTTGTGAACCTGAGTGAGGCTGTACGTTGGCGTAAGGGGCGCCGAATAATTCTTTGGCACGATCGATGGCCAGTTGCTCGATCACGTCAACGTGCTCACAACCGCCGTAATAACGCTTACCAGGGTAACCTTCAGCGTATTTGTTGGTTAGCTGCGTGCCTTGCGCTTCCATAACACGTGGGCTGGTGTAGTTTTCAGATGCAATTAGCTCGATGTGCTCTTCTTGACGCACGTCTTCTGCCTGCATGGCGGCCCAAAGTGCTGGATCAAAATCTGCAATATTCATGTCTTTTTTGAACATGACGTACCCCGTGTTAGAAAACTAAGTAAGGAAAGTGCTCAGAATAGTCCAGTTTCGAATGCGTAATTGGACTACACCAATAAATTTTCGGGCATTGTACCGTAAGCGTTTGAAACTGGCACTTGAAAGGGCGTCATGGTGGCTCAAAGAATCTTCATCTTTACCAAAAAACCGCCAATAATGGCTTCATATTATGAAATTTTACGGCTGAGAAAACAGCCGTAAATGCCCATTTAGACGGCCTCTAGGGGTTCAGGCTGCTCCATGGGCTGTGGGTTGGGGCTTGAATCAGAGTTGGCACTGGGCTCGAGGGTGGTCTCTAATTCAGGGGGCAAGTCGGGTTCGGCATCTAAAAAGTTACGAGCGAGGGCCTCGGCAGATACCGGATGGCTGTACATATAACCCTGCACCTTGTGACAACCCACCTCTTGCAAGAATTGTCGCTGGGCCTCATTTTCTACCCCTTCTGCGATAACACCTAAGCCTAGGTTGTTGGCCATGGATACAATGGTGCGGGTTATTTGCGCGTCTTCGCTGTTATCGGGCAGGTTACGAATAAAGCTTTGGTCTATTTTTAAGTTATTCACAGGGAACTGTTTTAAATAACTCAATGAGGAATAGCCGGTACCAAAATCATCTATCGATAACTGAAAGCCCATTTTACGGGCTTCATTAAGTACGGCTAATGTGCGCTCTACGTCATCCATTAAAATACTTTCGGTGAGCTCTAGCTCAATAATTTCTGGATCTACGCCGGTTTCATCTACTATGCGGCAAATGCCATCTAACATGTTGGCATCTTTAAATTGGCGCGCGCTTAAGTTCACGGCCAATTTGGGCACCACAAATCCAGCCTCTTGCCATTCGATGATTTGCTCACAAGCGGCTCGCAATACCCATTCACCGATGGGCACGATTAAACCGGTTTCTTCAATTATAGGAATAAACTTATCAGGCCCCACCAATCCATAACGGGGGCGATGCCAACGCAACAAGGCTTCTATGCCGCAAATTTTATTTTGAGTGGTGTCCCATTGCGCTTGGTAATACAGTTCAAACTCATTACGACGCAGCGCAAGGTGTAAATTATTTTCAAGTTCTAAGCGCTCCATGGCCAGCGTGTTCATTTGCTCGGCATAAAACTGAAAATTATTTTTGCCCATGGCTTTGGCGTGGTACATGGCGGTGTCGGCATTACGCAATAAATCCATGGCGCTAAGGGCATTCTCTGGAAACAAGGCAACGCCCACACTGGCACTGATATAAAGCTGGCGATCATTAATGGCGAACGGTTGTTTTAGGGCATGCAAAATGGTTTCGCATACTTCTACAATTTCGCGAATGGCTTTTTCGGTGGTCAGTAAGCTTGGCATGATCACGGTAAATTCATCGCCGCCCATTCTGGCCACTAAGTCTTGATTGCGCACCGCCGACTGTAAACGTTGCGCCACTTCTTTTAATACTAGGTCACCCACCGGGTGGCCCATGGTATCGTTGATGGGTTTAAAGCGGTCTAAATCGATAAACAACAACGCCAGCAATTGATTTTTTTCCAACATCAATTGACCAAGAGTCTCATGCATTTGTTGCCGATTAGGCAGCCCTGTTAGGGAATCGAAATAGGCCAAGCGTTGAATGCGCGCTTCACTTATTTTACGGTCACTGATGTCTGAACTAATAATAATATGGCTTTGTACTTGGCCTGTATTATCTTTAAGGGCGGTGATGCCGGTCCAACTGGGGCGCACATCTCCGCTTTTACTGCGGTAATTCACTTCGCCCTGCCAATACCCTTCATGATTAAGGGCATGACCTACACTGCGCAGCATGTCTTTGGGATTTTCTTGAGCCAAAAAGAATTTTGGATCGGAGCCTAAAATGCTGGATGATTCGTAACCGGTTAAATGACTAAATGCTTTATTCACACGGCTAATACAACTGTTTTTTCCGGCGCTGCTAACGATAATGGCTTCGGATGAATTTTCAAATACTTCACTGGCGGTTCGGGCTTCGTGTTCGATAAAACGCCTTTGGGTCACATCCCGGCAACTGGCAACAATGCCTTCAATGCAACCTGACTCATTACGTAAAATGCTGCTTTGTACTTCTAGGGTCACAGGTGAACCGGTTTGACTTTGGGTTTCAATATCAAGGGAGCGCACTTTATCTGTGCCAATAGACGCGGCTTGCAGCACATCTTTTTGAACCAAATCCATAAAGCGCCGGTACGCTTCACCGTTAAACAATAAAGACAACCCTTCACGCATCACTTGGCTAGAATGATAGCCCAGCATCTTGGTCACCGAAGAGCTAATGTAATTAAGTTCAAGCTTACCGTTAAGGGTAAATACGATATCGCTCATGCCTTCGGCCAATAAGCGATAACGTAATTCGCTGTCGGATAAGAGTATTTTCGCTTCTTCTTCTATTGTGACATCACGCACGGTACCTACATAAAAACGAGAATTGTCTTTTTCTTCACTGAAAATACAATCTCTAAAGCGCATGCTATGCCAACTACCATTCTTATGTTTAAGGCGCACACTGGTTTCGTTCACTTCCCCTTCTTGCATGTTTCGCAAAACTTGCACGGCCTCATCGGCTTTTTTGACATCGTTAGGGTGTAATAGGTCACGCCAATGAATTGCTTCTTTTCTTTCTCGCTTGGTGTAGCCCAACAGCTCACCTATGTCGCGACTCTGATAGACCATTTGACGCTGCCTTAAATCGTTCACATACACCATATCGGGTAAGGTACGAATGACACTGGCCCAGAATTTTTCACTTTCTTTAAGGTCCTGCTCAGCTTTAATTCGGTCGCTTATATCACTAAAACTCAGTAGAGCTTGATCGGTTCCCACTTGATCAAGGGTGACATTCAATAGGTAATGGCGAGTTACCCCTTTTACATATTCAAATTCTACTTCCATGCTAAATTGTTTATTGTCATCTAGAATATTTTGGGCCATGCTTTCAACCAGCTTTTTATTGCTAAGTTCAAACATGTTCATAATATTTAAAATATAATGCTGCTTGCTTTTACCTACTTCAATTTTCAAGGCGGCTTCGTTAACATCAATTAAATTAAAAGAAGCCAGCAAAGCATCGTATTCTTGGGGATATTGCGTTAAGTATTCGTTAACATTTTTATTGTCTAAATTCGTAATCCATTCACGCACCATGGCAATATCCAAATGCCACATGCCCACACCACTGCCTTCATATAGGGCTCGATAACGTGCCCGATTAACATCCAGTAATTCGCGATCAGATGCTTGACGAGTTACATCTCGTAATACCCAAATCATGCTGGCTTTATGGCTATTAATTTTTGAATAATGTTGGCTGATGTCTAGGGTCATTAAGCAGCCGTTAAAATCTATTAACGTTTCACCATGGTTTTTTATTTGGCCATGCTTACTAAGACTATTGCCTTTATCTAACCAAGGCATACCCGGAAAAGGAAATACCTTTTGAATTAAAGTGCCAATGACATTTTCAATGGATGCATTGCCTAACCATTTTCCGGCTGAAGTATTGCAATATAAAATTCGCCCGTAAGCATCTGTGGTGATCACTACTTCATCAATACACGACAGAGCCTGCTCAGAATGTCTTGGCTTTTCATTAATATATTTAATGATTTTTTGGCTTTTCTTTTTATGCTTTAAATAGGCGTAAAAAGCACTAATCACTAAAAATAAGTAAGCCACAAATAAAGATAGCTTCGAAACTAACTGCCCGGTTAATTCCTGCTGATAATAGCCTGATTTTTCAACCGCCAGCACCTTTACCTCTTTTAAAGAACTTATCTCTTGTTCAATAAGAAAGCGTGAATTCGACAATAAGGCAACAGGCATACCCTTGTGGGTTTTATTAGATGTGACCAATACTTGTTGATTAGATGCGTTCACTAACCATACTTCAAATGCGAAGGGCTCATCATTAAAAGCCAACACTTGATCGTTAATAGACACATGGGCTGATTCATGAAAAGCACTAAGGCTGTGTAATGCCATTTTCTTTTGAAGCTCATAACCTTTTTCCATGTGTAAATACACAGAAATCACCTGGCTAATCAGTAAAAAACAGCTAAAAAAAATGAGAATGGCACCAACATAATTATTATTAGAGGAGGTTGGCTTCCTGTGTGGCATTTTACTCGTCCCTTATTTGCGTTTAGCGGGTGAATCTATTAGTTTGCAACACTATCCAGCATCACACATACAGGTTAATTGAGCCCATGGCGCAATACGTTTATACAATGAATCGAGTGGGAAAAGTAGTTCCCCCTAAGCGTGAGATTTTAAAGGACATCTCTTTATCATTTTTCCCCGGCGCTAAAATTGGAGTATTGGGCTTAAATGGCGCCGGTAAATCCACATTGCTGCGCATTATGGCAGGAGTAGACACAGATTATAACGGTGAAGCTCGCCCACAGCCTGGCATTCAAATTGGGTATTTAAAACAAGAACCAGAGCTTGACCCTAATAAAGATGTGCGTGGCAATGTTGAAGAAGCCATGAGCGAAGTATTAGATGCCATGACTCAGTTAGATGCAGTGTATGCAGCTTACGCAGAAGAAAACGCCGACTTCGATGCATTAGCAAAAAAACAAGAACGCCTTGAAGCCATTATTGAAGCAGGAGACGGCCATAATATTAATAACATTATGGAGCGAGCCGCCGATGCTCTGAGGCTTCCCGCTTGGGATGCTGATGTAACCAAATTATCTGGCGGTGAACGTCGCCGTGTGGCTTTGTGCCGCTTATTGTTATCTAAGCCTGATATGTTGTTATTAGATGAACCCACCAACCACTTGGATGCTCAGTCGGTAGATTGGTTAGAGCGCTTTTTAGAAAACTATCCAGGTACTGTTGTGGCCATAACCCACGACCGTTATTTCTTAGATAACTGTGCTGAATGGATATTGGAGCTAGACCGTGGCCACGGGATTCCTTATGAAGGCAATTACACCTCATGGCTTGAACAAAAAGAAAACCGCTTAGAACAAGAAGATAAAAAGCACTCTGCATTAGAGCGCACCATTAAGCACGAATTAGAATGGGTACGATCTAACCCTAAAGCACGACAAGCTAAGAGCAAAGCTCGTATTGCTCGCTTTGAAGAATTAAACAGCCAAGAGTTTCAAAAACGTAACGAAACCAATGAAATTTTTATCCCGCCAGGTGAGCGCTTAGGTAATTTGGTGGTGGAATTTGAAAACGTAAACAAAAGCTTTGGCGAGCAGCTATTGATTGAAAACTTCAGCGCTAAAATTCCACCCGGTGCCATTGTGGGTGTTATTGGGGCAAACGGCGCGGGTAAATCGACTCTATTTAAAATGATTGCCGGTAACGAACCTGCCGATAGTGGCACCATTCGCATAGGGGAAAGCGTAAAAGCCGCTTATGTAGAGCAATTACGTGATCAGCTAGATGATAATAAAACCGTATGGGAAGCCATTAGCGATGGTCAAGAACAGTTACAAATAGGCAATTATGAAGTCTCTTCTAGAGCCTACTGTGGGCGCTTTAACTTTAAGGGCAGCGACCAGAAAAAGCGTGTGGGTGAGTTATCAGGTGGTGAACGTGGTCGCTTACAGCTAGCCTGCATCTTAAAGCAGGGGGCCAATATGCTGTTATTGGATGAACCCTCAAACGACTTGGATGTAGAAACCTTACGGGCCCTAGAAGAAGCCCTATTGAACTTCCCTGGCTGCGCCATTGTTATTTCCCACGATCGCTGGTTCCTAGACCGTATTGCCACACATATTTTGGCCTATGAAGGTGAGAGTCAGCTACACTTTATAGAGGGTAATTACCAAGACTATCTAGAAGATAGGAAGCGTCGCTTTGGAAGTGAAGCTGAGCAGCCAAAACGTATTAAATACAAGAGCTTAACCTAGCTCATTAGGGCGGGTCTTAATCTTTGCACTATTTGTAGTGCAATAAAGACTGAGCCTGTATTTAAGCACCTTTCAAGCCTACTGAGCGATATAGCCAGTAGGCCTGTTAATTGGCCTGCTTCATGACTGCTAGCGCAGAATAATTGAGAGGCCTATATGTCAGAACAACGCCGTAGTTTTAATCGCATACAATTTGATGCCGACACCTTAGTCACTCAAGGTGCATCAAGCTGGCCAGTAGAACTCATTGATATTAGCCTTAATGGTATTTTGTTTAAGCAGCCTGAAAACCAAGCCATTCAACAAAACCAACCCGTACAAATTCGCATTACCCTGGCCGACAACTCTCACATAGATATGGATACCCAGCTTATTTACAGCAAGGGCGATCATGTGGGTTGTAAGTGTGTACACATAGATTTAGACAGCATCACCCAACTTAAAAGACTGATTGAGCTTAACCTAGGGTCAGATACTTTTTTAGAACGTGAATTAAACGCATTGCTGGCAGAGCACGGCCACCATTAAGGCCACCAGCCCCACCATTAGTTAACTGGCAGAGGTTATAAAATCTCCAATGCCTCTTTAATACTTTCCACTGCAATCACTTGCATACCTTCAATACCGTGTTTGGGGACGTTGGCTTTTGGGGCGATGGCTCTTTTAAAACCATGTTTGGCCGCCTCCTTTAACCGCTCTTGGCCACTGGGTACTGGACGAATTTCTCCACTCAACCCCACTTCACCAAAGATGACCATATCCTGTGGTAACGCACGATCCTTAAAGCTGGAAAGAATAGACATGAGCAAGGCAAGATCAGCCGAGGTTTCGGTAACTTTTACCCCTCCCACCACGTTCACATACACATCTTGATCACCGCAATGAATGCCCGCGTGACGATGCATGACAGCCAGCAACATCGACAAACGGTTTTGATCTAAGCCCACTGCCACGCGGCGCGGATGCCCTAAGTGGCTATCGTCTACCAAGGCCTGAATCTCCACCAATAAAGGCCGCGTGCCTTCCCATACCACCATGACGCTAGAGCCGCTAACCGGTTTTTCTGAACGGCTTAAAAAAATAGAGCTGGGGTTTTTCACTTCTTTAAGACCCGTTTCCAACATGGCAAAAACGCCTAGCTCGTTCACCGCTCCAAAACGGTTTTTGATGCCCCGCAAGGTACGAAATCGATTGTCGTTATCCCCTTCTAACATGATGGAGCAATCGATCATGTGCTCTAACACCTTGGGCCCGGCTAGCGAGCCGTCTTTGGTTACGTGACCCACCAGAAACATGACGGTATTACTTTGTTTGGCAAAGCGCGTTAAAAACGCTGCGCTTTCGCGTACCTGTGAAACACTGCCCGGTGCCGACTCGACACCCGGTGTGTGCATGACTTGAATAGAATCAATCACCATGACTTTTGGTTCATGGTTTTTGGCAATGGAAATGATTTGCTCGACATTGGTTTCGGTAAGCATTTGCAATTTATCGGTGGGTAAATTTAAACGCTGTGCGCGCAATGCCACCTGCTGTAAGGATTCTTCCCCTGTGATGTAAAGTACCGACATTTCTTTGGCTAGGTAACACATGATTTGCAGTAGCAAGGTAGATTTACCGGCCCCTGGATGCCCACCCACAAGCGTCACCGAACCGGGTACTAAACCGCCACCAAGTACCCTATCAAACTCGGCCATACCGGAACCAATACGCGGTAAGTCGGCTAAAGAGACTTCATTGAGTTTTACAATCTTATTAATGCCAGAACCAGCTGCCCCAGCATAGCCTTCGCGCACCGAGGCTGATTTAGAAGTGGATATTTTAAATTCTTGTAACGTGTTCCAAGCTTTACACGCACCGCATTGCCCCTGCCATTTAGTATGGTCAGACCCACATTCACTGCACACATAAGCTAGTTTTGCTTTGGCCATTTTTATCGTTTTAAAAAATTGAATTAGCAGGAATTATGACACGGGATGCCACTTTAGCCACGGCTATTTTTAAGTACAAAAACATTGGAATTAAAAATCGAGAACTACTTAATGGGTTTACAAAAGTACCTTAGCCAAATAACGGCCCATGCAGCCGATAGAAATGATCCAATTAAAATTCCCAAGCGATCTTGCATCACATTGTTAGCCCCTATTTGCTCAAATGCTAAACCCCCAATAAATAAACTCATGGTAAACCCCACGCCACATAATACAGCGATGCCATACATGTGCCGCCAGCTTACCCCTTCTGGCATAGTGCCCAACTTTAACTTAAGCCCTAACCACACAGTAAACATCACCCCCACTTGCTTACCCACAAACAACCCCAAAATAATGCCTAAAGGAATACTGTGAAAAATATCAGCAAAGCTTAATTGGGAAAAAGACAAGCCGGCGTTGGCAAATGCAAATAAAGGTAAAATCACAAACCCAACAGGTGAATGGAGATCGTGTTCTAATTCGTGCAGTGGGTGCGTTTCCTGCCCGTCCCAATCGACCCCTTGCATGGGAATAAACAAAGCCAGAATTACCCCTGCCAAGGTGGCATGCACACCGGATTTTAATAACGCCACCCACATCACCAGCCCCACCATTAAGTAGCCAGCCTTGCTCACTACATCAATTCTATTCATGGCCCACAGCACCGCGATGCAAGTGGCCGATACGAATAAAGCACTCATAGAAAGGTGATCGGTATAAAAAATGGCAATAATAATGATGGCGCCTAAATCATCAAAGATAGCCAAGCTCACTAAAAATATTTTAAGAGAACTAGGAATACGATCTCCTAGTAAAATAAGAATGCCCAAGGCAAAAGCAATGTCGGTGGCCGTGGGAATGGCCCACCCTTGAATAGAGATGGGGTTATTAATATTAATTCCAGCGTAAATTAGCGCGGGAAATACCATCCCTCCCAATGCACCTATGGCCGGTAACATGACTTTTTTGGGACTGTTAAGCTCACCAACGATGGCCTCTCGCTTAAGCTCCAACCCCACCAGCAAAAAGAAAATGGCCATTAAGCCATCGTTAATCCATAGAAATATGGGTTTGGAAATAGCAAAGTCTTCAATTGCCACCGTTAGCTTAATACTAAGCGCACTTTCATAAAAACTTTGCCAAGGGGAGTTAGCCGCAATGAGCGCCAAGACAGTGGCCGCCATTAACATTAGGCCGCTGGCAGCCTCAAGTTTTACGAAACGACGAATGGATTCAAACATCCCTGAAGTATGGACCATGGGGGGGACAGTTCAAATTGGGGAGATGTGCTTATTGGGAAAGGTGTGATAACTGGAAGTACTGGGAGAAGCTTGGTCGCCACATATTAGTGTTTTAAATCCTGATGCAACGCCGCTCCTGTGCATCCATGCACTCGCGTCATACCGTACATCCTGTACATCCTGTACATAAAAATGTATGGTCCGCCTCGTTATTGCAAGTGATATGTATGGTCCGCCTCGTTATTGCAAGTGATATTTGCCGATAACGGGGTTGGTTTGCGCTAATGTATTCGGAGTCATATTGGGCGCTTTCG
>OJBM01000268.1_pt1 | contig 16114 bp, 14 predicted proteins | sample 1591061 | NCBI WGS metagenome assembly OJBM01 (sample SAMN05416872, study PRJEB24817) | seawater metagenome | isolation source: Sea water | place: Canada:Atlantic | collected 2013-11 | reverse complement strand
CCTAGTCTCGTGGGCTCGGAGATGTGTATAAGAGACAGACTGAGTTTAACTACGATCGCTATCGTCAACTTGCTGAAACGGAATTTGAAAAAATCTATGATTTCTCAGATCCAAAAGAGTTTAGAGCGTCTTACGGTATATCTGTGCAATGGTTATCACCAATGGGTCCAATGGTATTTAGCTTGGCAAGGCCATTACGTGAAGTTGAAGGCGATCGTTTAGAAGTATTTTCATTTAATATTGGTACAACATTTTAATTATAAAAAATTACTGCACGTTTAAGCGGTATTTAAAGGAGAAGGTTTTGAAAAAGTTAGCAACAGCAGTTACTGCAGCGGCATTATTAGTAGGTACGTCATTTAGCAGTGCAAGTTTTGCATTTGAGCAAAAAATTGGTGTTATCGATATGGGTACAATTTTCCAAAATTTGCCACAACGTGAACACTTAAGCCAAAAGTTAGACGTTGAATTTAAAGAGCGTCGTGAATCAGTACAAGCGCTAGTTAAAAAAATGCAAGATCTTGCTGAAAAGAGCAAGCGTGATGGTGCATTGCTTACTCAACAACAAAAACTTGATATGCAACGTGAAATGGAATCTTTGAAAAGTGATTACCAACTTAAAGGTAAAGCTTTAGAAGAAGACATGCGTCGCCGCGGTGGTGAAGAGCAAAATAAATTACTATTAGAAGTTCAAAAAGCTGTCAATGAAATCGCAAAATCGGAAAAGTATGATGTGATTTTACAATCGAATGCAGTTGCTTTTATCACTAAAGAGAATGATATTTCTCAACTAGTTATTAAGAAAGTATCTAAGTCTAAATAACATGGTCAAATTTACGCTCGCTCAGTTAGCGAAAAAGCTTGATGCGACATTACAAGGAGACGGTGATATTACCGTCTCAAGTATAGCGACTCTAAAATCTGCTCAATCGGGGCAGATTTCTTTTTTGGCAAATCCTAAATACAAAGAGCAGATTTTCACGGCTCAAGCTAGCGCGATTATTATGCGCCCAGATGATGCTGCTGATTATTCTGGCAATGCGCTGCTTTTAGATGAGCCCTATGTGGGTTATGCAATGCTAGCTAATATCATGGATACAACCCCAAAGCCTGCTCATGGCATTAGCCCAATGGCAAATATATCAGATAGCGCAGTGATTGGTGACAATGTTTCAATTGGCCCAAATAGCGTTATTGAGGCCGGAGCAAACATCGGCGATGGCTGTATCATTGGTGCTAATTGCTTTATTGGTGAAAACACCATTTTAAAACCCAATGCGAAGTTGTGGGCAAATGTTGTTATTTATCATAATGTAATTATTGGCGTGAATTGTCTTATTCATTCAACTGCCGTAATTGGCGCTGATGGGTTTGGCTTTGCTCCGCATAATGGGCAATGGCACAAAATTCCTCAGCTTGGTGGTGTTGAAATTGGTGACGGTACAGAAATTGGCGCTGGTAGTACGATTGATCGTGGCGCGTTAGATCCAACAATTGTTGGCAATGGCTGTATTATTGATGACCAAGTACACCTTGGTCACAATGTTGTCGTAGGTAATTACAGTGCGATGGCGGCAAACACTTGTGTTGCCGGCAGTGTCAACATTGGCAATAATTGTATTATCGGCGGTGCCTGTGCCATTAATGGTCATTTGTCCATTTGTGACGGGGCGACGGTCACAGGGATGAGTATGGTTATTAAGGATATTACTGAAGCTGGTGTATACTCTTCAGGTATGCCTTCACAAACGAATCGCGAATGGCGCAAAAATGGAGCGCGTTATCGTCAATTAGACGATATGGCCAAGAGACTTAAAGCCGTTGAAAAACGACTTAAGCAAGATTAAGTAACTATTTACTCAGGAAGAACTGTTTTGTCTAACGAATTATCACCACTAGAAATCAATGAAATCATGGCGCTTTTGCCTCATCGTTATCCTTTTCTGTTAATTGATAAGGTTATTGATTTTGAAGTAGGAAAATCATTACACGCAGTAAAGAACGTCACTATTAATGAACCATTTTTTCAAGGTCATTTTCCAATAAAACCAATTATGCCTGGTGTGTTAATTTTAGAAGCGATGGCACAAGCTACTGGTGTTCTAGGTTTTAAAACGATTGAAAAATCAGATGATACGTTGTATTACTTTGCTGCAATTGATAATGCACGCTTTAAACAACCTGTAGTGCCAGGTGATGTCGTAAACATTCATGTAGAATATTTAAAAGAACGTCGCGGTATTGGCAAGTTTTACTGTGAAGCGCGAGTTGACGGTAAGGTAGTTTGTAGCGCAGATCTAATGTGTGCTCGTAAGGACTAAATTGTGATAGATCCCTTAGCTTTTGTACATCCTAATGCAACACTTGGTAAAAATGTAACCGTTGGCCCGTGGAGCTATATCGGTGCTGAGGTCACATTGGGTGACGACTGTATCATTGAGTCCCACGTTGTTATTAAAGGACCATCAACCATAGGAAAAGAAAATCACTTTTTCCAATTTTCCTCTGTTGGTGAAGAATGTCAGGATAAGAAGTTCGCTGGTGAAGATACACAGCTTATTATGGGGGACAGAAACGTCGTCCGTGAAGGTGTGACTATCCATCGAGGGACTGTACAAGATAAAGGAATTACACGAATTGGCAGTGATAATTTGTTGATGGCCTACGTTCATGTGGCCCATGATTGTATTATTGGCAATAACTGTATCTTGGCTAATAGCGTTAATCTAGCGGGTCATGTGGTTGTTGGTGATTTCGCGATCATTGGCGGCATGACAGGCGTACATCAGTTTGTAAAAATTGGTGCTCACTGTTTTGTTGGTGCAACATCTTGGGTTAACCAAGACGTTCCCCCATTTGTGATTTGTGCCGGACAACCCTGTGTACCTCGTGGCATTAATAGTGAAGGCCTTAAACGTCGTGATTTTAGTAAATCATCTATTTTAGCTATCCGTCGCGGTTTTAAGACTATTTATAAACAGCAATTATCTTTAGAAGACGCCGTTACTGAACTCAACAATTCTGACGATGAAAATGTTGGATTATTCGTTGATTTTATTAACAACTCTGACCGCGGTATTATCCGATAAACAACGACTTTAAGGAGTTGGCGTGAGCCATAAAACCCCTCACACAGACGTTGATCTTACCCCTATACGCATTGGCATTGTCGCTGGAGAAATCTCCGGCGACATTTTAGGTGCGAGTTTCATCAAGTCTGTCAAACAACGCTATCCAAACGCTATTTTCGAAGGCATTGGCGGTCCACAAATGATTGAACAAGGTTGTGTTAGCTTGTTTGACATGGAAGAATTATCAGTCATGGGACTGGTGGAAGTCTTTAGCCGTCTAAGACGCCTCTTTGCAATCAAGCGTCATTTATTTGAACATTTTACTGCTAATCCACCCGATGTTTTTGTTGGCATTGATGCCCCCGATTTTAATTTGCGCTTAGAGCTTCAGTTAAAAGAAGCTGGGATCAAAACAGTTCAGTACGTGAGTCCATCCATCTGGGCGTGGCGTCAAAAGCGTATTTTTAAAGTTGCCCAAGCGACAAACTTAGTATTAGCATTGCTGCCATTTGAAAAAGAGTTTTACGATAAGTATGACTTTCCATGTGATTTTGTAGGTCATACCCTAGCCGACCAAATTCAACCTGACATGTCAAAAGTAGATGCTCGTGAAAGATTATCTTTGCAGCAGGACGTGAAATATTTAGCGCTAATGCCGGGTAGTAGAGGCAGCGAGCTAAAATATAATAGCCAGATGTATTTAGAGGCAGCATTAAGCCTCAAAGAACGATATCCAACACTCCATTTCGTTATTCCATTGGTTAATGAGCAGCGTAAAGCGCAATTTTTGGCGGCAAAAGCGTTGTATGCTCCCAATCTTGCTATTGAAATTATTGATGGCCAATCAAGAGATGTGATGGCGGCAAGCGACGTTATTATGTTGGCTTCTGGCACCGCGACATTAGAAGGACTACTAGTTAATCGTCCGATGCTTGTTGTTCACAAAATTCATTGGTTAACGTATAAAATATTTAAGCCCATGATGAAAGTGACGCATTATTCTTTGCCTAATTTGTTAGCGAAAGAAGAGCTTATTGTTGAGTTAATTCAAGAAGATGCCACTAATGATAATATTGTTAAAGAAGCATCTAAATTGCTCGATAGCGATAATAAGGTAATGCTGAACTCGTTTAGTCAATTGCAGCAAGTACTCAAATGTGATGCGAGTGAACGTGCCGCTGATAGCGTTCTTAAGCTTATTAAGCGTTAATTGATTTACCCAAATTAAGAAGAAGAATATGCCTACAGAACCTGAATTTATCTTTCCTGATCTTGTTGTTGCCGGTGTCGATGAAGTGGGACGTGGTCCTTTGGTGGGAGATGTTGTCACCGCAGCGGTTATTCTTGATCCTGCCAAGCCCATTGAAGGATTAGCCGATTCTAAGAAATTAAGCGATAAGAAGCGAGATGCACTCTACGATCTTATCGTCGATAATGCGTTAGCATATGCCGTTGGCCGTGCGAGTCCCGATGAAATTGACGAACTAAATATTCTTCATGCCACGATGCTTGCAATGCAGCGCGCGGTGAATGGACTAGCAATTATGCCACAACATGTCTTGATTGACGGTAATCGATGTCCAGTATTATCAATGTCATCTCAAGCTGTTGTAAAAGGTGACGCTCGCGTTGAAGAAATTAGTGCCGCTTCTATTATTGCTAAGGTCACCCGAGATCGTGAAATGGAAGCACTTGATAAAGAGTTTCCCCAGTTTGGTTTTGCCAAACATAAAGGGTATCCAACCAAATTGCACATGGAAATGATTGAGCAATTTGGTGTAACCCCTTATCATCGACGTAGTTTTAAACCTGTTAAAGCAGCGCTAAATCTCATCTAAAAATGCCGCTGTTGGTAAGGAAGTGTTGTGATCGACCCTAAATTTGTTCATCTAAGAATCCATTCAGATTTCTCTATGGCCGATGGTGTTGCCAAGGTTGGTAAGATTGTTGGTAAAGTTGACGAATTAAAAATGCCTGCTATGGCTATTACGGATCTAGTAAACCTGTGTGGCCTAGTAAAGTACTATCGCGGTGCACATGGCGCTGGTATTAAACCTATTATTGGCGCTGATATGTGGGTGCAAAGCGATGAGTTTGATGAAGAACCTTGGCGCATCACTATCCTTTGTAAAGATAATAGAGGCTATAACAATCTTACATTATTGATTTCTCAAGCTTATCTACGCGGAAAAGTACATGACAAAGCCGTTATCGATAAGGCTTGGCTTGCGAAATATAATGAAGGGTTGATTATTCTATCCGGTGGCCGTGAAGGTGATGTTGGCATGGCGCTGCTTAAAGGGAATGATAAACTGGCACGTCAATGCCTTTCATTTTATCAAGAGCATTTTAAAGATGATTTTTATCTTGAGTTATTGCGCACGGGACGAGTCAATGAAGAAGAGTATTTACATCGTGCCTGCTTGCTTGCCAGCCAAACGAATATTCCAGTTGTTGCCACCAATGAAGTTACTTTTTTAAATAGCGCTGACTTTGATGCGCATGAAGTGCGAGTCGCAATTCACGACGGTTATGGCCTTGCTGATCCTCGTCGACCTAAACGATATAGTGATCAACAATTTCTTCGTACAGAAGAAGAAATGTGTGAATTATTTAGTGATATTCCTTCTGCATTAACCAATTCTGTCGAAATTGCCAAGCGCTGTAATGTTACCGTTGTTTTAGATGAGTATGTATTACCAGACTATCCAACCGGTGATTTAGAGATTGAAGACTTCCTTGTAAAAGTATCAGTTGATGGCTTAGAAGAGCGATTAGAGTTTTTATTTCCCGATGAGCAAGAGCGCGAACGTCAACGACCTGAGTATGAAAAGCGTCTTCATATCGAACTGGGCGTAGTTAACAAAATGGGATTCCCCGGCTACTTCCTTATCGTAATGGAGTTTATTCAGTGGAGTAAGGATAACGATGTTCCCGTAGGGCCAGGTCGTGGTTCTGGTGCGGGTTCTTTAGTGGCCTACGCTCTAAAAATCACCGATCTAGATCCGCTAGAGTACGATTTATTATTCGAACGTTTTCTTAATCCTGAACGTGTATCCATGCCGGATTTTGATGTCGATTTTTGTATGGAAGGGCGCGATAGGGTTATCGACCATGTTGCGGAGCTATATGGCCGTGATGCGGTATCGCAAATTATTACTTTCGGTACTATGGCAGCAAAGGCTGTTGTGCGAGATGTTGGCCGTGTTATGGGCCAGCCGTATGGGTTTGTCGAGCGTTTAACGAAGCTTATTCCTGCTGAGCCAGGTATGTCACTGACCAAAGCATGGGAAGTGGAGCCACAGCTTGATCAACTTTATCAAGCCGATGAAGATGTGCGTGAGCTTATTGATATGGCGCGCCGTCTCGAGGGCACCACGCGTAATGCCGGTAAACATGCCGGTGGTGTTGTTATTTCACCAACAACCATTACAGATTTCGCGCCGCTTTATTGTGACGATGAAGGTAAGAACCCTGTAACACAGTTCGATAAGAACGATGTTGAAACAGCGGGCTTGGTCAAGTTTGACTTCTTGGGTTTGCGTACGTTAACCATTATTAAATGGGCACTAGATCCACTTAATGCTGCTCGCGCCAAAAAAGGACTAGAGCCGGTAGCAATTGAATCCATTCCATTAGAAGATCCTGCGTCGTTCGCGATGTTAAAGCGCAGTGAAACAACCGCGGTATTCCAGTTAGAATCTCGTGGTATGAAAGAGCTGATTAGTCGTCTTTTACCGGATTGTTTTGAAGATATTATCGCACTGGTAGCATTATTTAGACCGGGTCCATTGCAATCAGGCATGGTAGATAACTTTATCGATCGTAAGCACGGCCGTGAAGAAGTGTCATACCCGGACAGTCAATGGCAGCATGAATCTCTCAAAGAAACGTTAGAGCCAACTTACGGCATTATTTTGTATCAAGAACAGGTAATGCAAATTGCGCAGGTCCTTTCTGGTTACACCCTTGGCGGCGCGGACATGTTGCGTCGTGCGATGGGTAAGAAAAAACCTGAAGAGATGGCAAAACAGCGTTCTACCTTCGAAGATGGTGCAAAAAATAACGGCGTTGATGGCGAGCTAGCCATGAAAATCTTCGATTTGGTAGAGAAATTCGCGGGCTACGGATTTAATAAATCTCACTCAGCAGCATACGCGCTTGTTTCTTACCAAACATTGTGGCTTAAGTGTCATCATCCTGCTTATTTCATGGCTGCGGTAATGTCGGCCGATATGGATAACACCGATAAAATCGTTACCTTGGTGGACGAGTGTGAACGCATGAAGTTAGTGCTACATCCACCCGATGTTAATTCAGGTGAATACAAATTCAGCGTTAATGAAGATGAAGAAATCGTTTATGGCATTGGTGCCATTAAAGGCGTTGGTGAAGGCCCTGTCGAAGCTATTTTAGAGGCACGCGAAAAAGGCGGCCCATTTAAAGATCTCTTTGACTTTTGTGGTCGAATAGATACTAAGAAAATTAACAAACGAATTTTTGAGAAATTAATTAAAGCAGGTGCCCTTGATAAATTAGGCCCGCATCGCGCGTCAATGATGGCCTCACTACCTGAAGCCGTAAAAGCATCTGAACAACACGCCAAAGATAGAGCCGTTGGGCAGCATGATTTATTCGGTCTCTTAGCCAGCCATGATGAAGACGTCAGTCATGAATTTACCGATGTGATGCCGTGGCCTGATAAAATTTGGCTTGAGGGTGAGCGTGAGACGCTTGGCTTGTATTTAACAGGCCATCCAATAAATCAGTATTTGCCAGAATTGAAGCACTATACCCGTTGTCGTTTAAAGGACATTGTGCCGACTGAACGTGGTCAAGTTGTAAAGGCGGCAGGTCTTGTCATTGCATCTCGAGCCATGATCACGAAACGCGGTTCTAAGATGGGAATTATGACCATTGATGATAAAAGTGGTCGGTTAGAAGCGATGCTTTACAGCGAAACGTTAGAAAAATACCAAGATTTACTGCAAAAAGACAAAATATTAGTGCTAGAAGGAGAGGTCAGCTTTGATGATTTTTCTGGGGGTAATAGAATGTCCGTCAAAGAAGTCTACGATGTAGCAAATGCCCGTGAGCGCTTTGCAACTGCGTTAGAACTGAAGGTTGAACAACAGCAAATCGACAAGCACTTTTTCACACGATTTAATCAAGCATTGGCGCCGTTTCAATATGGTGCGTTGCCGGTTAATATTTTTTATTCCCGTGCTGAGGCAACTGCCAAGCTCGAATTGGGTATCCAATGGCGAGTTACGCCGGACGATGAGTTGTTAGATAACTTGCGAATGTTGCTTGGAAATAGGCACGTTCGATTAAAGTTCTAAAGATTTCAAGCTATTGTAATAATTTAAGTAACTTAGGCTATAATGCAGACAACGATACTGCCATTCACTTAAGATTACGCCACATTTTAAAGAGATGAATTAATGAGTCAGAATTTTTTAGAGTTTGAAAAACCAATTGCTGAATTACATGCGCAAATTGATGAGTTGAGAAATGTGAGCAGTAATAGCTCACTTAATATAGATCTTGCACAAGAAATTCAAACACTTGAAGAAAAAAGCGTGTCTATGGCGCAAAAGATTTTTTCTGATCTTGGTCCGTGGCAAGTTAGTCAAATTGCTCGTCATCCAGAGCGCCCATATACGTATGATTATATCGAGCGCGTGTTTGAAGATTTTGATGAGATCTGTGGTGATCGTGCTTATGCCGATGACAAAGCAATTATTGGTGGTACCGCACGATTAAATGGTACGCCTGTGATGGTTATCGGGCATCAAAAAGGGCGTAGCACTAAAGAAAAAGTTAAACGTAACTTTGGTATGCCGCGTCCTGAAGGTTACCGTAAAGCATTACGCTTAATGGAGATGGCGGAGCGTTTTAATATGCCTATCGTTACATTAATTGATACTCCAGGAGCTTACCCAGGCGTTGGCGCTGAAGAGCGCGGTCAATCAGAAGCTATCGCACGTAACTTAAAAGTAATGGCTGGTTTAAAAGTACCCGTTGTGTGTACTGTGATTGGTGAAGGCGGCTCTGGTGGTGCGTTAGCTATTGGCGTCGGTGACACCGTTAATATGTTGCAATACAGTACGTATTCTGTGATTTCTCCTGAAGGTTGTGCATCTATCTTATGGAAGAGCGCTGACAAAGCGTCACTAGCGGCGGAAGCAATGGGGATTACCTCAGACCGTTTATTAGGTTTGGAGCTTATTGATAATATTATTGAAGAGCCATTAGGCGGCGCTCATCGCGATTTTGATGCCATGGCTAACAATGTTAAAGCAACGCTAGTTGATCAAATTGCAGTGCTAAAAGCATTAGATGTCGATACGATGTTAGATAATCGTTACAAACGTTTAATGTCATTTGGCTACTGTTAGGCGTTAATTGCATCATCAAAATGCCGTTTAGGGAAACCTAAGCGGCATTTTTGTTTTATAGCCAGCCATTAGGCTTGTATACTCTTCTTTTCTCTTACTTAATATTGTTAGTCATGAGCTTAGTGTTAGCGGTTAATCAATTTATCAAGCAACATCAACTTGAAGGGCGTCGCTTTGTTGTCGGTCTTAGTGGTGGAGTTGATTCTGTCGTGTTGCTCGACGCTTTAGTGAAATCACAATTGCCGACGGCGCAGATTATTGCAGTGCATGTTAATCATGGATTGAGTGCTAATGCTGGGCAGTGGCAAGTCTTTTGCCAGCAGCTGTGCGCAGAGCTGTCGATTGACTATCAATGTGAACAAGTCAACGTCTTGCCGTCAAAATTAGGTATTGAGGGAGAAGCGAGATTACAGCGCTATCAAGCGTTTGATAGACATCTGTCAGCTGACAGTGTACTCGTGACAGCTCAACATCTTAATGACCAAGCTGAAACATTACTGCTTGCATTAAAGCGCGGCAGTGGTGTATTAGGTTTAGCCGCTATGGCGCCGTGCAATGAGTTAAAGAACGGACTGCATGCTCGTCCATTATTAAGTATCACGCGCCATGAAATTGAACAATGGGCGACAACTCATAATTTGAGTTGGATTGAAGACGAAAGTAATCAAGATCAGAGCTTTGATCGCAATTATTTACGTCATCATGTTATCAATGATTTGAATGAGCGCTGGCCTAGCTTTAGTCAGAATGTCGCAAGAACTGCTGCTCTATGTCAAGAAGCCGTATCCTTAGCAGATGAAGTCGCTAAAGAAGACTTTTCTCATCAGGCTTCAACTCAACAGCTTGAATTAACGGCGTTAAAAACCTTATCACAAGCGCGTCAAAATAACCTATTACGTTATTGGTTGCGATTAAATCGTGTTTTGTTGCCGTCGTCCAAACAACTTGCTGAAGTTAGTCAACAAGCTAATAGCGCAGATGACAGTAAGATGAAAATTGTGCTTGGCGATAAATCGATACGCCGATTTCAGCAGCGCCTTTATATCGTTGACGAGTCAATTGACGCGTTATCGCAGCAGACTATTGTTGAAGATATTTCAAAACAGTTAACGTTTGATTTTTCGTTAGGCATAGTCAAATTTAATGAAATGGCTAACCATCACTCTTTCTTGTTCAGAAAACCCAATGATGAAAGCACAGTGACTATTGAGTTTGGCTTATCTGGTTCAATAAAAGCGTGGCCGAGTTCACGAGATAAACGGCGAACTCTTAAAAAACTATGGCAGGAGTTTAAGGTGCCTCCATGGGAGCGACCGCTAGTGCCTTGTTTATGTGTTGATGGGGAGTTGGTTGCAGCTATTGGTTATTGGGTGGAGAACGAGTGGTTAGGCGAACCGGTTGACGAAAATACAGCTGCTCAAATATTAACATTAAATTGGCATAAGCATTGATACTTATGCCAATTTAAAAATCTAATCGTTGAGGCAATGGAATTTATTTTTGCCATGATCTTTAGCATGATATAGCGCTTTATCAGCTCGCTCTATCATGGAAGCATTGCAATCGCCATTCTTCCAATTTGTAAAACCGATTGACGTTGTAACTTGATGGCCCATCATTAATTTGTCTTGGCAAACCATATCGATAATACGTTGTGCGACTAATGATGGATTTAATGAATCGCTATGAGCAAGTAATAGCACAAACTCATCACCACCAAATCTAAATACATAATCATTGCTGCGCAGCGCTTCACGTAAAATTTTCGCAAACTGTTTTAAAACAAGATCACCTTCTGTATGACCATTTTGATCGTTAACTTGTTTAAAGTTATCAAGATCTAGCATCAATAAACTAAATGGACGGTCTTCGCGCTGTGCAGTTGATTTCATGCAGCTAAGCGTTTCGTCAAAGTAACTACGATTACCAAGACCTGTTAAATGATCACGTAAACTCAAACGGCGATTATGCTCAAAAATTAATACGTTATTGAGCGGCTGCAGTAATTGCTGCTCTAATGAGGCAATTAACTGCCGCTGCGATTGAGCAAGAGGCTTAGTTGATAAATAACGGACGACTCCTAATGATTTGTCATGCAAGTACAAATTACTACTTAATACACAACAACTGCCTTGTGAATATTTCGGCTGAAAGACTTGGTCGTTATATTCAAACTCTAAACCCGTAATATGGAGACGCAAACTCACTTCACGCGCATAAATCGCTAATAAAGGTTGCAATTCAATGGCCACACTAAGCTTTTGTAAAAAATCGAGTTTGTCTAATGCTCTACGAACAGGCGTATTGGTATTTTCACCTAGCTCTTTGGCAATTGAAGTAAATTCAATGCTTTCTAGTTCATTGATAGGTAAGTTTAGACGTTGCATTTTAATTCTCACTCTGTTGTGTGATAACCGGCACTACATCTTTGCTCGGGATACTATTTCGCTGTTCAAAAAATTGACACCACGTTAATTGTTTATAACAAAGCAAAGGGTGTGCCAAAATTTTTTAACGTTAGTGATGAATTAATTAGTGCTTTTAAAATAGCCAGTTATTGCGCTAAAGTAAGGGTTCGAATTCAAGCATTTTGACAAGGAAATAAACTTCTATGCTGTCAGTATTGATTTCATTACTGCTCGTTATTCTAGTGCTGCTGTCGTTTCGCCGCCTAAAAATCCCCCCTGTGCTAGGTTACTTAGTCACTGGCATTCTCGTGGGGCCGAGTGTATTTGAATTATTGGCAGACTCCGAGCAAATGCATTTCTTGGCTGAAATGGGCGTTGTTTTTCTTTTATTTTCATTGGGTCTTGAATTTTCATTACCTAAATTGATGTCGATGAAAGGGCTAGTATTTGGATTGGGCAGCGCGCAACTTGCAATAACGACAGCTATTGTTGCCGGAATTTGTTTAACCGTTGGACTTGATGTCGAACAGGCGTTAATTGTTGGCGTTGTGATAGCGCTATCATCGACGGCAATTGTGATTAAACAGTTATCTGAGATGCGTCAAACTAACAGCGGTAGTGGGCAGATGGCTATTTCTGTATTGCTATTTCAAGATATTGCTGTTGTCCCGGTTCTTATTTTGATTCCTATGTTGGGAACTGATTCAGATTTTGGTTTATCGCTGTTACTGGCGCTGGGTAAAGGCGTTGGCGCGTTCATTATCATTTTTCTCGCCGGGAAATTAATCTTACCTAAGTTATTTGATGAGATTGCAAGAGCACGCTCAGATGAACTATTTGTATTAACAGCAATAATGGTGGTGGTGTTTACAGGAGCCTTAACTTACTCACTTGGTTTATCTGCGGCATTAGGCGCCTTTCTGTCTGGTATGATGCTTGGTGAGAGCAAATACCGTCATCAATTAGATGCGGATATTCGCCCCTTTAAAGATATTCTAATGGGACTGTTTTTTGTGTCCATTGGCATGATGCTCAATTTATCCCTATTAGTCGATCAATGGTCGCTGTTATTGATTTGTCTGCCGCTTCTTATTTTGGCTAAGTCAGCCATTGTTGCATTAATCTATTTTAATCGGCGAGCCAAGAGGCGCAGCGCACTCAAAAGTGGATTTTATTTAGCGCAAGTAGGGGAGTTTGGATTTGTCGTTTTAGCATTAGCTCAGAAGAATGCATTGTTGTCGGATGCTACCGTATCATTGATTATTGCATTGGGTGTATTAAGCATGGCTATGACGCCGATTTTAATGCACAAAGCAGATGCACTTGCCAAGCACCTTATTAAGTCTCATGAACTCTTAGATAAGCCATTACCGACACCAACAACGTGTGAGTTAATGAAAGATCATGTTGTTATTTGTGGCTTTGGGCGAGTGGGGCAAACCATCGCACGATTTCTTAAAAAAGAAGCCATAGCTTATATCGCGATGGATCAAGATCCTGTGCGTATTCAAGAGGCGATTGTCGGTGGCGAAAAAGTATTGTTTGGAGACTCTCGTCATCGCGATATTTTAAAGAATTGTCACGTTGATAAGGCAAAATTAGTCGTAATCACTTTTGATGATAATCATTCAGTAATGCAGGTACTCAGTGCTTGTAAAGAAATGGGGCAAGATATAGAGGTAATGATCAGAACCCGTGATGACACTGATATGCGCAAACTAAAAGAAGCAGGAGCACAGACTGTTGTGCCTGAGACTTTAGAAGGAAGTTTGATGTTGGTTTCTCAGGTGTTGTTTTTATCAGGCGTGCCCATGAGCCGCGTATTGAAACGCATACAAATAGAGCGAAAAAATCAATATAAGTTTATGCATGGCTACTTTCACGGTGATGAATCCTCTCACAACATGGAGCTAGATTTAGAGCAGCTCCACGCCGTTGCTGTGCCACTTGATGCTCATGTTATTGGTCACCTTGTTGGTAACTTACCGTTGGAGCGATTACGCATTACATTGCGTGGTATTCGTCGCAATCATGAAGAAATTAGTGAACCTGATGATGACTTCGCTATTAAGGAAGATGATGTGCTCATTTTATGTGGCAAGCCACGTCGAGTCGAACGTGCTGAGCGATATCTACTTAATGGCGGCTAATTTTTTCTAAGATCATATTGGATATGTTTTTGACGAAGTTTAGTTTGATTAATGTCTAAAAACTCGCAAAGCTGCCGTTGTTGGGCCATACCATCATTAAAACCTGCATCAATTAATTCTTTACAATAATCTTGTTCAAATAATAAATAGCTTAATAAACTTGATTCACTATGACGGGTGACACCAATGGTGGCCATTAGTCGCCTAATCGCCCAAGGGACTTTATCGAAATGGCGATGAGCGATTTTATTAATATCAATACTAGGGTTAATTACTAAGGTTTCAATTTTACGTAAATCATGTTGTTCAAGCGCACTTGGCTCAATGAGATCAAGCGTCGCATTAACACGATTAGCTCGCTCAATATCAGAATCGAGCGTATCACTAAATACGCTATCAAGTAGATGACCAGCAATTGACGAAGCGCTCGGGTGTTTCATCATGCTATGTGCAGGTTTGTCATGTGGCGAGTCTAATCCAATACACAATACTTTTTCTGCGCCGAGGTGAATAGCTGGGCTAAGTGGTGAAAGTTGATGAATTGAACCGTCGCCATAAAATGACTGACGAACTTCAACTGCTGGAAATAACAACGGTAACGCCGATGATGCCATTAAATGCTCCGCATGAAGGACGCCACGTAAGCTTTCCCGTTTAGAGCGTTTCCAATCTTCAATTGACGGGTGACCTTGGTAAAAAGAAACAGAATTACCGGTTTCATAGCTTGAGGCTGTGACAGCTAACGCGTGTAAATAGCCACTGGCGATATTTCGCTCAAGACGTTCGAATGGCACCATTTGATTAATCAGTTTTCGCAGTGGTGAATTATCAAGTAGCGACGTAGGACGATTGCGATATAAATCACTGCGCATCCATTTCGTTAGGTTATTAAACATGTGATGAGATACATGGCTAATATCACTTCGATAGATTGCATTGGTGCGCATATTGCGCCAAATCCAGTCTAACTTTTTGACACCTAAATGAAAGCTCGAAGCATAACAACCAAGAGCCGTGCTGTTGATGGCACCTGCAGATGTGCCACAAAGAATTGGAAATGGAATACTGTGATTACGAGGATAAAAAGTCGCAATAGCCTTTAGGACGCCAACCTGATAAGCACCACGTGCTCCGCCACCGCTTAATAGCAGACCGATTTTATATTGGCTATTGTGTTGAGATTTATGGCAAGCATCCATGATTATCAATTTCCAAAAGAGATACCTTTAGCAATTTATCAAAAAAATATCATAAATAATAATGATTTATTGGCCAAAACAGGTTTTAATTTATCTCTCCTAAAGACTGCACTTAGTGAAAACTTATGATATTTGCTCGCGATCCATTGATGGCGTTAATAATTAGCGCCGTTTCTGACAACAAGCCTCATCGTCACTATGCAATTCAATTAACGATTGCGTTAGATAGTGATTTTATCGTTAATGGGAATAGCGTCGAAAACGGCTTTCATTTGCAACCTGTGATGCAGTCTCACCAAATATCTGCCACCAGTGACGTTGTTATTTTATTAATCAATCCTGCAACCCCCATTGGTGACTGGTTGACGCACGCTGCAAGTTCGAGTGAATTAACACAATGCAGCTTAGCGATTACTAATCTTGTTAGAGCAAGTATTAGCGCGTCAACACCTGCTAACGAAATGTTAATGGGCATTGAACAGTGTTTCGATAATTATATCGCGACGTTAGTACCAACGATGCAAGAGCCACGTATTAATCAAGCCCTGGTATTATTACAAGAGAACGCGATGAAGATTACAGCGGCTCACGACATAGCGGAACAAGTGGGTTTATCGACCAGTCGATTCTTACACTTGTTTAAGCAGCATACTCAAATCACTTATCGCCGTTTTCAATTGTGGCTTAAATTAATGGCGTCGATTGAGCAATTACTCATCGCTAACTCAATTACTGATGTCGCTTACTGTTATGGCTTTTCTGATAGTGCGCATTATAGTCGAACATTTAAAGAGTGTTTTGGCTTTAGCCCTAAGGCATTTAAGACAATGTATACCCAAGCCACTTGAAGATGCATGTTTCAGAGTTCGGGTAGGAATCGAATAC
>OJBM01000267.1_pt1 | contig 16121 bp, 6 predicted proteins | sample 1591061 | NCBI WGS metagenome assembly OJBM01 (sample SAMN05416872, study PRJEB24817) | seawater metagenome | isolation source: Sea water | place: Canada:Atlantic | collected 2013-11 | reverse complement strand
GTTTGATAAACCATTTAATAAAAGAAGTTGTTGCACTACCACTTTCTGAGGCTGCAAAACGTCCCATGATGCGTGAAATGGCGTGTTTTGGTAAAACGTATTGACCAAAAATTTTAAATCTATCTAAAACACTCACAAATAATTCCTTAATTAGCGCCGCCAGGATGGCGGTTTGGTTTGTTATTTTCTAATGAATCAAGAATGCGATGATAATTATCAAAGCGTTCACTATCAATTTTTTCATCATCAACAGCTTGCGATAAAATACAGCCCGGATCATGTTGATGTTTACAATCTCTGAATTTACAGCCACCTAAGAACTCTCTAAATTCAATGAAGCACCATGCTATGCGTTCAGGATCGATATGCCACAATCCAAATTCACGCACACCTGGGCTATCAATTAAATCACCGCCATCTTTAAAATGCAGTAGTTTTGCCGTTGTTGTTGTGTGCATACCAAGGCCTGAATTATCAGAAACATCGCCAATCACTAATTCAGCATCAGGCATCAACGCATTAATAAGTGAAGACTTACCAACCCCAGACTGACCGACAAATATATTCACGTTGTCTTTTAACAGCGAATTAAGTTCATCGACACCCTCTCCGCTTTTGCTCGATAGCATAACCACTTGATAACCAATGTCGCGATAGGGCTGCAACATTTCATCAAGTAATTCGAGTCCCTCATCATCTAACAAATCAATTTTGTTCAAAACAATAATCGGTTTAATCTCAACATCTTCCGACGCCACTAAATAACGATCAACAATTTGTGTAGAAAAAGCAGGAACCACCGAAGAGACAATAAAAATTTGATTGATATTGGCTGCAACAACTTTGACGCCGTCATAGAAATCAGGACGTGTTAATTCACTAACGCGCTCATGAACGGCTTCAATAACGCCGCTAATACCGGATAAAACTTCATTGCCACGGCGCCAAACCACTTTATCACCAGTCACTAACGAACCAGCCGTGCGGCGAATATTACAACGAAATGTTTCACCATCAGTTGACTCAACATCAGCATGTTGACCATAGCGACTGATAATTAAACCATCTTCTTGCTGACCTAATTGGTCAGCTTGCCATTGTACCTGCGGCTGGCTTTTATCAGCGCTTGATAAGCGTTTTTTACGGTTTGAACTCACACGGCGCTGTTGGCCTTTGGTAAGCTTTTTCTTCTTAGTCAAAAGGGTTCTTCTTTCCAGACTTTCAATTCAATGGCGCATCATACTATTAATTGATGAAGATTTCATAAAATCTATCTTGCACCATACGCTTAATCTTGTATTTTACTGATATACTTCACGCTAACTTATTTCTACGGCAAGACAACAATCATGCAACCACATCAGCAAACTGCAGCACAGCGTGCACAAAATCTCATTTGGATCGATTTAGAAATGACAGGCTTAAATCCTGACACTGATGTCGTCATTGAGATAGCAACCATAGTTACTGACAGTGATTTAAATGTATTAGCTCAAGGCCCTGTACTTGCCATTAGTCAACCGCAGACAGCATTAGATGCGATGGATGAATGGAACACCACACATCACAATGCTTCAGGTCTAGTAAAACGCGTTCAAGCAAGTAATGTGTCAGAAAATGATGCTGTCGCGCAAACTATCGCCTTCTTGGAACCATGGGTAGATGCAGGTGTTTCACCATTATGCGGAAATACTATCGGCCAAGACCGTCGTTTTTTAGTTCGCCATATGCCGCAACTTGATGCTTATTTCCATTATCGCAGCATTGATGTCAGCACATTAAAAGAATTAGCAAAGCGCTGGGAACCGCAAATGCTAAAAGGCTTTAAGAAGAAAGGCGCTCATTTAGCCCTTGATGATATTTTAGAGTCTATTGAAGAGTTGAAATATTACCGCCAGCACTTTATTAAAAGCGATGAGACAGCTACTGCATAAGCAATTAGGCAAAAATTAGACACTTAGCAAGATTTTATAAAAAAGTACTTGCAGGGTCTGCAAATCACTCTATAATGCGCTTCACTTACTTAGCAAGCCAGCCAAGTAAGTGTTAAGAATTGAAATGCGACTTTAGCTCAGCTGGTAGAGCGCGACCTTGCCAAGGTCGAGGTCACGAGTTCGAACCTCGTAAGTCGCTCCAATCTCCTTTCAGATCCAATTTCTCTTTAAATACCAGATTTAATACCCATTATTCTAAAGTGATTTATTAAGCTAACATCTAAGTCAACATATTCTATATCTCAATTTCTTTGCTATGGCCTGCTTTGCGTCTAGCTAATAATTTAAGCTTACATTTTTTAATCAAATAACCAACTGCCCCGACCTCCCAATTATCGCCACCGCCGATAGATTTGGGTATACTGCGTGCTTGTTGAAAATAAGTGCAACCTGCCTGCGTTACATTTTCTCCTTCAGTTATTTTTATTTGAGACCCATAAATGTTTGATGATATTAGACCTTTTCGCGATAGCGAAGCGCCAGCTATTGTTAAAAACCTCATGAATGAGCCAGCTTTGCAAGCGTCAATTGCGAGCTATGTCATCCCGCGAATTTACGCAGTTGCACCTTCATTAAGCCGTACACTGGTAAAGCATTTTTTAAAGTGGCGTCTAAAGCGCATTAATAGTGTGGAAGAGTTTCAAACAGAAGTCGCAAAGTATCTCCACCGCTTAATCAAAAAAAGTACTGATGGTTTTAGTTTCGAAGGCCTATCAGCATTAGATATGAGTAAACCAACGTTATTTATTAGTAATCACCGTGATATTGCACTCGATCCAGCCTTGGTGAACCTTGCTCTGTATCGCAGCGGTGTTAGCACGGTAGAAATTGCCATCGGTGATAACTTATTAAGTAAGCCGTGGGTGTCTGATTTAATGCGCCTTAATAAGAGCTTCATTGTTAAACGCAGCGCTAGCAGTAAGCGCGAAATGCTGACTAATTCTAAAAATTTATCAGCTTATATTCACCATACCATTACTGAAAATCAGCAAAACATCTGGATTGCACAGCGTGAAGGCCGTGCTAAAGACGGTTTAGATAAGACTAATGCAGCGCTCATCTCAATGTTGCTACTTAACAAACCTAAGACACAATCTATTGAAGAGTACATTAACCAGCTTAATATTGTGCCAGTGTCTATTAGTTATGAATACGATCCTTGCGATAATCATAAAGCAATTGAACTAGCAACGATTGAAGAGACTGGCGAATATACAAAAGATGCCAACGAAGATCTCAATAGCATCACTAAAGGCCTGTTGGGCTATAAAGGACGTGTTCATATTGAATTTGGACAACCATTACAAGATGAATTTACCGATTCAAAAGAAGTAGCCGCAGCCATTGACCGACAAATTATCAGTAACTACCGTCTATACGATTCAAACATCGCAGCCAAAGCTAAGCTTGAAGACAGTCAGCATGATCATAGTGTTTTAGATGAGTTAACCGAACGTATGCATGATTTAACAGAAGCGCAACAGCGCTGGCTATTAACCATGTACGCTAATCCAGTGCTGGCAAAAGAAAGCGTAGAATAATTTAAATCGAAAGCAGCAATTTAGGTTCAACAACAAATTGCTGCTTCTTGTTAAGCAACGGGCATTCAAATGCCAGTGAATACGCGCAAAGCTGTAAATCACATTCTGTATTGCCATCAGCATCACCATGTAACCTATCACCAACAATTGCAAAACCATCATCACTCAAATGTCGTCTAATTTGATGTTTTCGACCTGTGCCAATTTCTACATCAACCAACGAATATTCAGTATCTATGTCATATCGTAATAGCGAAGCCTTTGTGTAGGCACTACGACCATCGATATCAGTCTTATACTCTCTTACCCCATCAAAGTACCCTTGGACAACTGCTTGATATTTTTTGGTGATCTTTCGCTGTTCAAATAGACCAGTTAACTCACGAACTCCCCGCTTAGAATGTGCAACAACTATGATACCTTGTGTTGCCCTATCGAGACGATGAACTAAAAATGCAGGGCGTTGTGGCGATAGATTAAGCTCTGCAAATCGCGCAATGGTACTGTGGTCTCCCCATTTAGAGCCTTGACTCATCATGCCAGATGGTTTGTACCACAAACTGTAATCACCACAATCAGCAATTAACGTTGGATGGCTAAAGTCATCACTCAACGCCGCTTCATTGTAATAAAGGTGTAATTCTTGCCCGGATGATAACTGTGTTTTTGCGCGGCGTAATCGCTTAGTCTTACCTTTATCGGTCAGCCAAACAGCCCCTTTTTGCATAACCAGTTTTATTTGTGCTTTAGACAAGGGAAAGTTGTGCGCTAAGCAAGCATGATAAAGAAAATCAGCCGCTATTTGCGGCTGATTAATTAATAAATGAAGTTCTGTATTTTTCACAAACTATAAAGCTACATTAAACAGTAAATAAATTTGAGTCCGTTCGTTCTCAAATAGCGGAATATTTGAATCGTTTTGATAAATGTTTGCGCCAAAATCTATGGTTACTCGCTTCATTAAATCAGACAGATTCTTGAGATTGTAACTTGCTCCAACAGTAATTGTTGAACGAGTATCAGAACGAGTCTCTTTAAACCCTTCGATTTCACCGTCATAAGAGGTCGAATTTAGACGATAACTAAAAGACAATAGTAACTCATCCATCAACGCATAATCTGTACCTATTTTAAGTTCTAGGTCAGTGAAACTGTAAATATCATTTGACGCACTTCCAAGACCAAAGGCCACACTTGAATGGATTAACCAATCACTATTATAACGATAGTTGAGTGAAAATTCTGGTTTGATTAAGCTAAGATCTCGTTCGCTATCGTCACTATATCCATATTGCTGATAGCCGAGCTTACTGTTTACGCGAAATGAATCGTCAAGCAATGCCGTAAATCCAGCATCTACGCCAATAACATCTAAAAATCCTTCACTACCGATTGATATACTCGCAAAGCGTGGCTGAATCGAATATTCACCTATCCAGAACTTTTGATTATAAGATCCTGAAATATCAATTACGGTATTGTCATATCGTGAATAATCGCTAAATCCTGTGCTAGCAAAGCTCACATTGCCAGTAATGTAAGAGTCAGCACTAAGCAATTTACTAACAGAAGCGTCAATGCCTGCTGACAGTCCCGTAGACTCCAATGGACGAGATTCACGATTAAAAATAAACTCTTCATCGTATATGATAATTGAATCGACAATTGGTGCATTATTAATATTTGTGTCGGACACAGCGCCGCCCACAAAATTAACATAATATTGCAACGCATCAGGACTCGCATCAGATAACTCTTGGACTCTACTACGCAACTTGTCATCAACATTATTCATTGCCATAACTGCATCGAATTGTTGGCGTGCTTTGTCGTATTCACCAATATATTGATATGTCAGCGCTAAATCTAAATGTGGTCGTGGCTGATTAGCCTCTTGTGCAATAACTGCTTCAAAATGTGGTTGCGCTTGTTTATAAAGCCCTAAGCCTGCATAACATTGACCCAGTAAATACTGAACGTTCAACTTCGCTTGTCTACTTTGCGAGTTTTCCAGGCTTAAAACAGGCGCGTCATACATACTGTTTAACACACTACAAGCCTGCGCATAATTCTTAGCTTTCACTGCTTTAAGGGCGTTGATGATTTCAACATTGACGTCATTAATTGTATTAAATGCCTGAAAAGTTTGTTTATTAGTTTCTGCAAATAACGGAGTGCTTACACTTAAGACAGCTGCAGTACTGGCAGCGATTATCACATGAGAGAGAGAATGTTTGTTCATGTTGTTCTATTCCTTGTCTGCTATTTGCGTTTTATGGTGTTGCTAAACGCCGAGCGTTTTAACAAGGTATTACTAGTGCCATTAATTGCTTTAACCAATTCTTTCGATGGAATAGGAATGTCATACAATTCCACCGCTGTTAATGGATTAACATCATTTTGACTTAAGTGATTAGCTAATTTAATCAGTCCTCCTGAGCCATTAATAATATCTTGACCTTGGTCAATGGCATAAACAGCACCAAGTGCTTGTGCAACTTGCTGCTCCTCTAAGAAATCAATAGCTTTTAATTTGTCTACAACTGCTGCCATTACTTGACGGTTCGATAATGCATCGAGTAAAGAAACATTCGAATCTTCAAAGATCTTGAGCTGCCCTTTTAAGTAATCAGGTAACATTTGAGCAACGTTAGGGTGCTGCAATAATGTAACAACTCGCTCTGGGGTATTTTGACTATCAATCAAATGCTGGACTACTAGCTTTTGTTGATGAATCGACAGCGAAACAATATCACCAATCAATAATTTATCAATCAATGACTCATCCGCCACTTGATACTTAGCAGCATAGAGATCGTTAACTTTTAGTCGTAAAAGTTGTAACTCATTACTGGCGACATGCAACTTTTGACGGACACGGTTAAGGGTATAACCACTGGCATTAATTTGTTTCTTATAGTCTTGATTGTCTAACTGACGAAACAACATAAACTTTTGATCGCGATTGTATTCGTTATCTTTCGCCTGTTGATGGTCGCTAAGAGCATTGATATTGACACCATGCTGCTGCTTAACTTTGACGAGTGCTTGGGTTAACTCCTTAACATCTCGTTGTAATTGCACGTATTCATCAGCATCTACCGGTGATACATCAAGCAATTTATCAAAAGTAGTTTTGGCCACCTGATGCGCTGGTGCCAATTCGTTTGTACTTGCTTGAGCTAGATAGCTCAAGCAACACATCGATAACGCTAGGAGTGTTTTTTTATTATTCATTGTTAACTCTTAATTATTTGTAATTGTCACTGGAGCCGATTCCTGGCCTTTATAATATGCTTTTATGTCCACGTCGTCTGTTGAAGATAATCTAATAATCTGGCCTCTCGTTTCAGCAGCGTTACTTACAAAAACTTTACTCGGATCTTCACTAATCCATACCGCCTGTTGCGCCACATCAATGTTATCGGCAGTAGCATAAATCGCACTAACAGATAATTGAATCGGAGAAGAGGAAGTTGTCAGCACAAACGATGCCGAAGACGAAGTAATAGTGCTCAGTCCAGTAAAATCGTTGTCATCTTTCACAACGGAGAGAGTTCCACTCGTATGATCAGGATCAGTAGCAGACCATGGTAGAGTCGCTGTTATCGTACCATCTAACGTTGAACCAGAAGTCGCACGAGTTAAATACCCCGTAGAATTAGTCACATTTGAGGCGTAATCTGTGGTTTGATCATAAGACCAAATAACCATGTCTGTAATATCAACTGGAGAAGGACCTGAAGAATAAGTTGCCATTGCTTTAAATGGTACTGTTATATCATATCCAAGTGTTGTTGTTGCGGGCGTCACTTTAGTTGAATCAACCCCAACCGAAATAGCAATACTACTAATAGTGCGAGTGGTAGAATCCTCAATAGTAACGTTCTGCGTATCCGAAATATAAACACCATTTGTAAACACTTCTGCTTTGATGGTTGCCGTTCCGGTACTGAGCGTCGGTGCCAGTAGTCCATTAAATGGTGTTAAGTTACTAATTTTCGTTGCAGCGGTGCCACTAGTACTCCAATTAACGAGTTTAGTTACGTTTTGTGTCGCACCACTAGTCAAGGTAGCAATAGCAGCCATCGGATATTTAGTATCTCTACTACTAGTATTATTATTAAAGGTAATTTGCCCTGTGCTAACAGAAAGCGATGTAATTTCCTGTTCTACAGTTACTGTTGCGGAATCTGATTTACTATCAAATGTTGCTGTAACAGTTACATCGCCAATCGCCGTCGAATCATAACCTGTAATAGTTAAACCAGCATTATCTGTAATATCAACGACCTTATATTTACTTGCAGCATCATAGTTATAAATCGCATAGACTTTAAAATCTAGCGCTGTATTTACGGCCACTGAGGCACGCTTCGGATAGATTTCAATAGCTTGTAGCTGATCTGCAGAGGTCCCGTCATTAAGAGTCGCTTCTTCAATCGCAGTCACTAACCCAGTTGTCCCAACTGTACCTTCATAGGTCGGAGTAAAGGTAGTTGTCGCATCACTTACAGCTAAATCAATGAAAGTAGCCTTGCCATTGCTGACTGAAGTATAGGTTGCATCACTCACACTCCAAGATAAATCATCAAGTAACGAAACATCCCGTTTAGAATTATCACTATATAATGCAGCAGCTTTTAACGCTTCCATTGTGTTATCAACCACAGTCTGCCTTGGCGAGGTAACACCAACACTCGATACTGTAATATCGTCTTTAAACAGCACATCAAGTGACGCGCTAATTGATGGTGATACACCGTCATCGTCAGCAGTTAGTTGAACGGCAGTTGCAGGTGGTGTTGTCGTTGACGTCACAACCACGGTACCAACGACATTAGTCAATGAGTCAACATTTGAGCCACTATCGATAAATTTAATATTCGAATCAGCAGCTGACCAGTCTAGTGCTCGCATCGACAACTTAGTCGTTTTATCACTGTATACATCAAGTGGCGTAATCGTTAGCTTCTCACCTTCTGCTACGCGAGTAGTGCCAGCAACATGAAGCTCTAATCCAACAGGAATAGCAGCGATAATATTTACTGACTTCGATACTTCAATGTTACTGTTATTGATATCTTGCAACGAGCTAGTCGCTGTAATACTCGTTGTTCCCGCCGAGATTGCAGTTACATCACCATCTCCAGAATTTTCGATAACAGACGCCTTAGTTGCATCACTTGAAGCCCACGTGATGGTACCGACGCTCAGCGTCGATCCACCATTTGTATTAATACCCTGTACTGTAAAGGTTTCTTGTTCGCCTCTTGCCAGATCTTTGTCAGAAGATATGATTGATAAACTCTCTAGCACTGCATCAACAACAGTTAGCAATACAGATTTTGTTATAAAATCACCATCGGCATCTTTATCGGTACTTGTTACCGTGATTGTTGCAGACTCGCCATTGGCAACGCCTTTTATTTCACCAGTACTTGCGTTAATGATATCGACTTTTGTTCTATCGCTTGTCGACCAAACAACGCCATTTGGCGTAATTGTGCTGCCGTTAGTATCAGTCCCTGTTACCGTTAACACTCGTGATTGACCTAAAGGCGTATTATTCCCAGCTGGCAGATTAGTAATTGTCATAGAGTCCAGAACTGCTGCCGTTACTTCAATATTTACTGAACTAGTTAAATCATTGTTTTTAAAATCTTCTAATGAAGAGGTCGCAGTAAGTGTAGCAGTACCCAATGCATCAGCTTTCACAGTTGCAGTAGCATCACCACTAGCGGTAAATTCAGCTTCATCATTCCAAGTAACGGTACCAGCAGAAATCGAGTTTCCGGCGGTATCTAACGCCGTTACGTTAATATTAACTGTCCGACCAAGTGGGATTTGAGCGGGTATAGAAAATGCAATAGAAGCAGGCTTAGCTGCAGTAACTTCAACACTCTTAGTTGCCGCAGGAATAACAGTGCCAGTGAAATCAGTAGTTGCTGTCGACACACTAATTTCTACACTAGAGTCGACCACTTTAGCTTCAAAAGCTCCGGTTGCACTATCGATAATAGTTAAGCTAGCAGGTGTAACACTAGTCCATGTAATAGTGCCAGTAACAGGGACAGTTGAGCCATTAGTGCCAACACCAGAAACGATAAATGATCCCGAATGTCCTACAGGTACGGCATCATCGGCAGTTATCGCTAAACTATGGAGTTGCTCAGTGGTAACGGAAACGACTTGCGTAGCAATGATATCGTTGCCTAAGACGTCTTTATCATCGGCAGTTGCAGTAATTGTCGCTGACTGTCCCTGTGTAACAGCAGTAATTTCACCGCTACTCGTATTAACACTAATAGCACTGCTATTACTGGAGGTCCAAGTGACAGCTCCAACACTCAGAGAATTAGTGTCTGTACCGATTCCAGATAACGATAGTACTTTACTTGCACCAACAGGCAATGAACTAAATGACTCAATTGATATGCTTTGCAAGATTGGAGCAACAACGTCAACTCCAGTCAATTGATAGGTTATCGGACTACCCGCTAGATCCGTATCTGTAGAAGTTGCGGTGAGAATTAAACCTGTATCGGCGACTAATCCCTTAAATGCAGTATCACCAACTATTTGCGCTTTCGTTGCGTCACTTGAAACCCAAGTGACTCCTTGTGGAGTAATCGTACTACCGTTCGTTCCAACACCAATTAATTGAGGCGTTATTGTTGCACCAATTGGAAGTTGTTTATTGTTTGTATCGTGGCTATATAAGACGGCAGTAAAGCTCTCTAATACTTCAGCAGTAACGTTAACCGTTCGCGACGCAACAATGTTACTACCAAATGCATCGGTTAAATTAGATCTTGCGGTAATAGTCGCTGATTGACTAAGAAGCTTTCCTTCAATTTCACCAGTACTAGCGTTAACCTCAACGGCGGCAGAATCAGATGACCAAGTCACAGTGCCAGCGCTGATACTGCCATCGTTAGTGCCGTTAGAGCCAGTAGTAGTTAAACCTAGGGTACGACTGGCGCCTAGAGAAATCGAAGAAATGCTCTCAACAACCATGCTCTCAAGTACTTCAGCCCCAACACTTACTCCAGTTAAGTCAAAGGTTATCGCGTTATTATCAACATCTAGATCCGTCGATGTGGCAGTCAAAGTAATTCCAGAACCAGTCACATCTGCTGTAATGGCTGTACCACCACTAATTGAAACCTCACTATCTGAGCTTGCCCAGGTTACGCTATTTGGTGAAATTGGCGTGCCATTTGTTGCTACACCAATCAGTTGCGGTGTAACTGTGCGCCCGAGAGGAATAACTTTATTAGCTGTATCTGAGCTATATAGCACCGCACTAAAACTTTCTAGCACAGGTGCGGTCACTAAAATTGTGTCTTGTGCAGTTATGGGATCGCCATTTTCATCAGTTTGCAATGCTGTAACCGTAATAGTGGCACTACCTTGTTGCTGCGCTTTTAATGATGTAAATCCAACAATGCTCACATTTGCAGTGTTTGATGTCCAAGTAACTCCTGATGGGGTTATCGGCGCACCAGTAGTATCTAAACCAGTTAATAACGAAGCAAAGTCTTGTTGACGTCCAAGCGGCATGGAAGCAGGAAGGGCTAGCGTCATAGAATCTAACACTGGTGGCGTCACTAAAATTGGGCGAGAGAAGATTATAGGATTGTTATAGAAATCATTGCCTTTAGATAAAGTAATGGTTTCAGTGCCCTCTCCTTTCGCTTCGATACTTTTCGCATTTGCATCTGAAGCACTAGCCAATTCAAGCTTATTACTATCGCTAGTTGCCCAGGATACCACTTCAGAAGAAACTGTCGAGCCATCGGTATAATGACCGTTAGCAGTCACTGTAAAAGAGCGACCTCTTGGCACAGATGCAGGCATAGTTGCGCTGATAGAAGCTAATTGTGGAGCGCCTATGGTTACAACTGCTGTATCTTGAATATTAACCGCATCACCATTGGCATCTTTATACACATCCAGCATTTGCGATGTAATTGTCGCCACTCCTTGAGTAATCGAGGTAATTTTTCCTTCATCGTTAATAACGACGACATCAGTATCACTCGATGACCAGATAATCTGATCGGCACTAATATTCGCAGTACTAGTTCCATCGCTGTTATTACCACTTGCGATAAAGGTTTGCCCTAACCCTAATGGTAGAGAAACATCAACACCCAAATCAATACTTGTAAACACTGCTTCAGTGACAGTTAGCGAAACCGAATTACTATCAACGGTGTCACCTTTGGCATTAACGTTACGAGCGGAAATAGTCGTTGAACCAATATCAGTCGTCGAAATTAGGCCACTGCCATCCACGTTCGCAACGGAATCATTTGATAAAATCCAAGTTAAATCCGATGTCGACGACTCTGTTGAATTATCAGAGAACGTTTTAGTCACTGACAATTGTCTTGTTAAACCGTTTGGTACCGTTGATGAATCGATAGTCATCGTCAACGAAGTGACAAGCTTTGGATTGATCGTAATTGATTGCGTATTAGAAAATATTGGTTGAGCGAGCGCTGCCGTAATGTCTACCGGGCTTGCGCTAGAATTTTCAATCGTATTTTCAATTGTAACAATATTGGAGGTTGTATCACCGTCTTTGAAGGTGTAACCACCATCAGGATTAGTCCAAGAAACTCCTGTATTTAGGGAAACTCGAGCGCCTGTTCCTGTGACACCTTCGACTTTATATTGAGCTGTTTCACCAGCATAAATAGCGTCTGTCGTTACCTTTTCAACAATAATTGACGTGAGAGCAACAACTTGTGCTTGAACATTGGCAATAATATCTTCGTTGTCGAAGTTCTTAATTGTTGCTGAAACTGGAATACTTCCTAGTTTTTGCGCCGTAAAACGGCCCTTGGGTGTCGCATCAAGGAATTCCCCGACTTTGTTGGCTGAATCGTCACTTTCATTACCTGCCAGCCAAGTAACAGAGGCAGTGACATCAGTTGTTGTTTGGTCAGAAAAAATGCCTAATGCTTGATATTGTTGCCAGCCATTCTCTGCAACAAAGCTAGACGATTGCGGGGATAACTCAATTGATTGTAATAATGGGTCACCAACAACAATTTCATAATCAAAGTCTAAATTCTTATTTTCGCCCGCTTCAACGTAACTAATATCAATTGAAATAGTCGCCTCGCCTTTAGCAATAGGATCTAACAAGCCATTCTCAGCGGTAGCAATGCTACTAGCGCTGGTTTGCCACGTTACTTGACCACTAATATTTTCTGTCGAACCATCTGAATATGCACCGATAGCAGCAAGTTGATCTTTCAAACCTTTCATAAATAATGGCTTGCTTGTACCTGAATCAGTTCGAGAAACCGTCGGTTGAATGCTAATGCTGCGCAGTGATTTCGGTGTCACTGTTACCTGTGTGCTCGCAATCAGTAAATTCGACTCACCAGGCGGTGTATATGACGCGTTGATGGATGTTGTACCTTCCAATACCCCGGTTAATTTATTTTTATCCGTGTCATCAAAGTCTGCAATATTTGCGCGTTGGCTTTCCCAGGTTACTAAATCGGTAAGATCTAGTGATTCATTATTCGTCTTATAGCCGGTCGCAATATATTGAATAGAATCACCTGCAATAATGGTGGGACGCAAAGGAGAAATTTCGATGAACGATAGTCTCGGTTGCCCGACGGAAATATATCCGGTTGCTGACACAACTTTACCAAGTCTATTGGTTTTAGTGACAGTTACCGTGGCATTAGATGTTGTTTCATCCAGAGCCGTCACCGTCCCCATAAATGCAGGTGAATTATCAACGATAACAAATGGTTGGTCGGCGACAGGAACAGTCCATGAATCAGCTAAACGTGAAACATCTCCCTCTGTACCGTCGCTAAATTGTGCAAAGGCTTTGAATTCTTCTTGTTCACCTGCATTTAATAACCAAGGTTCAGCGCTATTTGTATCAGGGTCTATTCGAATAGTATCAAATACCGGTGCACTACGAGTTAAGGATACTGTCCCTTTAATATCAGTCAGTGGCACTTGAGCTTGGATTGCAACTACGTCACCTTCTGCTCCCGCTTTCATCGTGACCAAACCTGTATTGGCGTCAACAGTAGCATTACTGTTTGCGTCGATGACAGACCAAGAAGCAAAGTTAGTTTCAGTAATTTTTAACTGATTGCCATCACTATAATTGCCGTAAACCTCTAATTGCAAGGTAGCGCCACTAGGTACTTCACTACAACTTGGCGTTGCATCATTACTTAAACCGCTGCAAAAATAATTATCTACTGGTAATAACGCTAATGTTTCCAAAGCCGCAGGTAATATTGTAAAACCTAATTGATCAGAGATCGTACTGTTTCCAGCGTTAATCAGCGAGGCCGACGCAGTGAGGTTAGTATCATTATGAGTTTGAGCTAAGGTATCTGTTCTACCTTTATCTGAGCCAGAGTTCTCAATATTAAGAAATCCACTTGGACTTGCCCCCCAGTTGACCAATTGACTAACATCTTGCGACGTCTGGTCACTGTAAGTCGCTGTAGCGACAAATCTGAAAGCTTTACCACTGGCAATTTCACTGATTGTTTGGCCAAAGTTATCTCGCGCTTCAATCTCAATACTGGTAATAAGCGCAGGTTTAATCGTGAACTCAATGTTACTGTTAGTAATTTTATTCTTGTTATATGGGTCGACAAATTCAGCGTTTACTTTGGCTGTTCCTTCATCAAGTAACTTAAAGCCATTTGCTAAGGTCGTCAGCTGCTCTATTAAAGCTGTGGAGCCACTATCAACACTCCAAGTGAGTTGCGAATTAATATCTCGCTCAACATCATCTGAAAACTGACCTTTGGCGTCGACTCTCATGACAAAGCCTTTCCACAGACCGTCATCGGTAACGACTTCTAATGACATACCTTGAAGCAATGCTGGAGTAACACTAAGCGCTAAATCGCCGCTAAACTGACGGTTTTCAAAGTCGCCAGTTGAACCTGAAATTGTAATATCACCTGTTTTACCGGCTGTTTTCCCAGCGTCTAATAAACCATTAGCACTGCTAACAGTAGCCATAGTGATATCAGAACTCGTCCAACTAACATTGGAAGCAACCTCTCGGCTGCCGTCACTGTATATACCAACAAGCTGCAGTTGATGAGTAATACCTTGAGCAATGCTAAACTTATTGTCCGCTAAAATACTTTCACTTACTGACTCTACTTGTACGTACTGCACCTGCGGTGGAATAATGGATACGGCAACGACATTACTGATGATGTTGACATCTATATCATTAACAAAACTCGCCGAAATATTCGCACTACCTATTTTGTTAGCAGTAATCTGTTGCACTGTATCAGAAGATTGGAAACTCGCATTGTCTTCACTATCACTTTTCCAAGCCACTTGCGAAGTAAAATCTTTTGTTGTGCCATCTTCTAGCGTGCCAATAGCGCTCCAATTAGCGGTTAAGCCGACTGGTAAAGATAAGTTATTCACTGATATTGCCAAGGAAATTAATGGCGGTCTGTTTACTCGTAATGGTAATTGTGTAGTTATTTCTTGCCCTAGGCGGTTTGTAATAGCAGCATCAATAGTTGTTTGCCCTTCCGCCAAGGTTGAAACTATATATTTATCTTCACTATTAAGAGCAATACTCGCTATGTCGGGAGCACTTGAAGTCACATTCAGTGTATCAATTCTAATGATACTTTCACGCTCTTGCGTAGAGTAAATCCCCTCAACATTAAACTCTTCCTGTCGTTCGATAGCGATAACAGGCGAAGTTTGATCAAAACGCTGATCATTTGGTGTAATTACCACTAAATCTAATACGCGTTCGGTTACTGTAATTGCCGTAGCATTTGAATTTATCGTTGTTCCATAACCGTTATCAGCCTGTACGATAGCCGACGTTGAGCCTTGATTAACAGCACTTACCTTTGCTTGAGCATCGGCGTTAAATACATTGGAATCTGTAATTTCCCACGTAAGGTTATCGCTTAAAACCTGCGTTGTTCCATCTGTAAAGGTCGCATTAACCGCAAGAGTTTGTGATCTTCCGTGAATCATTTCCAACGATTCATTAATGCTCAAACGTTCAATGGCCGCTGGAGTTACTGTCACTGTGATTGTATCGCTAATCGGCGTGCCAAATTCATCGTTTTTACTAACCGTAACCAGTGTTTCGCCAACAGCATTAGCGGTAAACAAACCGTTAGTATTGATACTGCCAATCGTTGGAGCAGAACTAACCCATGTTACATTCTGAGCGAGCTCGCGAACCGATTGATCACTGTAATTTCCTGTTGCAGAAAATTGAAAGTTCACCCCTTTATAAGTACTCAGTTCATCGACTGAAATATCAGAAGATAATAATAGCGCGTCCAATATAACAATTTCTTTCGAAAGCGAGTTTTTGCTATTCACTGCGCTAATTGTAATGGTCCCAGGTGAGCGACCAATTAGTTTAGTAATAAAGCCATCGGCGTTATCAACTTGAGCGCTTTCAACGCTTGATACCGTCCATTTGTACTGATTTAGTTCAAAATTTTGATTTGTATCTCCGACATAACTGTCTCTTATACACATCTCCGAGCCCACGAGACTAGGCATGATCTCGTAT
>OJBM01000266.1_pt1 | contig 16133 bp, 15 predicted proteins | sample 1591061 | NCBI WGS metagenome assembly OJBM01 (sample SAMN05416872, study PRJEB24817) | seawater metagenome | isolation source: Sea water | place: Canada:Atlantic | collected 2013-11 | reverse complement strand
ATACGAGATCATGCCTAGTCTCGTGGGCTCGGAGATGTGTATAAGAGACAGCACCCTTACTTACTTTAACTAAGTTAATAACTTTAGCATTGAGCTAAATAGGAGAATCATCATGGCTTTATTCGTATCTACTAACACTGCTTCATTGAATGGTCAAAACAACCTGAATAAGTCTACTAGTGGACTTCAAACTTCAATGCAACGTTTGTCATCTGGTATGCGTATTAATAGCGCAAAAGATGACGCGGCAGGTTTACAAATCTCAAACCGCTTAACTTCACAGATTAATGGTTTAGGTGTTGCACAGCGTAATGCTCAAGATGGTATCTCAATGGCGCAAACTGCCGAAGGTGCACTACAAGAGTCTACAAATATCTTACACCGTATGCGTGATTTGACTTCACAAGCATCTAATGCGTCAGTATCAACAGCAGATCAAACCTCTATTAATGAAGAGATGACTGCATTGAAAGATGAGTTGACTCGTATTTCTGATACAACAACGTTTGGTGAGCAAAAATTGTTAGACGGTTCATTTACGAATAAGACATTCTTAGTTGGCGCTAACGCTGCTGAAAATATTTCAATCAATTTAGCAACGGATATGGATGCAACAGGTTTGGGTGTTAATGGTGTAGTTGCAACAGGTACAGGTGTTAGTGCTCATTTGGCAACTATTGATGCTGCAATTGCTACAGTGGATACTGAACGTGCTAAATTGGGTGCTGTTCAAAACCGTTTTGAACATACAATATCGAATCTTGCAAATATCCAAGAGAATGTATCTGCATCTCGTAGCCGAATTCGTGATACTGATTTTGCGACAGAAACAGCTATGATGACAAAAAATCAAATTTTACAACAGGCTGGTACATCGATTCTTGCACAAGCAAATCAATTACCACAATCAGCATTAAGCTTATTAGGTTAATGGTTGAATTTAGCCTGCTTTATCTTAATAGCCTTAATTAGATAATAGTTAAGGCTATTACCAAAACAACCGTTGCCTGATTAATCAGCAACGGTGTTTTTCGTTTAGAAAGTTGTTAGAATTGTTAATGTCTAATTATACGATTTATGTAGAATAAGTCGGGGGGTTGAAAATGAATATTGATTCATCGATAGTAAATCAGCATCTGTCATCGCCGTTAGCTGTTGAACAAACAAAGGAAAAAAGTAGTAGTAATATATCTGAGCAATATCCAAAAACTGAAAAATCAGAGAGTGCTCAACACGTAAAAAATGGTGAGAAGGCGCAGTCTTTAGTTAGAGATGCAGAAGAGTTAAATAAAGCAGATGTTTCTAAAGAACAGTTAGAAGTATTGGCTGAGAAATTGCAGGATTTTGTTAGCAGTTTAAATAAAGGGTTACAGTTTAGTGTCCATGAAGAATCGGGTCGTGATGTAATTAAAGTCATTGACCGAGAGTCTGATGAAGTTGTTCGTCAATATCCATCTGAAGAAGTTCTAGAGTTAGTCGCAAAGCTTTCTGATGCAGCTGGTAATTTTATTAATTCTAAAGCGTAATTATCTTTTTGTTTAATGAGGATTAGTGTATGTCAGGTATTTCATTTACAGGTTTGGGTTCAGGTCTTCCGGTTAATGACATTGTTTCTGGATTAGTGAATGCTGAAAGGCAGCCTTTTGAGCAACGGAGCAGCATACAACGTTCAAATTTAGATACGTCAATTTCTGCTGTTGGTACTCTTAAAAGTGAATTAGATAAACTGCAAACTGCTTTAGAAGATCTAACTTCTGAAGATAATTTTCAAAAACGTAGTGTATCTGGTTCTGATGATTTTTTTGATGTGTCGTCAGAGAAGTCCGCTCAGACGGGGGACTTTGATTTAAAAGTTAATAACTTGGCGACGGCGCATAAGGTTATTGGAAGTAATTTTTCCAATGAGGAAACGCTTGGTACCGGTACTATATCTATTGCAACTGCTGATGGTTTAAAGAACTTTGATGTAGAGATTAGTGATACAGATACATTGAAAGATGTTCGCGATAAAATAAATAATGCTGACGATAATAATTCTACCACAGCTACTATTATTACAGATAGTAACGGTGCTCAGCGTTTAGTCATGAGCGCAAAAGAAACAGGCGTTGATAATGCCCTGGAAGTCACTGTGTCAGGAGCGTCCGGCCGTTTAGCTGAATTTGATAAAGACAATACAGAGCCAACTACAAAATTAACTCAATTAACTGAAGCAAGAAATGCATCAATTACTATTGACGGTTCTGTAACTCTGACTAGCTCTTCCAATGAATTTAAAGATGCTATTCAAGGCTTAACGATTAATATTAAGAAAGCTCATGGAAGTGATGACGATGATTCTAAGATCAGTATTTCTGAAAATAATAATATCGTTGAAGATACGCTAACAAAATTTGTTGATGCGTATAATGCCTATAGAAATATTAGTAGTGAAATTGGAAAGTCAGGCGGAGAAGGTGAGAGTAGTAGTGTTTTATCTGGTGATGCAATGCTCCGTAGCCTTAATTCAAGTCTTCGTAATATATTAAGTTCTTCTTATGACTCTGCTACTGGTGAAACTTTAACGTTAAGCCAATTAGGTGTTTCTGCCGATAGGTATGGAAAATTAGAGTTTGATAAAGAAAAACTAGAAGAACAAATTGAGAAAGATCCAGACGCCATTCAAAATTTCTTTTTGGGTAGTGATGATAAACCAGGTTTTGCCGTTTCTTTTAATAATCGACTAGAAAGTTATACCAAAAATGACGGTTTGATCGATTCAAGAATTGATTCTTATGAAAACCAGTTAAAAGATTTGACGAAGAGCGATACTGAATTTAGTGAAAAAATGGATCGTTTAGAAGCTCGTTTATTCGCACAATATAATGCGATGGATTCACTTGTCGCTGGGTTAAATGCATCTAGTCAAGGAGCATTAGCACAACTTGCTAACGTACCAAATTATGGAAATAGAAATTAATTTCTAATTAATCAAAGGTAAGCTGTCACGCTGCCTTTGATAAATAATGTTGTTAATATTCTTTTTATTTTATTGACTTATACGCTTTGGTTGCCTTTACATTTTTCTTTTGGTTTAATATTTGGTTAGACATATGTTGCTTTAGAGATGACGCAACTTCTATCAATTGTTTATCAATGATTTCGAATTCTTTAAGTTTTTTTATTTCTGTCGATAATTCATCAGGAGAGTATGTTTTAAAAAATAACTCTAATTGAACACTTCTTTCCCTACTTAGCTTTTCTATCTTGTTTATGTCGGAATCTTCACAAATAGGCCTAGGTAATGAGTTAATAGATTTAATAATATGAATTGTAGAATCAATAATTTGTTGTACATCTTCTTTCAATTTCATAATTAGTTTGTAAATCCTGCTTTATTCCGTTCTTCTGTAGGGATCTGATCCCAAGCTGATTTGATTGGTAATAAGATTTGAATCACTTCTTCTAGCTTATCTGCATTATTTTCAATATTAGCTTTAAACAACAATATAGAACAATATTCGTAGAGAGATGCAAGGTTAGAAGAAAGCTCTCCACCATTCTCGAAGTCTAGAGAATCTTCTAATACAGCAATTAACGAAGTCGCTTTGTTGATGAGTGTATTACGTTGCTCAATATTATTTTGTGCTATTGCACCTTTCGCTGCGGCAACATTTCCGAGTAACTGACGAAATATTGCCGCAACTAGCTGGTGAGGATTTTCTGCGCTACCTGAAACACTGTTTTGTCTATATTTATTTATTGAAGTTCTACTCATTTTATATCCACATCGATTGATATAACTTTGTTCATCATACATTTGCAATGAATACGTTGCTATCAATAGTTTAAATTATTTAATTTACGTCGTTGTAATATTGACTCAACGAGACATATCCATATTCTTCCAGCAATTTACATGCCCAGATATCAAGTTCAGCATTTAATAATGCCTTTAAACTCAATAATCATATAAAATAGGTATTAATTGTGCATAGTTTCTTTATTATATTATTTAGAACATTAATAGATTAAAGGTTTTTTATGCCATCCCCACAACCTATCGTAGATGAGCCGGTTTTATCTAATGAATTTGGTAATCAATTTCTATATTCAATTAATGGTGATACTTTCGCCCATCAGTCTGCAACAGATCATTTTAACGAAATATTAACGGAAAGGTTTTGGGCAGAAGAAAGCTATCATGTTGTCGCAGGGACAGATTCAGGGTTGTTGATAGAACATATCGTTAATGGCGGTATTCCAAAAAACTCAATTTATTTGTTTGTTGAATGTGGCGAATATATCGATTTGATACGTCCAGATTTGAATGAAGAATGGCAACAAGTATTAAAGTTTTGTACACCAGAAGAGTGGGAGGCTGGATATGATCATGAAACGGCCGCTGCCTATTTTTATAATGACAAAGTTACTTTGCTTTACAGCAGTGCTGTGCGGCATAGCCGCAGTGATTTGTATCACCAACTAAAGTTACGCCTCGACTTCATATATAAAAACAAGGTGTATGAGAATAGCGCTGGTTTAGGAAATAGAGATTTTATTGCGTGTCAACTTAATAATGTTGCCCATAACATCAATTCATCTCAATTGTTAAAAGGGGCATTTGAGGGAAGGCCTTGTGTTATTCTTGGCGGAGGGCCTTCGTTAGATGAGCACTTACCATGGGTGATTGAGAATCAAGATAACTTAGTGATTATTGCAGTAGCAAGAATTAGCCGAAGATTGCAAGAAGTGGGATTAATTCCAGATATTGTGATTGCTCTCGACCCACAGCAAATAAGTTTTGATGTCAGCAAAGAAATCTATAACTTTCCACCAGAAGTTCTTTTACTTAATTCTTATCATGTGATTCCGAAGTTAGCCTCTCAATGGCAAGGTAAATCAGCTTATTTTGGGGATAGAGTACCATGGGAAAGCAAATTAAATGCACCAAAACATTTTCAAGAAGGACCGACAGTCGTCAATGCTGCATTAATAGCAGCAGTTGATTTGGGCTGTAAAGAAGTATATTTGACTGGTGCTGATATGTGCTATGGGCCAAACGGTGCAACTCATGCAACGAGCAGTTTTGAATCGGAGCGAGAGATTGATATTGGCCGTGATAGCCAATGGCTAGAAACTTATGCGGGGCACAAAGCGGAAACTATTATCCCTCTCATTTTAACTGCTAATTACTTATCCAAACATGCAAAATATGCAAATGAAAATGATGTTACTGTTTATAACCTATCTAGAAATGCACTCAAACTAGATTTTATAGAATATAAGGAAATTAACTCTATTTCTTTAATTTCATCGCAAGAAACAACAAAAGAAATTATTGGAAAATTAATTCCGTCTATTTCTGCTGATGGTATTAGACGCGAATTGAATGAGTTAAATAAAGAATTTGAAAAGGTTAAAAAAGACCTTAGTAGCGTAGAGCTATTAGCCAAAGAGGCAATCATTGCAACCAATAAGGCGTATGCCGCAAAAAGTACCGAAAAACAAGCGCAAGCAAATAAACAAAAAATTGAAAAATCTGATCGTAAGATTAAACAGCATTTTAGCTATTTGGATAAATTACTAAAAACGTTAGCATTTAGAGATTTTGCTAAGATATTAATGGGTGGGAAATCTTCAACGTTATCAGATCATGAATTAGCCAAACGTAATATTACTTATTATCAAGCTTATATTAATGGCGTTGATGAACTTAGAAAAATGTTAGTGCCGGCCCAAAAACGCCTAACAATCATTAACAAATCGTATAGCAAATCGATAAAAATCGAAGAAGTTTGTGATTATTTTTGTCAGCAGCAGGAATTTGGTATTGGTAATGTAATATTGAATAATCGAGGTGAGGAACTAGACGCAAATAAGAAATCATTGTTTCTTGCAATGAATGAGTCTCAGGAGAAATATCAGAATCAAATTACTGAGTCTTATGGACAGATTAACCTTGGTTTAGATGGTGTTGCAGAGAAAATTAGCCGATTGGCCAAAGAAAAAGATCAAGTTGGACTTATCGCTGTCATTGAATTTCTAGTTAAATCTAAGGAAGACTCGAATAGAGTTAGCTATTTAACTAAATTGGCAAAGGCATTTAACGAATTGTTGGGTGGGAATAACCATTGTGCGATTGACTTGTTTTCTCAAATTGACGAAGCAGATCTTGCGCAGTGGGATAAAGAACAGTTTGTGGATGCGTTGGTTGCGTGTGAAGAATATAGTAAAGCTATGTCGCTTTTAGAGGGTTTAGTTGCCAATAATTTGGGCTTAAATCGGTTATATGGCCAATTGTTAGTTCATCACAAGAACTATGAGCCAGCAGTAGATGCTTATTCATCTTATTTAGAAGTCTTTAAACAAGACATTGATGCTTGGATTGAATTAGGAAGTGTATTTATTGAAATAGCCGCCTTTGAAAGTGCGCTAATGGCGTATGATTTTATTTTGTCTTTAGATTCTAACAATCAATTGGCATTGGATATGAAGGAAAAACTGCAGGCTTATTTCGACACTAAAACGCCTTCTTAATTTTGATGTTAGAGTAAGTAATGAATGTATTGTTTCGACTAGATGCTTCTTCAAAAATTGGCTTAGGGCACTTAATGCGATGCCTAACTTTAGCTGATGAGCTGAATTTATTGCGGATTACATGTAGTTTTGTGATTAATCAATACGATCTTGATTTGAAATCTATGTTGGATAGTCAAGGGATGGCATATGAATTTATTGATGATGAAGCAAATGCCGTTACATACATTGGTTTACAAGTAAAAAAGCAGCCATTATTAGTTATTGTTGATAATTATCAGCTTGGATATCAATGGCAGCGATTAGTTAAGGATTGCGGCGCGTCTATCATGGCAATTGATGATCTAGCAAATAGGCCATTTGAAGTTGATTTATTATTAGATCAGAACTTGGTGGAAAATTATCAATCGCGGTATCAGGGGTTATTGCTGGGAAGTAGTACGGTATTTCTCGGTGCCGAATATGCTTTGTTAAGGCGTGAGTTCTTTGATGCACGCCAGCAATTTTTGGCATTTGAGAATAGGTTAAATGAATTACAAGTTTTAATTAATTTTGGCGGCAGCGATCCTGACAATGAAACTCTAAAAGCCCTCAAAGGAGTGTTAGCAGCAAAGCATATTGCTAATGTAACCGTCATTATAGGTGGTGCATACCAACACTTAGAAGAGTTAAACCTCTGGGCTGCTAAGTACTCAAGAGTGATGATACTCCAGAATGTTAAAAACATGGCTTATTACATGAATAAGGCGCTGATAATGGTTGGAGCTGTCGGTACAACAACTTGGGAACGTTGTTCGCTGGGAGTAATAGGATTGGTTAGCTCTATTGCTGATAATCAATTAGCAACAGCACGGTATCTTCATAAACTTGAAGCTCATTATTACCTCGGCCATCACAGTGATTTAGCACCAATAAATTATCAGCGAGGGTTAGAGGGGATCTTGAGTTCTCCCTCGTTAATGCGTTCTATTCACGAAAATTCCTTAGCATTAGTTGATGGACAGGGAGCTCAACGTATAGCGCGCCATATCAAAAAGTTTATAACGGAAAAACATGTCACAAGTTAGTTTTAGAAAAATAGAGCGTTCTGATATAGAGCTAGTGCGTCAATGGAGAAATAGTACGCGAGTTAATTCGCAGATGATTAATCAACAATATATCTCGAAAGACGCTCAAAATGATTGGTTTAACCGTGTCAAACAGTCAAATGACCAAAAACATTTCATATGTCTACTGGACGGAAGGGCAATAGGTGTATTGAATTTTAGTGGAATTACTAAATTAGAATGTGAGTGGGGCTGTTATCTTGGTGAAGAACGTGTATTGCCAGGCATTGGTTTGGTTATTGAATCAGCAGCATTAATATACAGCTTTAATTATCTATCAGTGAATCGTTTGAATGCTAATGTTTTAACGTCTAATAAAAACCCTCAGTCGATGCACCGATTCTACGGTTACAACCAACTTGAGAATAAAATTGTTACTAATGCGAGTGGAATGCAATTAGAAATGGCATGTTTTTATTACCAAAAAGAACAGTGGGAATTAAACTTTAAAGCTGTCTATGATAAATTGCCAAAACCAATTTTAAAAGTAATTGAAAACACTGAATTTATTGTAGATTAAATATGCAAATGAAAGAAATTATTAATCAATTAATCACTGAAGTCGCAACAATGACTGACTGCAAAATTGTACTGCCATTATCGGATGAGACCGTGTTGTTAGACAGTGGGTTAGATTCGCTAGGTTTTGCTATTTTAGTTGCTCGACTCGAAGAAGAACAAGGTCTAGATCCTTTTAGTGATATGACAGAGGTTATTTATCCTAGAACCTTTGGCGAGTTTGTTGCTATTTATGAATCAGCAAAATAATAATCACTCTCTCTTGGAGATGCTAAATCACAGAGAAAAAACTTCAGTTTTATTAATTGATGAAGCGCGTAATTGGTCAGTAAGTGAAGTTATTGAGGCTGCAATTAACATTCGTGGTGCTTATTCGCAATTTAAAGGAAAAGCCATAATATTGGCACTGTCGAATAAAATAGAATTTATCCTATGGCTTTGTGCATTAGACGGTTTTGCATCAAAAATATTACTGGCAAGTGAAGATGACCTCGTTTATTTAAATGATTTAACGCAGCTACCGCAAGACAGTGCAGTATTGGTTCTCGATTCTGGAATAAAAAACTTCGATACAAATACTTCTTTATCTGATATTCAATTAACAAAATGGTGCCTGCTAACCTCTGGCACAACAGCTAAGCCAAAGCTTATTGCACATTCTCTCGCTGAATTATCTTCAAAGGTCACGTCCGGTCAATTTGGAACGAGCTTGCGTTGGGGGCTGTTATATCAACAATCCAGATTTGCTGGTTTGCAAGTTATTCTACAAGCATTGCTTGGCAATGGAGTGTTAGTTGTATCAAAACATCAACAATTAGATGAAATAATTAAAAGTTTTGTAGAGTCGAAAGTCGATGCGTTGTCAGCAACCCCGTCATACTGGCGTAGGGTGTTAATGACTGATAGTTTTAAATCACTCTCGCTTTCACATATAACCTTAGGCGGTGAAATTGTTGACGACATTATTTTACAACAACTAAAACTAGCTTTTCCCACTGCAAAAGTTCGCCATGTTTATGCCTCAACCGAAGCCGGTGTTGGCTTTAGTGTTCGAGATGGAAAAAGTGGATTCCCTAAAGCGTTATTGGTTGATGGGCAGCTTGAAGTACAGGATGGCTATTTATGGCTCCTTGGTGCTGATGTCACAAAGAATGGACAACGCATAATGATTAATTCTGGTGATCTTGTTAGGCAGGATGGTGAGCGCATTTTCTTTTTAGGCCGAGAGCATGGTGTAATAAACGTCGGTGGCAATAAAGTTTTTCCTGAGTCGGTCGAAACAAAGATAAGAGCTTTGGAAGACGTTGATGACGTGAGAGTGTTTGCTAAAAGCAATCCAATAATGGGTCAGCTGGTCGCAGCAGATATAGTTCCGGCATACAAGGTTGTTGATGAATCGTCATTTAAACAGCACTTGATAGCTAAAATGCGAAAAATATTACAGAAACATGAAGTACCTATGTTATTGTTTTTTAAACAAGAGATAGCATTGAGTCACAACACAAAAGTGACTAGGAATTAAACACTATGAAAGTTGTTGTGGTCACTGGTGCCACTCGTGGCCTTGGTTTTGCCATTTGTGAAAAATTACTAAGAGAGGGTTACCGCATTGTTGCCGTAGCAAGGAATAGTAATGAATCATTTTCGGCGTTACTTGAACAATTTCCTGAACAGTTATTCTTTCATGCGTTTGACTTTACAAACCTCGATGGCATTCATCAGCTTGCAAAAGAAATAGCAGAAAAGTACGGTCGAATTTACGGCCTAGTTAATAATGCGGCAATCGGTAGTGACGGTGTACTGGCGACTATGCATGATAATGATATTGGTCACTTATTGAGTGTAAATGTTCAAGCTCCTATCATTCTTACTAAATACTTAATTCGGCCCATGCTTATGAATCAGCAAGGAAGAGTGATAAATGTCTCTTCGATTATTGCAGAAACAGGATACAGTGGGTTATCAGTTTATGGGGCAAGTAAAGCGGCATTAGTTGGTTTTACTAAATCATTAGCACGAGAAGTCGGAAAAGCAAAAATCACGGTGAATGCTATTGCACCGGGTTTTATGAGAACACAGATGACCGGTGAACTAGATGATGAAAAGCTTGCCTCTATTGCTCGCCGCAGTGCGCTTAAATCACTAATAAGCTGTGATGATGTGGCGCAAGGCGTAAGTTATTTATTAAGTAGCGGTGCTAGCTCTGTCACTGGAACAACGTTGACCATTGATGCAGGGAGCACTGCCTAATGTCAACGCATCGCTTTAAAGAACAATTTGAAATTGACGGCACAATGATTGGAGAAGGGTGTAAACCTTATATTATCGCTGAACTTTCGGCTAATCATAATGGCTCGATTGAAACGGCAAAAGCAACCATACTAGCTGCCAAGAAAAGTGGTGCTAATGCCATCAAATTGCAAACCTATACTGCTGATACTATGACAATTGATTGTGACAATGACGAATTCATGATCAAGGGTGGTTTGTGGGATGGTTACAAGTTATATGACTTATATGATTGGGCTCACACTCCTTATGAGTGGCATCAAGAGTTATTTGATTATGCTAAAGAAGTTGGCATCACAATATTTTCAACGCCGTTCGATCAAACCGCAATTGATTTACTCGAATCACTCAATACCCCAGCCTATAAAATTGCTTCTTTTGAAATTGTTGACATTCCACTTATTGAAGCTATCGCAAAAACTGGTAAGCCAATAATTATGTCTACAGGGATGGCAAGTGAGCAAGAGATTGCTGACGCAGTTGAGGTTATTCAGACTGCTGGAATCGAAGAGCTCGCCATTTTACATTGTATTAGTAGTTATCCCACGCCAATAGAGCAGACTAACCTATTAACTATGCAAGACATTGCAAATAAGCATCGTGTCGTCGCTGGTTTGTCTGACCACACACTGGGAAATATTGCAGCAATTACAGCGACAGCGCTTGGTGCTCAGGTCATAGAAAAACACTTCATCTTATCGCGTGACGATAAAGGCCCAGACAGTGATTTCTCTATTGAACCGCAAGAGCTAAGTGTACTTTGTAGAGACACACAACAAGCATGGTCGTCACTAGGGAAAGTGAATTATGAGCGCACCGAGCGTGAAAAGGAAAACTTAAAATACCGTCGTTCGTTGTATTTTGTTAAAGGTTTAGCAGCTGGTACAACGATAACAAGAGAACATATACGTTCCATTAGGCCTGCTAACGGGGCTGAGCCAAAGTACTTCAGTTCAATTATCGGCTGTAAGGTTACAGAAAGTGTGGCATTTGGAACGCCAGTGAGTAAAACTCATATACAGGAACAAGATAGCTGGTGAACGAATTTAAAACTATTAACTTTGTTGAATCAAATGTTGAAGCACTGCAACAATACGAGTTAATTTCACTCGATTTTTTTGACACTATTGTTTGGCGAATTAGACCTGAAACTGATTTGCTGAAAGAGTGTGTTGAAGACTTACTGGCTCCTAAAATCAATTACAATGAATTTATCGAAGCAAAAGATGAAAGTGAAGCTATTGTTAGGTTTAAAACTTTCCAGCAAGGGTTTGATAAAGAAGCCTCATTAATTTCAATTTATGAGTGTGCTTTTGAAGCTTTAGGATTGTCTGCACAGTCCGCAAATGAATTTTGTGATGCTTTAGTGGAAAAGGAAGCAAATAATTTAGTTTTTCATCAAGGTGTTACAGAATGGATTGAAAACTTAAAGTCAGTCAGAAAAATTTGTATCACAAGTGACACTTATTATTCTGTTAAGCATTTTCAGCTGTTTTTGAAAAATATTGGACTTGATAAATTTGATTTACCTATTTATCTGTCAGGTGAAGAGAAACTCAATAAAGCCAGTGGTAATTTATTTAAAAAAGTATTAGAGAATGAAAAAATCGAATGTCATCAATTGATCCATATTGGCGATAATCGTTATTCTGATATAGAAATGGCCAAATCTTTGGGAATAGAATCTAGGATGTTTATTCCTACTCAACCATTGGAACACCTCAGGTCATTAGCTAGGTTTGGGAGTGATTATTTAGGTCCTGTATTAATTGATTTCTTACTAGAACTACAAGAAACACAGAATAACCACTCTTTTTTCCTAGGGCGTGATGGTCATGCCCTATATCAATTGGCTTGTCGATTAGGGCTGAATAACATTAGTTATTTATATATTAATCGACCAATTGCAAATCAATTATCTACCTTTGAGCTTGATAATAGTGTTATTAGCTACATTAATGTTGAACATAAGTCTGAAGGTATTTGGGGACTTGTGACGGTTTATGGGCTTTATGATTCGCCATTTAGTAAAGCACTAGAAAAATTTATCATCGATAATGAGCTATATCAAAGTCAAATATTTACGTCAGAAATTACAAAAGCAATTGTCGATGATGAGCAATTAAAAACATTATTTGACTCTTGTATTAGTCAACGACGTATCAATGTTGTTAAATATTTGAGGCAGTATTTTGGGCAAAAGGAACGTGTTCATTTAGTCGATATAGGGTGGCGAGGGCAAATCAGAGAGAAACTTAAAGATTCAATCGATAATGAATTTTCACTGTCCCTGTTTTGTAGTACTAATGTAGAAAGCCATAAAAATGCATATATTGCTTCAAATACAAATAACAGTTTTGCATTAGAAACGTTAGCTAAATTTCGGCCAATGTTAGAGTTTTGTGTTGGTGAAACGGTGGGAAGCGTAAAATATATTAGTGATGATGGTATTCCAGTATTTTCTGATGCTTCTCCTAGCTACAACGCACATATTATACAGATGGCTATGTATGGTCGCGCTTTAAAAAAACATTGTAATAAAAGCACAAGTAAAGCCATACGATTGAATCAGTTAGTGAATTTTTTAAATCAATTACCTCAAGTTCTTTTTGACGCATTGTCTGAAGATTACCCTGACCTACATATCGGACAACAAACAGTAATAAGCTTTAGCGATATACTTACTAGCGATTGTAATCGAAATGTAACGTCTATTGAAAGTACGCAGGAACCACAGCAATTTATTTATCGATTTTTGAAATCAATGAATAGGTTAAAAAGTAATGAAAATATTGTGCTTTATGGCGCGGGTAGCGGGATGGAATTTGTAATTGCGTATTTAAAACAGCAATGTTCTGCCATTGTTGATATTAATCCTGAATTAAAAAACACGACGTTTAACGGCATTAAAATTTACGGAATTAGTTACTTAGAAGGTTTTCAAGGTAAGGTTTTAGTCACTGTTATAGGTCGTAAATCTCTGCTACAAAATAAATTATCTCAATATGATCTTGATATAGAGTTTTTGGAGGATTTGATGTGAGTAATACATTACTAAGCATTGTTATCCCATGCTACAACCACGGGCATTTTATACAACGTGCTTTAGACTCTATTGAAAGTCAAAACCTTCAACAATCTTTTGAAGTTATTATTATTGATGATGGTTCTGACGAGGAACTTACAGTATCTAAAAAGTACTCATTTTCATTAACTATTTGCCGTCAAGAAAATAGAGGTTTGTCGGCTGCGCGTAATCGTGGTATTGAATTATCGAAAGGGAAGTGGATAAAATTTCTTGATGCTGATGATGAGCTTTTATCGGACTGTCTGACTAAACAATTGAATAGTGTTGGGGGCTCTGACTATTTACTTAGTGTCATAGGGTATGAGGAATTAGACGAAGAGTCAGGCACCACATTTATAAATTATCCACAGTTTGGGAATCCGCAAGAATCAATTTTGCTGATTAACATTGCGCCTATTCACTGCTTTTTATATCCAAAGCACGTTCTTCTTGCGATCAATGGATTTGATGAATCAGATCTGGTGAAGGGAGGGCATGAAGATTATGATTTGCATTTGAGATTGCTTGTTAAGAATATTGACGTTTTATGTGTTCAATCAATAGGCGTTCGATATCGCAAGCGGGCAGGTAGTATGTCAATGAATGTTAAGGCCATGCGACGCACAAGAATTGATGTTTGGTCTGAAAGATTAAGTGAGTACTTAGTCCTCGCCAAAGAAAAGGATTTAGTTAGTGCCTTGATTCAGGGCTGGTTACAATTAACAAAACTTTCAGTATCGGCGAATGAAAAACTGGAAGAATGTGGTAAGAAAATTGCCACTTTTATACTTGTAAATAATAACCATATAGACGGTGCGGAAGCGAATGCATTGTGTAAACAGTTAAAAGAGACGAATTATAAGGTTTCTGATGTTTTATTTAAATGTATAGAACCTTATATAACGGATTCTTCTATAAGTTGGTTGCCGCAAGATATTATAGATAGAAGACTGCTTATGTCAGAACGTACAAAAAAGTATTTCGATGAACAATGGTTATTTAACGTTTTTGATATTGTAAGTCAGGACGCTGATTATGCGATTTATGGCGCGGGAACATTATGCCATCAATTACTAAACATTATTGGTGAGAAAAATAAGCCGTTATTTATAGTAGATAAAAATGCACAAAGCATTAGATTTGTTGACGATATTCCAGTATGTTCTCCTGAAAGTTTTGATGCTACTTCAATCGAAACGATTGTTATCTCAGCCGTAAATTATAAACGCGCTATCGAAGATATATTTGCAAAGTCTCACCCTGAGTTAACTGTTATCTAGTTGACGTAATATGAAGTGGAATTTTAATAAAAATTATGTTTAAACAATTAGATATAAATCGTCTTCAAGGAAAAAGAGTTATGCTTGCTCCTGCTAATGCATTGTCTGCAAGCTTGTTCTCCTCCTTACAAAAAGCAGATGTAAATTTTGTTGGGTTTATTGATGGAAATAAAGAAGGTGATGGTATTTATAATTTTCAAAACTATCATTGCCAAAAGCCAGATTTAGTATTGATTATCAGCCCTAATTATTGGCTTGAAATTAATAGGTTAATAACTAAAGCACCGACTTTAATCATTGAAATACTTTGGAGAAGAAAGTTTGTTTTTAACGATGATTTTAAAGGAAGGTTAGCTGCGCGTTTTTATAGTTTTATTCAATCGATAAAACGTTATAAAAGAAATGTTAAGGTAAAACTTCAGAAGTATCAGTCGGTATTAGGTATTCCACTATCTATTAATTCATATCGTTTACTATCGCTAAAAAATAAATATAAAGGGCAGAGAGCTTTTATCATCGGTACAGGTCCATCATTAAAAAATTCTGATTTGAATAGGCTATCAGAGGAAATTACATTTGCGTGCAATAAAATATTTTTGGCGTTTGAAAATACTTCGTGGAGGCCAACATTATATACAATTGAAGATCCACTTGATATTGCTGAGTATATAGATGATGTTAGTGAGTTTCTCGATAGCTCACAGATGATATTCCCTGAGGCCTATCTAGATAATCATAAGAGAATCGCAAAAGCAATTCATTATGAAGCACTTAGTAGTAAAATTGGATTCGAAAGAGAGTTTTCTTCAGATATGTTGACTGGTATTTTCGGTGGTGAGTCTGTGGTCTACGGAATGTTACAAATGCTTTGTTATATGGGGGTAGAAGAAATATATTTATTGGGTGTAGATTTTACATATTTTTTCAATCAACAAAAAAGTTCACCCTACTTGATTGGTCAAGGGGAGGTGAACCATTTCCACCAAGATTATCGGCAGGTGGGAGATTTATGGGTTGAACCAAGACTTGAAAATAGTATTGGTGAATATACCAAAGCTAGAGAACAGGCAGAAAGTCTCGGAATCAGAATAGTAAATGCTACTAGGGGAGGAGCTCTTGAGGTGTTTACAAGAGCTGATTTTGACTCTTTAGTTAAGTGAAAAAACAAAGGTAATAGAAATGAACTGTGTAGTAAAAACATACTTACAAGACTTAATAGAAATTCTGCAATGTATCGATATTCAAGTTATCTACGACATTATTGGTATTTTAGAAAAGTGCCATAATGATGGCGCCGTCTTATACCTGTCTCTTATACACATCTCCGAGCCCACGAGACTAGGCATGATCTCG
>OJBM01000264.1_pt1 | contig 16317 bp, 3 predicted proteins | sample 1591061 | NCBI WGS metagenome assembly OJBM01 (sample SAMN05416872, study PRJEB24817) | seawater metagenome | isolation source: Sea water | place: Canada:Atlantic | collected 2013-11 | reverse complement strand
CTATCCTCTTCGTCGGCAGCGTCAGATGTGTATAAGAGACAGCCAAAGGGTTTGATGTATTTTTGGATTTAAAATTTCATGATATTCCCAATACGGTTGCAAAAGCAGTCACTGCTGCGGCGGAGCTTGGTGTTTGGATGGTGAATGTTCACGCAAGTGGCGGTGAAAAAATGATGCGAGCAGCTAAAGAAGCGCTTATTTCTTATGGAGATAAAGCACCAATCTTAATTGCAGTAACGGTGTTAACAAGCATGGAGCAATCTGAGCTTCCATTGATCGGTGTTGACACCCAATTGGACGAACACGTATTACGTTTGGCATCGTTAACTAAAGAATGTGGTTTGGATGGTGTTGTCTGTTCTGCGCAAGAAGCAACGCGACTAAAATCAGTTCTTGGTGATGATTTTCAATTGATTACTCCAGGTATAAGACCAGCCGGAAGCGCTGTCGGTGACCAAAAACGAATTATGACACCGGAGAAAGCTGTAGCAGCGGGCAGTGATTACTTAGTAATAGGAAGACCTATTACTCAATCTGATGCACCACAACAAGTGTTAGCCGATATTAATCAGTCTTTAAGTTAATGACTTAATGACCAATACGCTAGCCGCTTTTAGAGCGGCTTTTTTGTATCTCAATACTTTCACTCGCAAGAGAAATACTAAAGTTTAATGAATAATCTGCAATCGCATATTCACCTCTTTGAATTTTTGTTATATATTTAAACGTATGTTTTAAAGTGCCGTTTAATAATAATAGGAAAAATGCCATGACCGAGTTTACCCCACCATTAGAAGATATGAATTTCCTTCTCTCAGATGTCTTTAACGTTGAACAATTATGGCAAAATATTCCAGCATTGGCGGATGCTGTTGATATCGATACCGCGCAAGCAATTCTTGAAGAAGGTGGAAAACTTGCTAGTAATCTAGTGGCTCCTCTTAATCGCAGCGGCGATGAAGAAGGTGCTAATTGGCTAGACGGCAAAGTCACTACACCGACTGGGTTTAAGGCAGCATTTGATACATTTGCGCAAGGTGGTTGGGGCGGACTATGTGGCGAGGCTGATTATGGTGGCATGGGGATGCCGAAAATGCTTGGTGTTCTGTTTGATGAAATGATGTATGCCGCTAATAGCTCATTTACGTTGTATCCAACATTGACTGCGGGCGCTTGTTTAGCATTAAATGCTCATGGTAGCGAAGAGTTAAAGACAACCTATTTACCAAATTTGTATAGTGGGCATTGGTCCGCATCAATGTGTTTGACCGAGCCACACAGCGGAACCGATCTAGGGCTTATTAAAACAAAGGCAGTACCAAATAACGATGGTAGTTATGATGTGACTGGTACCAAGATATTCATTACGGGTGGCGAACACGATTTAACCAAAAATATCATTCATCTAGTTCTTGCTAAATTACCTGATGCACCAGATGGCGCACGTGGCATTTCATTATTTTTAGTGCCAAAGTTAATCGTTGAAAATGGTCAATCCACGCATGCTAATAACGTGTCATGTGGATCTATCGAACATAAAATGGGAATTAAAGCATCCGCTACGTGTGTCATGAATTTTGATGGTGCTAAAGGGTATCTTATTGGTGAATTAAATAAAGGCCTCGCTTGTATGTTTACGATGATGAACTATGAGCGTCTATCAATTGGTATTCAAGGCATTGGTTGCGGTGAAATGGCATATCAAGGTGCTGCACAATATGCAAAAGAGCGCCTGCAAAGTAAAGGAGTTGGAGAATTACGTGATGCATCAAAAGCAGCTGATCCTATCGTCGTTCATGGCGATGTTCGACGCATGCTGCTAACCGCTCGTGCGAATAATGAAGGAAGCCGTGCATTTGCTTTGTATATCGCAAAACAATTAGACATCGCCAAGTTTAGCGATAATCCAGAATATGTGGCAAAAGCATCTAGTTTAGTGGCCTTGCTTACACCTGTCGCTAAGGCGTTTTTTACCGATTTGGGATTAGAATCAACCATACTTGGACAGCAAGTATTTGGTGGCCATGGTTATATTAGAGAATGGGGTATGGAGCAACTAGTGCGTGATGTGCGTATTGCTCAAATCTATGAAGGCACCAACGGAATTCAAGCGCTTGATTTAATTGGCCGAAAAGTCGCTGCCAATGGCGGTAAAGATTACGAAATATTCAGTCAAGAGGTACGTGCAAATATTGTTGACTTTAATCAAGGTGAACAAGCTACTAATACAAGATTAGCAGCAATGTATCATGAACTTGAGCTGGCAATGGACACGCTTGATGAATTAACTAGTATTGTGTTGGAGCGCGCAAGTGACGGCAATGAGCTCAACGGCAACGCTGTTGATTATTTGAATGCGTTTGGCTATGCCGCATGTGCTTACATGTGGTGTTTGACGTCAACAAGTGTTGTTAATGCGCAAGCAACTAGTGACAACCCTTACTTAGAAAATAAACTATTAGTGTCAGAGTTCTTTTTTGCACGCTTATTACCAAAACAATGCGCCTTCGCAAAATCCATAAAGGCAGGTGTTAGTTCGATGATGGCAATGCCTAATGACATGTTCTAGATAACTTAGTCTTCGAGAAAAAACCGAGTTTTATGCTCGGTTTTTTTATATCTCGCAAAAAATAGCAGTTTTTTTCTTTCATTGAGTTGAAAAGAATATTGCTATCCCCATAACTAATGCTAAGCGTACGTTACCTTTACTTAAATACGCATGATGATGATATTAAATTTTGGAGTTAAGCATGTCAGAAACAACACAAACTCACGGCTTTCAAACGGAAGTAACCCAGATCTTACAATTGATGATCCATTCACTGTATTCAAATAAAGAAATCTTTCTTCGTGAATTGGTATCAAATGCAGCAGATGCTGCCGACAAATTACGTTTTAAAGCGTTAGAAGATAATAGCCTTTATGAAGGTGACGGTGATCTTCGTGTTCGTATTGGGTTTGATAAAGAAGCACGTACGATTACGATTAGTGATAATGGTATTGGTATGTCTCGTGATGATGTTATTAATCATCTAGGAACTATTGCTAAGTCAGGTACAGCAGAATTTTTTGAAAACCTGTCTGGCGACCAAGCTAAAGATAGTCAACTAATTGGTCAGTTTGGCGTTGGTTTCTATTCAGCGTTTATTGTTGCTAAAAAAGTTGTTGTTAATACACGTAAAGCGGGCGAGAGCAGTGATCAAGCCGTATGTTGGGAGTCAGAAGGTAAGGGCAGTTTTGACCTAACTGACATCGTAAAAGAAGAACGTGGTACTGAAATCATTCTTCACTTAAACGAAGAAGAAGATGAGTTCCTAAATGACTACCGTCTTAAGCAAGTTATCGGCAAATATTCTGATCACATCTCAGTAAGCGTTGAAATGTTCAAAGAAGAAGTTGCTGAGGTTGAAGTCGAAGAGGGTGACAATGTACCAGCAGTGCCTGCACATTGGGAAGCTATTAACAAAGCGACTGCACTATGGACATTAAGTAAATCTGAACTTGAAGATAACGACTACCAAGAATTCTACAAGCACGTAGCAAATGATTTTCAAGATCCGCTGACTTGGGCACATAATAAAGTTGAAGGTAAACTGGAATACACAAGTTTATTGTACATTCCTGCTAAGGCGCCATGGGATATGTATAACCGCGAAGGAAATAGTGGCTTAAAACTTTACGTTCAACGTGTTTTCATTATGGATGACGCTGAGCAATTTATGCCAACGTATTTACGCTTCGTTAAGGGGTTAGTCGACTCAAATGATTTACCGTTAAACGTATCACGTGAAATCTTGCAAGAAAATAGTGTAACTAAGCAAATGCGCAGTGGATGTACTAAACGTGTGCTACAAATGCTTGAAAAAATGGGCAAGAAAGACAGCGATAAGTATCAATCATTCTGGAAAGAATTTGGTCAAGTACTTAAAGAAGGTCCGGCCGAAGATGCAGCCAACAAAGAAGCTATTGCAAAACTATTGCGCTTTGCGTCAACACATAATGACACTGAAGAGCAAAACGTTTCACTAGAAGATTACATTTCTCGTATGGCTGAAGGTCAAGATGCAATCTACTATATTACTGCAGATAGTTTCCAAGCAGCTAAAAACAGCCCACATCTTGAGCAATTACGTGCTCGTGGTTTTGAAGTTTTGCTGATGTCAGATCGCATTGACGAATGGTTAATGAGTCATTTAACACAATACAGCGAAAAATCATTCCAATCTGTCGTTAAGTCTGATTTAGACTTGGGCGATGTTGATGAAGAGACTAAAGCTAAGCAAGAAGAAGTTGAGAAATCATTAGAATCTGTAACTCAGCGCATCAAAGCGGCATTGGGTGAAGAAGTTAAAGATGTACGTGTTTCTCATCGTTTGACCAACACGCCAAGCTGTATTGTGTCAGATGGTCAAGATATGACGAGCCAAATGATAAAGTTGATGGAAGCTGCTGGTCAGCCAGTACCTCAAACGAAATTTATCTTTGAGTACAACCCTGAGCACACTTTAGTTAAACATTTGGCTGATGAGCAAGACGACGCACGTTTTGAAAAATGGGTTGATGTCTTATATCGTCAAGCTCAATTATCTGAGCGCGGTTCGATTGAAGATCCAGCTGGCTTCATTAACAAAATGAATGAATTGATGTTAGATTTAGCTAAGTCAAAATAATCAAATTTTTTGATTGAAAAAGCCACTATCGGTTATCCGATAGTGGCTTTTTTTATGGGATGAGTTTTTAGATTAAAACGGACGGATATCTACTCCATTCTGCTTATTTTGACGCCGATTTATTGCACTACGAGATCAGAGACTGTACATTTAACTTACTGTTAAATTTAACAATAAATCCACAGCTGCCAAATGTGATACTACCTAATAAGATGAGATGACCTATTTCGCCGTACTTATTCATTTGGAGGGTTTATTAAATAAGCAGATTTAGCACTAATAAGTGATAAACATAATGAAGTGAATTATGTTTAACTTATTGATTTTAAATTTGTATTTATTACTGAGTAAAGGATTTACCTCATGAGTAACTTCGTCATTCCACAAAACGCAATGATCATTAGCGTTGAAAAAACTGCCGTCAACGAAGCAACCAATCAAGCAATTAAAGTCGGTCAAGTATTAGATGCTGGCACTGTACTAGTACTTTCTCCTGATTCGCAGTTTACGGTCATTTATTTGGATGGGAGTCAGGCTGTCATTGAGCCTGTATTGAATTTACAAGCTGAAGTTACGCCGGTACAAAATGAGGATGTTGAACTCCTATCTCTGTCGGATAGTGACCTTGAGTTGCTAGATAAAGCAATTGAAATTGAAACCGCCGCTGGAGACAGTGTGTTGGCCAATCACGTCACTCAGTTTTTGGCATCATTAAGAAATGACACCGCGGTAATTAAAGCGCCTGGGTTAATTCAGGCAGAGGTTGTTAATAACGCAGAAGACTTTTCAGAAAATCTTAATCGCAACCCTGTCTCGTCAATTCTTAAAACCACTTACTCTCCCCAACTTACGATAACAGACCCTAGTTTATCAGTAGTTGACGGACAAATTACTATATCGGGTACGGTGACTGATTATCATCCAGACTCATCAATTCAAATAGAATTTTCAGCCTTGTTTTTCACCAGTGAAGTTTTTCAAGACGTCAGTATTATTGACGGAAACTATTCTTTAGTCCTTTCTACGTCTGAGCTGGAGAACTTACCTCAAGGATTTATTCAATTATCGGTAAAGGTCATCGAAAACGGGCAAACAACAGCTGTTATCTACCAAGGAACAACACTAGATACCATTGCGCCAGAAAAACCAATCGTTAGCTTAAGTCAAGATACTAATGCAGATGGCATTCTCAATAAACAGGAAATTGGTAGTGCAGACACCATTAGCTATCGAATCACCATTGCTGATAATGACCTAGAGATTGGAGATTACCTTGAAGTTGACGGGATTCGATTTTATATATCTCCTGAAATGCTGACAGAACAAGAGTTTAGCGTAAACATTCCGCGCGGTAATGCCCAAGGTAGCGTTTCCCCTGAAATATATTTATTTGATGCTAAAGGGAATAAATCTGACCTTGCTGATATTTCGACGTTTACAGTAGATACCATCGCTCCTGGCCAAAATGGCGATATTTATAGCGCACCGATTATTGAGATACAAGAAGCTAATTCCGGACTAAATTTGGAAGAAGCCAGCGATGGAACAGCTATTTTCGTAAGACTTCCAAGCGGGACGAATACTGGTGATACCGTATCACTGGCCCTAACGTTACCTAATGGTGTTGTAAAACCATTGTCCATTGTCGTCGATGATAGCCAGTTGAGTACAGGGTTCGTCAACTTTGAGATTGAATCTGCCCTCCTATTAGCCAATCAAGGGGACTTCTCTGTTACTGCCATCGTGACAGATATTGCGGGAAATGAATCATCAATCAGTGATACATTCCAATTTACCAGCGATTACGACATTGGCAATGCGCCAAGCTTGAATGTTAACCAAGTCATAGTACAAGGTCTTAACGCCGAATCTTTTGATTCTGTTACTACGCTATTCGTCACCATGGGAGATGGCGTTGAGATCGGCGATTTTATAAAAGTCTTTATAAACACAGGTGCCCAAGAGAATTCAATACTTGTTCCTATTTTAGAATCCGTAGTTGCAGGCGAGCAATTACAAATTGATATTGCGCCGTTATATTTTGCAAACGATGGTGATTATGAAATTAGTGTTGAGTTAACGGATCCTGCAGGAAATACAAGCGCTCGAAGTAATGGACTTAATGTAACTGTCGATACCGTAGCGCCAAGTGCGCCGACAATTGACGTTCCTGAATCAAGCAATTTTGGTGTCGACAAGTCGGAATTAGATAATGGCTTAGATGTAGAAATTACCTTACCCCCTGGTGTTTTGATTCAGGATAAACTTGCCATCGTTCTTGAAAATGCCGATGGGATTCTCGAAACAATCACTCATACCATCACCCAAGAAGATTTAGATACAAATAACGTTGCAATCAATTTTAATAACCATGATTTAAGTGGCGAACAAACATTAGATATCCACGCCTATATAACGGATGAAGTTGGAAATAAGAGCAGCAGCAGTGAAAAGTTTGAAGTTATTGTCGACACGCTCGCGCCTGGTGAAAAGGCTGGGATAAACGGGACTGATGAGAAACCAGTTGCCAATTTGATCGAAGTTTCAGTGGCCACTGGCGATTCATACATCAATAAAGCTGACTATGATTCTGTTCAAAATGGCGAAGCTGTTCCCTTTACTGTGTCACTGCCACAAGGCACACGATTTGGCGACTATGTAAAGTTTGAATTAACGCCACAAAATGGTGGTGCGTCGATCGTTGCCTTAGTAAATATCGGCCAAAAAGAAATTGAAGATGGATTTAAGATTATTGATCTTAGGTCGTCAATTTTAACAGCTTCAACCGCTGATGGTTTGTATGTTATTGAAGCAAACGTTATTGATAAAATAGGTAACGTGTCTGCAACCAGTAATGCAATTGAATTTACATTCGATGTCAATGCGCCACAAATAGCCACTTTTAAATTAATTGATGATGCAAGTTCGCACGATGTTACGTTGGAATCGAATGATTACTCCAATGACGCTTTACCTCTTATCAAAGGAACAAATGCCGAGTCCGGTGCATCAATAGAGATCTTTGATCAAGACGGTAACTCGATAGCGATTGTTTCGGCTAATGGGCAAGGGGAATGGGAACATCAAATCACAATACCATTGACTGAGGGCGAGCATCAATTTACTTCTCAGCAAACTGATAAAGCTGGCAACACCGGTGAGGTAAGCCAACCATTTTCTGTCATTATTGATACGACAGCACCGGGTACGGGAGGTGGTAGACAAGGCGCTGAAGATAGCCAAGGTAACTATATACGTTTCAACCAAACTGACGAATTTATTAATGACACTGAAGTTTCTGATATTGGCCTAACGGGTTTTATAGAATCGAATGCAATCATTAATAGTATTGTAATTAGTGACGGCAGTAACCCTGACGTGACTATTTCTGCTGGCGATATTACTGTTAGTTTAGGAGTAATTACGGTTAACAGCATTGATCTCAGCGGCCTAAATGATGGTGAACTGACAGTTTCGATGTCAATTACAGATCAAGCACGCAATGCGGGAGTCGTGTCAGACACGATAATAAAACATCCAACAGAACATACTATCGGTGCGCTATCTGACAGTGATATTCGACCTAATATTGTGGCAAGTGATAGTTTAAAAGATACGTATACAGGTGTGAATGCTCATGCTGAAGATCTCGATGGAGACGAGATAACTTATCAATTATTAGATAACTTAGATGGATTGCTACGTATTGATGGGGAGAGCGGTAAAATTTTTATTAGCGATCCTACTAAACTCGACATCCAAGGAACCGTGCATGTAGCTCAGGTAATCGCAACTAGCAGTGATGGTTCTAGCAGTGTTAATAATTTCAATATTGAAGTGGGCAGTAAAGGTATCGGTCCTATCGTTGATATTGACAATTCCACCTACCCAGATGCCAATGATGTTGAGCGTGATAACTTTATATCTGAAAATGCGCCAATTAATACGCAAGTTGGTATTAAAGCCCAGGCAATTGACCCTGATTTAGGCGACACAGTAACCTATACGTTGAGCGCTAAGGATGTAACCGACAATCTCTTTGCAATTGATGCGAATACGGGGGTTGTGACATTAATTGGCAATCTAGATTTTGAATCCCAGGTTTCCCATAACATCACGGTTATTGCAACATCTAGCGATACTACGTCTGCAACTAAAACTTTCATTATCAACGTTGGCAATAATGAGTATGGTGCTGGTGGCGAGGGTACAACTGGTGATAAAGATCATGATATTGGTGGGGTTTCAGACAGTGATCAAATCAATAACAGCTTAATTTCTGAAAATGCAGAGGTAGGTACTTATGTTGGGATCACAGCCCATGCATCAGATTTAGATCGAGATGGTGTAAGTTATAGGATGTCGCAAGCTGACCTCGATAACGGAATATTTAGCGTTGACAAGACTAGTGGTAAAGTGACTTTGATTGGTAATTTGGATTATGAAACTGCATCAAATTATCAAATTATTATCTTTGCAGATTCTGAAGACGGAAGTGTATCTTCTAGCGCATTCACTATTACAGTGGGCGATAATAGTTTTGGCACGGGTGGCGGCAGCGAAACAGGTGACAAAGACAGACCTATTGGAGATGTAACAGACATCGATGTGGCTACTAATGGTCCTATTTCTGAAAATGCGCTACCTGGCACTATCGTCGGTATTCAAGCCTTTGCTCAAGACCCTGATGGCGACACGATCACGTATTCATTAGCTACCGATGGAGACAACCATCTCTTTGCCATCCATCCTGATAACGGAGTTGTGACGCTTGCTGGTAATCTAGACTTTGAAACCGCTGAAAGTCACTCAATAACAGTAATCGCGACCTCTAGTGATGGTTCAACCTCGCAGAAGACCTTTGATATTGACGTTGGTGATAACGATAACGGAAATGGCGGAGGTGGTGACACCGACAACGCGGTGGAAATGCTTCGTGATATTGATGCACGAGACAATGAAATATCAGAAAACGCACCTGTTAACACTCAAGTGGGTATTACGGCACTAGCAAAAGATCAAGATGGCGATGACATTACGTACCATTTATCGGACAAAGACGTTAGCGATGGTATTTTTGCCATTGATAATAAAACTGGCGTAGTTACTTTAATCGGTGAGTTAGATTTTGAAAAAGTAAACGAATACACCATTAATATTACGGCCAAATCGAGCGATGGCTCAACGGTAATTGAAGCATTTGTGATTAACGTTGGTAACAACAATGACGGTATAGGCGGCGGCACAGAGACTGGCGATAAAGATAACGCGGTGGGGGAGATCAGTGATGTTAATCCAGAAAATCGCCCAATTTCAGAAAATGCACCTGTTAACACGCTTGTCGGGATCACGGCTGAGGCAGTTGACAGTGATGGCGATGATGTAACTTATCGCCTTTCGGCGCAAGACGAGTCAAATGGCGTGTTTGCTATTGACATAAATACTGGGGTGATAAGCCTTATTGGCAATTTGGATTTTGAAACGGCAGAAGTTCATAACATTGAAGTGATTGCCTCTTCAACTGATGGCTCTACCTCGATGCAAAGTTTTGCCATCCAGGTTGGTAATAACAATGAAGGCCTTGGTGGTGGGACTGACACAGGCGATAAAGACAATCAGATTGGAGAGATAACAGATACAGACCTTACACAAGGCCCTGTTTCGGAAAATGCAACGCTTGGCCAACCGATCGGTATTACAGCATTTGCAACCGATGAGGATGGCGATGTTGTCACTTACAGCCTGTCTGACAAATATGAAGATGCTGTAAAATTCAACATCGACTCTTCCACTGGTGTCATTACGTTAACTGGGAATTTAGATTACGAAACGACTAAAGCCCATATCATTGAAGTTATTGCTACCTCCAGCGATGGAACAACGAGTGCAAAAGACTTTGTTATCAATGTTGAAGACAATAATACCGGCATTGGTGGCGGAGAAGAAACAGGCGATAAAGATAATGCGTTGAGTCAAGTTATCGATAAAGATGTGACAGCAAATAGTGTGTCAGAAAATGATCCAGTAGGTACAGCCGTTGGCATATTAGCGTTTGCAGAAGATAAAGATGGCGATGAAGTTACCTACAGTCTGTCGGCCCAAAACCAATCAGATAATTTCTTTTCCATTGACCCAACGTCTGGACAAGTACGCATTGCTGGTAATCTCGACTTTGAAACTAAAAATACGCACGATATTACCGTAGTTGCAGTATCAAGTGACGGTTCATCAAGTAGTAAAGTTTTTACCATTAATGTCACCGATGAAGCACATGATTTAGACCGCCTAGTTGGTGATGTGATAGATAGTGACAATGCCGTTAACTCAGTATCGGAAAATGCAGTTATTGGTGATGATGTAGGGATTACTGCGTTTGCAAAAGATGAAGATGTGTCAGATAGCGTTACCTATAGTTTGGCCAATGAAGGAGATTTCGCCTTATTTAGTGTCGACAAAACAACAGGTGTTGTTCGTGTCGCGGCAAATCTTGATTTTGAGACTGCTCAAACTCATTCAATAACTGTAATTGCAACATCAACCGATGGCTCAACCGCGACAGAAAGCTTCTCTATAACCGTTGAAAATAACGTTGGCGGAATCGGAGGTGGCGACAAAGATTCGCTAGTGAGCGACATTACCGATATTGATAGTCGTGAAAGCAAAATTTCAGAAAATGCGCCAATCGGTACAGACATCGGTATTCAGGCTAACGCGACCGATAGTGATGATGGCGATGTGGTTACTTATCGTTTATCGGACACTGATATCGAGGCTGGTTTATTTGAAGTAGACCCTGACACCGGTGTTGTAAAATTGGCGGGCGAGCTTAACTTCGAAGAAAGTGACAGTCATCAATTTATTGTGATTGCCAGCTCCAATGATGGGTCAACGTCTACCCAAAGTTTTACAGTTTTGGTTGGTAATAATGAAGAGGGTCGTGGTGGTGAAGGTACTAGCGGCGACACAGATAACGCGATCGGTCCAGTGACCGATGCCAACCTTACCGATAACGGCCCTGTATCAGAAAACGCTGTAGCAGGTACAGCTGTTGGCATTACCGCAAACGCGAAAGATGCTGATGAAGATACCGTGACCTATCATCTATCAGATAGCGATTTAAATGCTGGATTATTTAAGATAGATGCAAGTACGGGTGTAGTTACAGTTGCTGGAGATTTAGACTTTGAAGTGGCACAGCAGCACATTATTACTATTATTGCCATGTCAGGTGATGGGTCAACGAGTCAAGATAACTTTGTCATTGATATAGGCGATAACGACAACGGCTATGGTGGCGGCACTGGTGGCGGCGACAATGACAACGCGGTTGAGATGCTTCGTGACAATGATGCACGTGAAAATGTCATATCAGAAAACGCGCCGCTTAATACGCAAGTGGGTATTACTGCACTCGCGAGTGATGCTGACAATGATGCGATTACTTATAGCTTATCGCAAGCAGATAAAGATGCAGGGCTCTTTACTATTGATGGTCACACAGGTGTGGTGACATTAATTGGTGAACTTGATTACGAAGATGTTAAGCAATACACAATTAGCGTGACGGCGACGTCGCCAGATGGTTCAACTGCCAATGAGGACTTTGTGATTGATGTGGGTGATAACAGCAAGGGTATTGGCGGTGGCGGCGAGCCAGGAGATACAGATAACTTAATTAGTGGTATTACTGATATAGACCCTGAAAACAGAGCTATCTCAGAAAATGCGGTATCGGGTACGCGCGTTGGTATACAAGCTAATGCAACGGATGCAGATAATGATGCTATTACGTACCGTTTATCGATAGCGGATGAGCAAGCAGACTTATTTGTTATTGATAGTGACACAGGGGTGATAAGCCTTAAAGGTGAGCTTGATTATGAAACGGCGAAATCGCATGAGGTAACAGTGATTGCTCGATCAGCGGATGGCTCAAGCGAGAGCCAGCGTTTCACCATTAATGTCGGTGATAACGATAACGGGCTTGGCGGCGGCAGCAGTGGCGGTGACAGCGACAATGCAGTGAGCGCTATTACCGATGATGATAGTACTGATGAACCCATTTCAGAAAATGCGATTTCAGGCACCAAAGTAGGCGTTACCGCCCTCGCGCGTGATAGTGATGATGGTGATGTTGTGACGTATAGCTTGTCATCAAAATACGCAGATGCGAGCTTATTTCACATTGATAGCACCAGTGGTGAGATAACCCTAGTAGGTAACTTGGACTTTGAAAGCGCCGAGTCTCATCGGATTGAAGTTGTAGCGACCTCGACGGATAATTCAAGCAGTGTCAGGGATTTTGTTATTGCAGTAGGTAATAACAATGAAGGAATTGGCGGTACAGGCCCAGATGGTGACACTGACCATGCTATCAGCGGAGTGACTGATAAAAATAACCTTGAAAACAGCGTGTCAGAAAACGATATCGTAGGTAAATTAGTCGGTATCACAGCCTTGGCTACTGATGAAGATGGTGATGACGTGGTTTATCGTCTCTCTCAAGCAGACCTTGATGACGCGTTGTTTGCCATTGATGCAAATACGGGGGGTGTCACGATTGCTGGCAACCTAGATTTTGAGACGGCAACCTCTCATACCATTACGATAATTGCTGATTCAGCGGACGGCTCAAGTAGTAGTGAAGCATTCACTATTGCGGTAACTGATGCTGAGGGCGGTGATAAAGACCGTGCGGTTGGTGAGCTAAGTGATACCGATGATAGTGCTAATCGCGTGTCAGAAAATGCGAATGTTGGTGATGAAGTAGGGATTAGCGCTTTTGCTAATGATGAAGATACCTCTGATGTCGTGAGCTATAGCTTCTCTGCGGCTGACAAAGAGGCAGGCTTATTTGATATCGATGAAAGCACGGGGCTTGTGACGGTTGCTGACAATCTTGATTATGAAAAGGCGACGTCTCATCAAATCACCGTGATAGCGACCTCAAGTGACGATTCCACGTCCACAAAAACCTTTACGATTAACGTCGAGAACAATGTTGGCGGCGACAATGGCGGTGATACTGATAATGCGATTGGTGAAGTCAGCGATGTTGATAGTCGTGAAAGCAAAATTTCAGAAAATGCGCCAATCGGCACAGACATTGGTATTCAGGCTAACGCGACCGATAGTGATAATGGTGATGTTGTTACCTATCGTTTATCAGACGCTGATATTGAGGCTGGTTTATTTGAAATCGATCCTGCCACTGGAGTTGTAAAACTGGCAGGTGATCTTAACTTCGAAGAAAGTGACAGTCATCAATTTATAGTGATCGCCAGCTCCAATGATGGGTCAACATCTACCCAAAGTTTTACAGTTTTGGTTGGTAATAATGCAGACGGTCGTGGCGGTGAAGGTACTAGCGGCGATACAGATAACGCGGTCGGTGAGATTATTGATGTAAACGTCGAAAGCGGCAAGGTATCAGAGAATGCGGTTACTGGCACCGAGATTGGTATTACAGCACAGGCAATAGATGCTGATGGTGATGCGATCACGTATCGCTTATCCGATGATGAATTGGTGAAAGGGCTATTTGCGATCGACGATGTTACAGGTGTCATTACCTTAATCGGTAATCTTGATTATGAAACGGCAACCAGTCATCGTATCGATGTGATTGCCGAATCTGTTGACGGTTCAACAAGTCAAGAGACGTTCGTGATCGAAGTCGGTGATAATAACGATGGTATCGGTGGTGGTAGTGGTGGTGACGACGATAATGCTGTGGGCCCGGTGACGGACGACAACCCAAATAGTGATGCGGTATCAGAAAATATTGCAGCGGGTGATACGGTTGGTATTACAGCGATAGCCAGCGACGCCGATGTAGGCGATGTGGTGACCTACACCTTAAAAGATAATGATAACGGCCGCTTCGCTATTGATAGCGGTACAGGCATTGTAACGCTTGTGGGTAATCTTAACTTTGAAGATGCGCAGTCGCACACCATCGTGGTGTTGGCTACCTCAAGTGACGGTTCAACCTCTAGCGAAAGCTTTACCATTAACGTCAAAGATGAATCACCAGATACTGATCATGCTGTGACTCAGGTAGCCGATTCAGATGATGTTGTTGCAAGTCTCGTCTCAGAAAACGCGCCAATTGGCACCTATATCGGTTTAACAGCGTTTGCAGAAGATGCGGACGGTGACATCGTGACCTATAGCTTAACTGGTGTTGGAATTGATGAGCAAGGTCGCGCTAAATTTGAAGTCGACTCTACTACTGGGGCTATTACCGTCGCGGGTAACTTAGATTTTGAAAAGGAAAACTTTGAACAATTGACCATGGTGGCGACTTCTGCAGATGGTTCGAGTTCAACTCATCAAGTCACTGTGGTTATCCACAATAATGAGTTAGGTATTGGCGGTGCGGGGACTCAAGGCGATACAGATAATTCTGTTAGTGAAATCATTGATGAGAACACTGATGTAGTGATTATTGAGCATGATGCCGTTGAAAATACATTGGTTGGGATTACTGCGTTTGCCGACGATATCGATAACGGCGATGAAGTTACTTATAGTTTGACTGGAGTTAATCAAGGTCTATTTAGCATCGATGCAAGCTCTGGCGTGATTAGTGTGGCTAATGGTTTTAGCACCACAGCCACTACGATTAACGTTGACGTGCTTGCTACCTCAACGGATGGCTCAACGTCTAGTAAGACCTTCCAGATTGATGTGAACCAAGATGTGGGACCGGTGACTGATACCGACAGCTTCAACGGTAAGATTTCAGAGAATGCGCCAACGGGTACCCAAGTGGGTATTCATGCCGATGCCACGGATGCCAATGGCGAGGCGGTGAGCTACAGCTTAGACGGGACTGAGACAAACGCCTTATTTGCCATTGATGCAAACAGTGGTGTGGTGACGATTAAAGCCGAGCGTGGCCTTGATTTTGAAACAACGCCTACACACGACATTACGGTGATTGCGACCTCAGCGGATGGCTCTACCTCAAGTAACACCTTTACGATTGATGTGGGTAACAACGACGAAGGTCGTGGCGGTGAAGGCAGTACAGGTGATACCGACAATAGTGTTACGCAAGTATCGGATAGTGATGAAGTCATTGCGAGTCTAGTGTCTGAAAACGCAGCCGTTGGTACCTATATTGGGATGACTGCATTTGCCGAAGATGCCGATCTTGGCGATACGGTAACGTATTCACTCCTAAATGTTGGTGTAGATGAAACCAATGAACCAAAATTTAGCATAGATGCTACATCAGGCAAAGTATATGTCGCAGGTAATATTGATGCAGAAAAAGAGCAATTCGAAAAAATAATCTTGGTTGCTGAATCGACTGATGGTTCCACAACGACTCAAGTTGTAACTATTGTTATACATAATAATGAACAAGGTCTTGGCGGTGAAGGTACTACCGGGGATACCGATAATAGTGTGGGCGACATTTCGGATTCAAATTCATTAATCGGTAAACTGTCAGAAAATGCGACTCAAGGAACTGAAGTCGGGATCACTGCGTCGGCAACTGATGCTGATGAAGATGTAGTGACGTATAGAATTGTTGATGATAATGACACTTTTTCGATTGATGAAACTACAGGTGTGATTACGCTCAAGGGTAACGTTGATTACGAAGTTCTTAGTTCTCATATGATCAAGGTTG
>OJBM01000263.1_pt1 | contig 16318 bp, 14 predicted proteins | sample 1591061 | NCBI WGS metagenome assembly OJBM01 (sample SAMN05416872, study PRJEB24817) | seawater metagenome | isolation source: Sea water | place: Canada:Atlantic | collected 2013-11 | reverse complement strand
CAGATCATATCCTTGCCACCCAGAGCGTGAACATTAAGTATATCTATATTAAGCTTTGAGGCGGCTACACATGCTTTCATAACTGTATTAGGGATATCATGAAATTTTAGATCAAGAAATACATCAAACCCCTTCCCTGTTAATGTTTTAACAAATTCAGGACCAAAATAAGTAAACATTTCTTTGCCAATTTTTAGACGACAGCTCTGTGGGTCAATCGTGTCGACAAAGGCAAGTGCTTTGTTTTGATCATCGAAATCTAATGCAACCACAACTCTTGACTGATTATTCATGTTTACTCTTTACCTTTTTTACAATAAATATTAATCGCCATCAAGCCCACGAATAGGTTTTACACTACCCCATGAAAGACATGATGGACATTGCCACTGAATATTTTTAGCGCTGAAGCCACAACTTCCACAGCGATAGACAGGGCGAACTTTTATTTGCTCTGCAACCAATGCTTTTAAATGCAATAAACTCTCTTTTGCCTTGCCATTTTCTGCAACATCAATTTGAACTTGCATCAAATGGAAAAAACCAATGACGCTGGGCGCTTCGAATAAGTGCTTTGTCAGCATTTTCTCTTTCGCGCTGCTATCTAAATCATCACCAGCTAACTTTATCTTAGCCATTAATGTCGCAATACCGGCACCTTTAGCAATAGCATCTTCTAGTTTCATCGCTAATAGTTCTAACTGGTCCCGCGCTTGGTAACACTTGATAAATAATTCGATCGCTTCTCTAAAAAAATCAATATCTTGTGCTAAAAACTGATCAATAACGAGCTGGCAATTTTCGTACTCACCGCGATCGAAATATTGCTGTCCCAATAACAAGCGCGCTCTGGTGCAGCCAGCATCAACTTGTAGTGCGCGTTTTAAAAAGGTCACATCATCGTTATTATCATTGCCTTCATATAACTCACAATAAAAGTGAGCACGGGCAGGAATTAACTGGCGTTTGCCGAGATCGACTAGTAAACGCGATGTGTCAATTGCTTGTTGCCAATCTTTGGTCTTCTGATAGATACATACTAAATGCGTTAACGATTTTTCTTGATAGACCTTGTTTTCTGACAGTTCGATAAACAAGTTGGCGCTGCGATCTATCAGTCCTGCCTGTAGATAATCATTGGCTAACTCAAACAGTGCGTTATCGCGTTGTTCATCACTTAGATTAGGCCTTGCAAGCAGGTTTTGATGAATTCTTAATGAGCGATCGACTTCACCCCGTTGTCTGAAAAGTCGACCTAAGGCGAGATGGGTTTCTATGGTTTCACTATCCACTTCCACCAATGAAATGAATTGATCAACCGCTTTGTCAGGTTCATCAGATAATAAGTAATTTAAACCAGCAAAATAGTTTTTAGAATGCTCACTCACATCGCGCTGATGCTGATGACCAGCACTTCTTCTTCCCATATACCAACCGTAGGCGGCTGCTATGGGTAATAAAAGAAAAAGTAGCTCCATAATACCTGTCTATGCTTTCTCGCTAACAATGATACTCGTATCATCACTTTGCGCAGCAGCTAGTTTTTTATGGGTTAAAGCAAGTTTTAATTTAAGCTGTAAATACATTGAATAGAATATGATCCAACAAATAGTAAAACCGCTAACGAAGGCAATTCCAAGCGCAACACTAATATTAAAGCTACCTTGACCAACTAAATAATTTACATCGACCATGGCGTTGTTAACTGCACCGAATAAAGCAGCAATAGTGAAAAAAACAATCACTATCATGGTAGTCAATACAACCTTCATTATCGCTCCTTAAAACGCTGGCTTCACAAGATAATCATCAAACTATGTTCAACGGTACTAGGAATACCCCAGTAAAGTGCGCTCTATTATCTAAGAAAATCAAGCGCCTTGCTAGCCATTATTTAACGAATATAAAAAAAGCGACCCAAAGGTCGCTTTTTATACACAAACAGTTACTAAAAGTAACTATGCATTAAGACTGGCGTTAACTCGCTCACGTAATTCTTTACCTGGCTTAAAGTGAGGGACATATTTTGACCCTAACTCAACCGTTTCACCAGACTTAGGATTACGCCCAGTACGTGGTGCACGATAATGCAACGAGAAGCTACCAAAACCTCGAATTTCAATTCGATCACCTGATGACAAGGTGTTTGCCATCATATCAAGCATGTCTTTTACAGCACTCTCAATATCTTTCGCTGACAAATGTAATTGTTTCAGGGCTAATCTTTCGATTAATTCTGACTTAGTCATAAACCTTCCTCTTAGCAGTATGATTATTAATAGAATGAGGCGTTTACACGCCCCAGTCAACTATTAATTAGTCACGGTTTGCGTTTTTGAACGCTTCAGCCATAGCATTTGAAGAGAAGCTCTCTTCGTTGTTATTCACGCTTTCAACTGCTGATTTTTCTTCAGCTTCGTCTTTAGCGCGGATAGATAGGCTAATTACGCGGTTCTTACGGTCAACACCTACGTATTTCGCTTCGATTTCTTGATCTACTGATAATTCAGTAGAAGCATCTTCGATACGGTCACGTGAAATGTCAGCAACACGGATGTAACCTTCAACAGTATCAGCAAGCTCAACAGTTGCGCCTTTAGCATCAACAGCCGTTACTTTACCCTTAACAATAGCACCTTTCTTGTTTTCTGCTAGGTAGTTATTGAATGGGTCTTCTTCTGATTGCTTGATACCAAGAGAGATACGCTCACGTTCAGCATCAACTGCAAGAACAACAGCTTCAATCTCGTCACCTTTAGCGAAATCACGAACAGCATCTTCACCAGCAACATTCCAAGAAATGTCAGATAAGTGAACAAGACCGTCAATACCACCGTCAAGACCGATGAATACACCGAAATCAGTGATAGATTTGATCTTACCAGATACGCGATCGCCTTTAGCGAACTTAGAAGAGAACTCAGACCATGGGTTAGCAACACATTGCTTAAGACCAAGAGAGATACGACGACGCTCTTCATCAATGTCAAGAACCATAACTTCAACAACGTCATCCAAGCTAACAACTTTAGATGGGTGGATGTTTTTGTTAGTCCAATCCATTTCAGAAACGTGTACTAGACCTTCAACGCCTTCTTGGATCTCAACGAAACAACCGTAATCAGTTAGGTTAGTTACGCGACCAGTAAGTTTGTGACCTTCTGGGAAACGACCAGCGATTGATACCCATGGATCTTCACCCATTTGCTTAAGACCAAGTGAAACACGAGTCTTTTCACGATCGTACTTAAGTACACGAACATTGATTTCGTCACCAACTGCAACGATTTCGCTTGGGTGCTTAACGCGTTTCCAAGCCATGTCAGTGATGTGTAGAAGACCATCGATACCACCAAGATCAACGAATGCACCGTAGTCAGTAAGGTTCTTAACGATACCTTTAACTTCGATACCTTCTTGAAGGCTAGCTAGTAGCTCTTCACGTTCCGCACTGTTTTCAGTTTCGATAACTGCGCGACGTGAAACAACAACGTTGTTACGTTTTTGATCAAGTTTGATAACTTTGAATTCTAATTCTTTGCCTTCAAGGTGAGAAGTATCACGTACTGGACGTACATCTACTAATGAACCAGGTAGGAAAGCACGGATAGTATTCACTTCAACAGTGAAACCACCTTTAACTTTACCGTTGATAACACCAACGATAGTTTCTTGCTCTTCAAATGCTTTCTCAAGAACACCCCAAGACTCGTGGCGTTTAGCTTTTTCACGAGAAAGTTGAGTTTCACCGAAGCCGTCTTCCATTGCGTCAATTGCAACGTCTACAACATCACCAACAGAAACTTCTAGTTCACCTAGAGCGTTTTTGAATTGGTCTGCAGAGATTGGGCTTTCAGATTTAAGACCTGCATCTACTAATACAGTACCACGTTCGATACGTACTACAGTACCTTTAACGATGGCGCCTTGGCGAGTTTCTAGTTCTTGAAGAGATTCTTCAAACAGTTCAGCAAAAGATAATTCTGTCATGTTTAATTCACATTTAATAATCCGGCTACGCAATCCTGCGATAACGGGGTAGTTAATTATGGTTTTATCATCCTTGATTAAACCTTTAGTATTTAGTAACTGTTTAGCTATATTTCGGCGTCAATCGCCGCGTGTTCCAGTACTTTTTCAAGCACTTTCTCAATAGATAAACCAGTTGAGTCTATTACAAGCGCATCTTCTGCCGGTACAAGCGGTGCAACCGTGCGGTTACGATCTCGCTCATCACGTTCAGTGATCTCGCTCAAAAGGGACTGGATATTAGCATCAAAGCCCTTTTCTTGCAACTGATTAAAGCGGCGCTGAGCGCGTTCCTCAGCGCTTGCCGTTAAGAAAAACTTAACCGGCGCTTGAGGGAAAACAATAGTGCCCATATCACGTCCATCTGCGATAAGCCCTTCTTCGCTTAAAAATGCGCGCTGACGGCGTAACAATGCTTCGCGGACACGTGGGAATGCAGCGACTTTAGACGCACTATTTCCAATTTTCTCGCTTCTAATTTCTCGGGTAACGTCTTCACCTTCTAACACCACTTTAATGGTGCCTGCTTCATTGTCGCTGACAAAGCGAACATCAAGATGGCCCGCAAGCGGCGTTAACGCATCTTCATTATCTAAAGCAACATTGTGGTGAATAGCTGCCAATGCCAGAACGCGATAAATCGCGCCACTGTCTAGCAATTGCCAACCTAGTTTATCAGCTAATAAACGAGCGATAGTTCCTTTACCGGCGCCACTTGGTCCATCAATAGTAATTACTGATAAATTTTCGGCCATCGTATACTCCTAACTAAAACGCCATAACAGCGTGCACTACGTGACTTAGTTCAAGTTGTGAACTAAGTCGTTAAAATTTCGGTGCACATTCTACATGAGCTAGTAGGAAGATGATATAAAGAAACAAAAATTTAACCTTTATAAAACATCAATAAAAGCAACAAATTGTTAATGGCTTACCCGTTCAAATTCATCAAAATAGGTTGGGAAGGTCTTAGCCGTACAGCCAGGATCGTTGATAGTCACTGGAGTGTCGCTCAGTGCTACTAATGAAAAACACATCGCAATACGGTGATCATTATAGGTATCGATTGCGGCATGATTAGTTTTTGTTGGCGGTGTAATTGTGATGAAATCGTGACCTTCATCAACAATTGCCCCAACTTTGCGTAATTCTGTTGCCATCGCATTGAGGCGATCGGTTTCTTTGACGCGCCAGTTATAGATATTGCGAATGGCGGTCGTTCCCTTGGCAAACAATGCTGCAGTCGCAATCGTCATCGCTGCATCGGGAATGTGGTTCATATCCATATCTACAGCAGTCAAAGCCCCTGCACTTACGGTAATAGAATGTGGTTGCCATTGCACGGTGGCCCCCATCGCTTCAAGTACATCAGCAAAATGCTTATCACCCTGTACGCTGTCACTGCCAACGCCAGTCACTGTAATAGTGCCGCCCTTAATGGCAGCAGCTGCTAAGAAATAACTTGCCGATGATGCGTCGCCTTCAACAAATACCTCACCAGGTGATTGATATTGTTGTTTTCCTTTAATTGAAAAGTGTTGCAAATTTTCATGAGAAACATTGACGCCAAATTTAGCCATTAAATCAAGGGTAATTTCAATGTATGGTTTTGATACCAACTCACCAACGATTTCGATGGTAATGTCATCGTCCGCTAACGGTGCTGCCATGAGAAAAGCCGTTAAAAATTGACTAGACACTGAACCATCAATTTTAACATGACCGCCCTTTAACCCTGTCCCTTTAATCGTCACTGGTGGAAAGCCAGGGAAATCGTGGTAGCTAATTTCACAACCCATCGTTTGCAGTGCTTCCACCAGCGAATCAATCGGGCGCTCAGACATGCGAGGCTCGCCAGTAAGTGTAAACTCCCCTTGCCCCAAACAAAGCGCTGCACATAGTGGTCTCATCGCTGTACCCGCATTGCCAAGGTAAAGCTCACATGTGCTATCGATATCAATTGCACCGCCGTTTCCTTGCACAACACAGGTTGTTTTATCTTCACTTAACTGATAACTAATGCCTAACGTTGTTAATGCACTGAGCATGTGGCGAATATCATCGCTATCTAACAGGTTATAGATAGTGGTTTCACCGCTAGCGAGCGCCGCTAATAAAAGGGCGCGATTTGATAAGCTTTTCGAGCCAGGAAGGTTAACGGTGCCGTTAACCGATGAAATGGGTGATAGCGTCAGTGAATCCATGATATTTTTTTGACCTGTTATTTTATTTCTCTTATTTGGCCAATCATAATGCCAGCCTATTTGCAGACTGCCAATGGGGCTAAGTCACTAATTCAGTATAAAATGACATATTTTAGATGAAAAAAAACGCAGTTGGACTGCGCTTTTTTCATACGAACTAAAAATTAGTTCAACTATCAATTATAAACCCTTAAGTCTTCGATTACCTTTCCGTCGTTGGCAATACAATTGAGTCCAACCAATTTAACTCGACCATTCAATTTCGTCACGGCTTTAATGCGATCTCGCAGATCCGTTTCATCAACAGATTCAGGCTCACTACTTTCGCAAATCAAGAGCATTTCATCATTGTGATTTTTACTACTAACAACAAGCCGAGCTTTGGTTAATGCTGGGTAATGGCAAACAATTTGCTCAATTTGTTCTGGATGAACAAACATTCCCTTAACCTTGGTGGTTTGATCAGCGCGGCCTAGCCAACCTTTAATCATCATATTAGTACGGCCACATGGGCTTTTTCCTTCCAATACAGCTGATAAATCACCGGTTGCAAATCGTATCAACGGATAGGCTTCATTAAAGCAGGTGATGACTATCTCACCAACTTCACCTTGCGTTACTGGTTTATTCGTACCCGGCCTCACTATTTCTACAATAATATCTTCTGCGACAATCATGCCCATTTTAGCTTTTGATTCATAAGCAATTAAACCAGCATCGGCATTGGCATAAGCTTGCAACACACTAATTCCGCCATCTTCAAAACTAAGCCTCAATGATTCGGGTAATGCTTCGCCTGTCACTAGTGCTTTTTTAATTGAACTAATATCACCTTTTTGACGCAAAATATTTAAAAACGATGGCGTACCGCAATAACCTTGAGGTTTCAAATGGGCTATCACTTCCAGTTGTTGCTCTGTTTGTCCAGGTCCTGCTGGTATAACGGTACAACCGCAAGCTTTAGCACCAGCGTCTAAAATAAAACCACCTGGAGTCAGATGATAAGACAAGCAGTTTTGCACTAAATCGCCTTGTCTAAAACCGGCAGCATGAAAAGCGCGGCCAGTTCGCCAATAATCAGCGCCACGCCCTTGTGGATCATAAATTGGACCTGGTGATTGGAAAATTCGCTCTATGGGTGCGGAGTTCGAATTAATGCCAGCAAATGGATATTGTTGTTGTTGCAGCTTTATTAAGTCACTTTTTCTTAAAATCGGGAGCTGTTCAAGTGCTGCACGCGAATTAATAGTAGCTGGATCAATATCAAGTAAGGTCGAACGATAATAATCACAATCTGATTTAGCCCGCGCCACTAATGAAGGTAACTGCCCTAATAAGTGTTGTTCACGGGTTTGTGCATCTTGCGTTTCTAGCTCATCGAAAAATTCACTCATTGTGGTGCTTCCTTCTTTTATAACCAACGCTTACGGCGTTTGTACGACTTAAGATTTTTAAAGCTTTTACGTTCCTCATTGCCACCACCGAGGTAAAATTCTTTAACATCTTCATTGTTAAGTAGTGACTCACTTGAACCATCCATAACAATTTTTCCAGACTCCATAATGTAGCCATAGTCCGCAGCGCGCAATGCGTAGTTTGCATTTTGTTCCACGAGCAACATCGTAATGCCCTGCTCTTTACTAATACGTTCAATAATTGAGAATACTTCTTTAACCAACAACGGCGACAACCCCATCGAAGGTTCATCAAGCAAAATCATTTTTGGACGAGCCATTAATGCACGACCAATGGCCAGCATTTGTTGCTCACCACCTGATAAATAGCCCGCTAAACCAGTGCGCTCTTTTAAACGCGGAAACAGGTCAAATACCATTTCTATATCGCTGTTTATTTCACGGTCGTTTCGAGTATATGCACCTAACCGAAGGTTATCGATGGATGTCATATCTTCGACAATGCGGCGTCCTTCCATCACCTGAAAAATACCACTTCTTACAATATCTTCGGCAAACTTCTTATCAAGTCGCTCACCCATAAAATGAATGTCACCTTTAGTGACTTCACCATATTCAGACTTTAACAACCCACTAATGGCTTTCAAGGTCGTCGACTTACCAGCGCCATTAGGCCCTAGCAGCGTAACAATCTCACCTTCAGGGACATCCAGACTCACGCCTCTTAACACCTGAATTACTTCGTCATAAACTACTTCAATGTTATTAACACTCAGTAAGGGCGTAGAATTGGCTAACTTTTCAACTGCACTCATTCTTTTCTCCATCAAATACTTTTAAATGATTAGCGGCGATCACCGCTAATCATTAATGATCAGGTGTTTAGTAACCTAACCAATCATCACGACGCTCTAAAGTCACTTCAGAAACCTTGTCGATTTTCACTTCACCATTCTCATAATTACCTTTATAGATATTTACTGTGTTAATACCGCGGTGATCGTCATTAGTCCAAGTCGCAGGCATACAAGCCCCTTCTAGACCTTTTGGTTCCCAGTTTTTAACTGCATACATGCCTTTTTTGATGTTAGCCCCCGTAATGCCGCCATTTTTCTTAGCCCACTCCATCGCTTCTTTCATATAAAATGCACTACAAACGCCACGTACATAGTGATGCGTGCGTTGTTTCTTGCCAGATTTATCTGATTGAAGTGATACTTTATGGACTAATTTCATCCCTTCAACGTCATCGCTCCAGAACGGTGTCATGGTTGGGAAAACGTAGTCTTTCACGCCACTACCAATAGCATTGAAAATTTCTTTATCGCCGCCCCAAATGTTAGACATAAATTGGATGTCTGTTTTAACCGTCTTACACGACTTGATCAGTGAAAGAACTGAACCACCTAAATTACCAATATAGCCGTAATTAGTTTTTGAATTTTTAAGCGTTAAACATTGCGCTTTAAAATCACCTGGCTTCATAGACACAACAACCGGTGGCATGACATTAAAGCCTAATTCAGTAGCATATTCAGCACAGGCTTTTTTAGGTGCATTTGGGAATGGATGGTTTGCACCAATATGGGTAAATTTAGGTTGGCCTTTTTTCCCCTTCATTTTCCAATCATCAGCAGCCCATTTAACAAGTGCGCGACAAGCATCGGAATAAGACGCACCATAAAAGAAGTTATAAGGCGCAGGCTTTTTAGTGTGCGGGTTTTTCCCCATAGGATCCGTCAAGTGGCCAGAATAAGACGCTGAATATACCGGAATTTTATCTTTAGCCGCAAATGAAATTAGCGCTTCAGTATCGGCGGTTCCCCATCCCTGCATCGCTACCATTTTCTTACGTGATTTCCATTTTTTATAAGCACCAATTGCTTGCGGCACTTTATAGGCGTAATCAATAGTTTCAAAGTTTACCGTGGTACCGTCGATACCACCGTTTTTATTAATATAAGCTAATGAATCACGAACACCATCTGCGTAATATTTTCCAACGAATGCAGTTGGCCCAGAAAGATCCGCTAAGTGACCTACAAATACCTCATCTTTTGCCTGAGCAGATGCGGCAACAGCTAGACTAACTGCGCTTAGTGAACCTAATAGTACTTTATTCATTTTACAATCCTCTTGTTTTAATTAGTTAGCAGAGCACGCCCTGCTAGTTTTTGAGTTTTAAATGTTTGTTTACTGTTTTGATTAATAAGAAAATGGGTAGAACTTCCAGTAGTTTTTAATTTGAGCCCAACGATGTGCTAAACCTTCAGGTTCAAAGATTAAAAACAAGATAATTACCAAGCCGATAGCCATTTCTTTTAAATAGGCAATGCCATCAACTACAGCAGGTATATTTCCCCAGCTAGTCTCTTTCATCAGACCAACCACAGATTCTAGCGATTCAGGTAACATCACCATGAAGATAACGCCCATCAAGGTGCCTTTAACGGAACCTAAACCACCGATGATGCACATGGCTAAAAACTGAATAGACATCATGATGGTGAAACCTTCTGCTGATACGTATCCTAAGTAGTGGCCATATAACGCGCCGCCAATACCGGCATAAAACGCCGAGACACCAAACGATAACAAACGGTATTTAGTTAAGTTAATCCCCATAATCTCAGCAGATAGATAATGATCACGTACTGCGACAAAAGCACGGCCATCACGGGTACGCATTAAGTTGGAGCCCCACAGGTACATAGTCACTAGCGCAAATATAGCGATGTAGTAAAAGCTTTGGTCAGTATCAAATAAGTAGCCAAAGATATTTACACTATCTGCCATTGCGCCGGCTGAGCCACCTGAAAACCACTCTGCTCGCGCAAAGAAGTCTTCGATAATAAATTGAGCTGCTAGTGTTGCAATCGCTAAATAAAGGCCCTTAATACGAGCAGCCGGTAGACCAAACATCATTCCTACGGCCATCGTTAAAAAACCCGCTAATGGAATGGCAAAGAACACTGGAATGCCAAATTGCGTATTAATCCAGGCAGATGCAAAGGCACCAAAGCCAAAAAATGCACCGTGACCTAAAGATATTTGCCCGGTAAAGCCAACCAAAATATTTAACCCAAGTGCCGCAATACCTAAATAGGACACCTGAATCGCCAATGACAAAAAGTATTCATCTAAAAACAATGGCGCTAAGCACAGCAGCCCAACACTAGCTACGGCGAGTAGCCAAATGAATTTCGTCTCAAATATTGTATTGTCTTGCTGATAACTTGTTCTAAAGTCACCACAAGGTCGCATAGACGTTGTAGACATAATTTAATTCCTTATCCGAACTTAGATACGTTCGATATCTTTTTGACCGAACAAACCGTAAGGTTTGAACCACAAAATAACTAACAAGACATAAAATGGTGCGATGTCATACAAGTTGCCCCAATGGAGATATTGACCATCGAAGAACTCTGCAACATTTTCAAGCACACCAATTATCAAGCCACCAACTATGGCGCCAACAATTGAATCAAGTCCGCCTAAAATCACGGCTGGGAACACCTTAATACCAATGACGGATAACGAATCTGACACGCCGTTCACCATCCCGATAACAATGCCCGCTGTTGCAGATACCGTCGCTGCAATAGCCCAGCTCATCGCAAAAACATGCTTTACAGATATGCCGAGACTTTGTGCAACTTGCTGATCAAACGCCGTCGCACGCATGGCAAGGCCTTGCTTAGAGTATTTAAAGAACCAGTAGAACGCCGCCATAATGACAACGGCAATCCCCGTACTCATTAAATATGCCGCTTCAATGTTTAGTCCGAGAATAGAAAAGGATTGCGTTTCAAATACTTGCGGGTAACTTTCCGCTGAAACACCGAATATCCATTTCATTAACGCTTGGAACAGCATCGACAGGCCAATGGTAATCATGATGACAGAGATGATTGGCTCACCAATCATTGGGCGCAGTACTATCATTTGGAGCAAGACACCAAAACTAGCCATAAAGACCAACGTCAGTAGAAAGCCAACGACAAACGGTACTTTGAAATACACCAAAAAGGCCCAACACACCCAAGCACCAATAAGTAAAAACTCACCTTGAGCGAAATTTACAATTTGGGTCGATTTGTAAACCAGTACAAAACACATCCCCACTACGCCATACAACAAACCTACAATTAGCCCGTTGATGACGAGCTGCATTAATAAATCAAAATTCATGATGCTTGCTTCCTATCCAATTCGATTACATTTGTCGATTCAATGAGCGTTGCCACTTTTAGACATGTTTGAATACGGGTTTTACTGCCATCTTGGAATGTGATTTCAGTATCTATGTCAACCGCGTTTTCACCGCTATAAATTGATTCAATGATGTCTCCGTATTTATCGTTGATCACGCCGCGACGTACCTTTCTCGTTCTCGTTAATTCGCCATCATCAGCGTCTAGCTCTTTATAAAGCAGAATAAATTTCTGAATTTTCTGAGCCTCTGGCAGTGACTTGTTTACACCTTCAATTTCAGCTTGAATTTTGTCGTAAACTTCAGGTAACGATGAAAGGTTGGTGTAGTTGGTAAACGAAAGGCCTTGTTGTTCAGCCCATTTTGATAAGATGCCAAAACGAATACAGACAATAGCCGCTAAGTGATCTCGTTCATTACCTAAGATCACGGCTTCGGCAATAAACGATGAGAATTTCAACTTATTCTCAATATATTGCGGCGAATAACTCACTCCTTGAGCCGTCTTAGCCATATCTTTAATGCGATCGATGACCACTAAGTGCCCGTTTTCTTTCTTGAAATAACCTGCGTCACCGGTATGCATCCAACCATCAATAACATCTTCGTTGTATGCTTTATCATTATTCAAATAGCCTGTGAACATACCAACGGTTTTAGCAACGATTTCGCCAACACCTTCTGAATCAGGATTAATCACCTTTATTTGAGCGTTATCAAACGGAAAACCAACACTGTCATAATCTATGTCGTTATCGTGATGAACGGTGTAAGCACCACACATTTCAGTTTGACCATATAGTTGACGAAGAGGAACACCGATCGCGTGGAAAAATCTAAATGAATCAGGTCCCATTGCCGCGCCACCAGTGGCCGCTGAATCAAGGAAACTAAAACCAAGACGATCCCGTAACGCTTTTAACAAAATCCATTCTGATAATTTTGAGTGGCGTCCTTCGTCTAGCGCTTTGTAGGCTCTGTCCATCGCAAATTTAAACAACTTTTGCTTTAGCGGGGTTGAGTCCATCATCCGAGTTTGCACATCAGCGATAATGTTTTCCCACACACGCGGTGCAAGGAGTACAAAATTAGGACCGATTTCGCGTAAATCCGCCATCATCGTTTCTTGCTCTTCAACAAAATTAACAATTTGACGACTAATAAGTGACATACCTACCGCATACACTTGTTCCATGATCCACGGTAGAGGCAATACGGACACGTAGTTATCACCAGGCTTTCTAGGATCAGCTCGCAAATAAGCTTCACAATGCTCAACAAATCGACCACCAGGTAACAAGGCTATTTTAGGTTTTGACGTGGTGCCCGACGTTGTACAATAAATTGCCGTTTCATCAGGGTTTGTTGCCTCGACAATTTCGTCATAGGCTTTCGCATTGTTTTGCTCAACTTGACGGCCAATGTCATAAACTTTTTCTACGTCAATTAAACGCTTATCGTCATACTTTCGCATGCCGCGAGGATCGCAATAAACAATATATTTCACAGATGCGATCTCATCGCCCAACTCTAACAACTTGTCACATTGCTCTTCATCTTCTGCAATGACCACGGTCGCTTGACCATGATTTAATAGATAAGCAACTTCCTCGTGCATCGAGTCTTGATAAACCCCAAGTGAGTAACATTTCATCGCGTGTGCAGCAACCTCCCCCCACACCCATTCAGGTCTATTGTCACCGAGTAGTGCAACCGCATCGCCTGGCGCTATACCAAGCTCTAGTAAGCCAAGAGACAACCATTTCACGCGGTTGTTGTAATCTTGCCATGTAAATTCGTTCCAAATACCAAATTCTTTTTCACGCATCGCAATATCAGTGGGATATTGGCGAGCATTTTCTCTTAGTATTTTTGGAAAAGTATCCAATGTATTCATGTTCTAAGCTCCAACCGCCTCAGATTCATCCACTTCTTCGCCTAAGTAAGCACGTTTAACATGTGGGTCGGCCATTACCATTTCAGGATCACCGCTGATTAATTTCTTACCAAAATCAAGTACCATCACTTGATGAGAGATATCCATTACGACGCCCATGTCATGCTCAATCATGACCACCGTAATACCAAACTCCTCGTTAAGATCGAGAATATAGCGCGCCATGTCTTCTTTCTCTTCCAAGTTCATGCCTGCCATTGGTTCGTCAAGTAATATCATCTTTGGTTTGAGCGCCATTGCTCGAGCTAACTCGACGCGTTTACGTAGGCCATATGAGAGCGTGCCTGCGGTAGATTTACGAATATGGGATATCTCGAGAAAGTCGATGATTTCTTCGACGTGACGTCGATGAGCGAGTTCTTCTTTTTGTGCGCCTGATAGCCAATATAAAGGGCCTGTCACCCAATTGTTTTTAAGCAAATGGTGACGACCTACCATGATATTATCTAGTACAGACATGTGCCCAAATAACGCAAGATTTTGAAAGGTTCGTCCCATACCGAGATTTGCTCGATCATTGGGTCTAAGGTTAGTTACAATTTTTCCGTCGAATGTTATTGCGCCTTCTTGCGGCTGATATCGCCCAGAAACACAATTCAACATGCTTGTTTTTCCGGCGCCGTTAGGCCCGATAATAGAAAAGACGCTGCCTTTTTCTACTGAAAAACTCACATCAGTTAAGGCTTTTACACCTCCAAATGCTAATGAGATGTTATTAACATCTAATATAGATTCTGCCACTTACGCCTCCTCATCCTAGACGGTTGGGTGCTCTTATCTAGTTATTGCACCGTTAACGTTTACGTAAACTAATAGTTAATTTTGTTACGTATTAGTAAAGCAATATCGATAATACGGAGTTATAACAGGATAAAAATTAGACGTTAGTATATTTAAACAACAACAAGGCAACCAAAAGCTTACGTAGAGGTAAAGAAGGAAAGAGGTTAATTTAGATAAATAAAAATTAAGAGGGCCTAATCAATAATATGATTAGGCTTTTGAGCAAACTAAAAATTAATAAAAAACAACATGCATAACGGCGCCATAATACTCAGAATGAATCCACTTACAATGGCGATAGGCACGGCATCACTTCCGCCTGTTTTTTGAATGATAGATAACGTAAAATCCATTGATGTTGCCCCGCCAATACCTATAGCACTGTGACGCTTAGCATTAATAAGTAATGGGATGACAAATATTGCTACCAGCTCTCGTCCTAGATCGTTAATTAATGCCACCGCGCCGAGTATGGGGGAAATGCCATCACTAATCAGGATGCCGGATAATGAATACCAACCAAAACCCGAACTAACGGCTAAACCATGAATTAGTGGAAGTCCAATAATCTTTGCTGCAGCGACGCCGCCGAGCCACGAGGTAAGCATTACCGTTACTGCAATCTGCATCCCACTCTTGTTTAAGAGAATTTCACGCAACGCTATTCCACTATTACGCAGTGAAATACCAATGAGCGCCAACAATACCATCAACGCCCATTCGCTAGCGGTATCAATCATTGATTTTTCGATAGAAACGAACATACCAATGATAAAACCGAGGGCAACCACGCCTAACAAGGATACTGATTCAATAATCATCGGAAGTTTGTCTATTTTGACATCGCGAACTTTTTGGATCCGTTGTCGGTGCCATCGGTCTAATCCATATAGGCCAATTAAATTTGCAGTTAAAATACCGACAATAAAGGCAATGGCATGCCAGATAACTTGTGACGCATTCTCAGAAAAATTATCAATTAGGCTTAGACTGATCCCCATTAAAAAAAGGATAAAATACACCATATAACCACAATATTGATTAACGCGATGCAGCCACGCCTCAGACGACACGACAATCAAATAACCAAATACCAAGGGCAATAAAATAAACAGCAAATCAAAATACATGAGGCTCTCTAACAACAATAAAAAACGGATTATACCTATCTAATAACCTAACAACAGATTTTTTAGGGTGTGTCACGTTGATAGCCTATTAACCCATTATGGCAAACAACATCAGTTGGATAGGGAGAAAAAATTGCCATTCCTTTCAGATAATACACAGGTATAATGACCGCTAGTTTATCCATAAATCAAACCATAAGGACGCTTCATGCTTGTCACTAGCAGCGAACAACCCACCATTGCACTGCACATTGTCCAAGAAAATCAATTTGACCAATGGCTCTCCCAACAAGAAAAAACGACTACACTTTGGCTTAAAAATACCAATTTTAAGGACCCTGGCGTTAGCTTGGTTCCTGGCGCTGACGGTCAGCTTACGTTAGCTTTGTTCGTCGCTTCAGATTTAAGTGATTTCTTTGCCTGTGGCCAATTGGCAACAGCCCTACCCCCATTAAATTTTGAGCTGTTCGCCCAAGCAGAGTATCAGGAAGCAATTGCTTTTGGTTGGCTAGCCGGCTGCTACGATTTCGATCCTGTCTCTTATACACATCTCCGAGCCCACGAGACTAGGCATGATCTCGTAT
>OJBM01000260.1_pt1 | contig 17016 bp, 18 predicted proteins | sample 1591061 | NCBI WGS metagenome assembly OJBM01 (sample SAMN05416872, study PRJEB24817) | seawater metagenome | isolation source: Sea water | place: Canada:Atlantic | collected 2013-11 | reverse complement strand
GCTCTAATACTTTTACGGCAAATACCGTGCTCGAAAAACTCAGTGCGAAGCCAATCAATAAAGCCGTTTCAAAGCTCAAATCAATAAACATTGGCAGACCAAAGGCACCGAATCCAAGCATGATGCCACTGAACAATAAACTCGTAAGAATGAGATGAATTGTTGACGGTCCCCAAACATAAGGCTTGGTCAGACTCTTAACTTTGAGTTTGAGACCAATTGAAAATAATAAGAGCGTTACGCCCAGCGCAGCAATTTGTTCAAGAATAGGAGTCGATTGATAGCCCGCGGCATTTAAAATAAAGCCCCCCGCTAAAAATCCAATAAGCGGAGGCAACCGCAGTTGTAAGATTATAAAACCACAAACAAAGGCAACAGAAAAATAGAGTAATTCCATGAGATTAGGCAGTGCCAACATCAGTTAATGATAAATAAATTCTATCACCTAACTGTGAGGTTCCCAACGCTTTTTTGTCATTTTATGTCAGTAAATAGTCGAGTGTTAGTTACTTATTCGGCGTCGATTGAGAGTTCATCTAACAAGGCATCGATTTTATCAAGACTATTATTGTCAAACATAATGCCAACTAGAATTTGTCCATTTTCAACACGGTGATTTTTAACATGAGCGTCGACTAATAACGGTTCGTCATAGCCCATCAAGGTAATAGCGATATGTACTGGACATTTTTTAACGGCTGAATTACCCCCCTCTTGTTTAAAGGAGAACTGACAACCGCGTGGTGATATATCGACGATATAACCGCCAAGTAGTGTACCAGCAAGTTTACCGTTGACTAATTTTTGCGAGATTTGAGCAGGTAAATGTGTTTTTTCGCGTTGATGAGTACGCAGTTGTCTATTTTCTATTTTCGTTGGGTAATTAAGAAAAAGAAGCTTTTCTGGCACTGTTATAATATGTTCAATAGTCGTTGAAAACGCGACACATTCGCCGCGTGTCCCTTCCACGATATAACGAACAATAACGCCGTTTCCTTGCAATAGCACATCTTTATAGTCTGCTGTATTGAGTTTACTAGGAAACTTAACCAATAGATAACGACCAATATCGAGGCCAATTACAGTAGGTTTAATTCTGACGCCACTTAACCCTCCCAGTTGTAAATCTATTACTTTTCCGGGGGTAAGGTGAGTCATAAACTCATTAACATTAAGGTCTTGTGGCATCATGGCGCTATTTTATTATTATTTTGTATGATTGAGGGCTAGTTTGCATCCAAACCAGCGATTTTTCAACACTTTATACCAATTCCATTATTTTGAGTGTTCTTGTTGTGCTTAGGAAGAATTAACTAGAACAAGGCGCTCGATAGAGTAATAGCTTGCTATTGGGATTGAGAGCAACGCTATTTTTGTAAATTCTAACAAGCACAAGTGGTCAGTTAATTAATGGAATTGGTATTACTTATTATTTAAAATCAATTAATTCAATATCAAAAATAAGTGTTGAACCCGGCTTTATTTTTCCCGCGTCACGGTTACCGTAAGCTAAATTAGCTGGAATAAAGAAACGTGTTTTCTCACCTTTAACCATAAGTTGAACACCTTCAGTCCAACCTGGAATAACTTGGTTTAAACCAAATGAAATGGTTTTATTACGGTCTACTGAACTGTCGAACACCGTGCCATTTAATAACGTGCCATGATAATGAACGGTCACATTGCTACGAGCACTTGGATGTTCAGTGCCCTCACCTTGTTCTAATACCTGATATTGCAAACCAGATTCTGTAGTAATTACACCTTCTTTTTGCCCATTGCTGGTCAAAAATGCATTACCTTCAGCGATATTCTCCACAGCAGCTTTTTTGGCTTGCTCTGAGCGGTAAAAGAACCAAGCAACAACAGCAACTAATAACGTTAAAATGACGACTTTTGACATTTTTTTCATTCCAAATAATTTAATTAGCGCAACCATACTTGAAATCAAAAATAAGTGCTAGATTTTCGTACTTTTTATGCAAAATTGATCAGTATTTCGTTATAGTAAGTTAATGGTTTTGCTGAGGAAACATCATGAAAAAAATTGTATTAATTGCTTTGACGTTAAGTCTGGCGGGATGCTACGCCAATTGGCCTGAATTAGACAAAGCCGCCAAGAATATCGAGTGTGACATGGACCAAGTAGCACTGGGAAAGATTGCTAAGCGTTTTAAAGCAGAGAGTAACTTCGATGAGATTTCTAATAGTTATTCCATGGTTAAGTTTGACGATGCCATTGTGGTGGCGTTTAACCATAGAAGTAAAATAACAACGATTGCGAAAACGAAATCAGATATATCGCTAGGCGGCTTGATGCGCCGCCAAGGTGATGTAGTGGTAGTAAAACGGTGCGTGAAGCAATAATGATAATTATGGGGTTGTCATAGCAATAATGTCTTGCGCTAGACTCTGTTTTGGTCGCTCAATGATACGCCCTATTTGTTGGTTATTTCTATAAACAACAAAAGTTGGCGTGTACTTTAAATCATAAACTTCGTCAGCTGTCTTTTTATAATCAACGGCAATCAGTTTTGTGGTGATGTTATTATTTGCTGCATGTTCTAGTAGTTTTAGCAAACGCGGAACCTCACGGACACTGTCGTGACACCAAGTACCAAATAGCACATGAATTTCTAAAGGCTCTTTAATCGATTTAAGTGCAGCTATTTCTTTTTCATCAATGTTGAAATCCGCAAACTCTTCGTTAAATTCTTCAAAAGACGTTAATAACTTGCTTGGCTTAATCTCGCCGACGAACAATTTGTCTGACGCGCATGATGTTAAAGTGACAAACATGGCGCTGGTGAGCATTAATGCTGACAGTATTTTCTTCATATTATAGTTTCCGTTTATTTTACTTTAAGTCTGTTATTAGTATCTCGAGAGGTGCGAATCAGTTCGTCACCTTGTGCAAGCGGCCCCAATTTGGCCATGCGATCATAAAGCACGACGTTTACGGTGGCTGCTAAGTTCATGCAACCCACAGTCGGTATATAAATGACGTGTTCACACCATGCCACAACATCTTTATCGAGTGATTTATCTTCAGGACCGAAAATATAGTAGGCGTTGTCGGGATGTTTAAAATCAACCAGTGATGTAGCGCCCTCTACTAATTCTATCGCGACAGGAACGCAGCCTTGAGGAAGCGATTCTTTAAAACTTTCAGTGGCTGCTAATGGAATTCGGCGGCTAACATTCTTGGTGTCGGTATGTAACTTTTGTCCACGGCTCATGGCTGCGTCAAAGCGTTTTCCAGTATAAAAAACACCGTCTGCGTTATAGCAGCCAGCAGCGCGCATAACGCTGCCGACATTGTCTGGACTTTTAGGATTGGTTAATCCGATAAATACTTGTTGTTGGAGCTGACTCATTAATCTTTAAACTATATAACTTACGTGGCGACAGTGTACCTTAGCGATTTTGGCTTGCAAGGTAACAACGTATAATTTTTAGTTAAAGTCTGTTTGAGACAGAATTGGCATTGGGCAGCTAATCACACTAACGTTTTCATAGCCGACGCGGGCAAGTTGTTCCGCCGCAAATATTGCTCTTACACCACTGGCACAATGTAAATAGATTGGGCGCTTGGCATCTTTCTCGAGATCTAACATTTTCATTTCTAATAGGCCACGAGGAATATTGATGCTATTAGCTGCCACGATTTGTTCACATTCAGCAGGTTCTCGTACATCAATAAGCAAACCTCGATTCGTTGAAATTTCCTGAGCAGCGATCTCCGCCGTAATTATTCGTGTTGATGGTTTAATCGTTGCCACTAAATCTGGAATAGTCTTTAACATGTGCGTGTTCCTTAGGTAATATGGTGTAAGAATATCGTATCAATCTATATTAGCAAGGGCTAATTTAATGAGATATACTTTTATTAAAATAGAGCCCTAATCGTTGTACTAAGTAAGGTTATTTATGTCTCCAGAATTAATGGCAGAAAAAGCTGCGGTCGTTGAATCCGTATTGAAAATGATGGCAAATCGTAATCGTCTAATGATTTTATGCAGTTTATTGGATGAAGAACGCAGTGTGACGCAACTCAATGACATCGTTCCCCTATCGCAATCGGCGCTATCTCAACATTTAAGTGCGCTACGTCAAGCGGAGCTCGTTGCGACCAGACGCGAAGCACAGACTATCTATTATCGTGTTGCCAGCGATAGTGTTCGCGCGATTTTAGCAACGCTTTATGAGCAATATTGCCAAGAATAATTGTTTTCTATTACCCGTTCTCTTCACTAGATAAGTACCGTTTTATGACTCAACAATCCATTCTTATTACTGGCTGCTCGACAGGTATTGGCCTTGATGCAGCGCTGACACTCCATGCACGTGGCTACCGAGTATTCGCCACAGCGCGAAAACAGCAAGACGTTGATATGCTGATAACCAAAGGCTTGACGGCTTTTCAGTTAGATGTCACTGATTATGGCTCTATCGATGATACGTTAGTTAAAATACTGACTGAAACAGGCGGTAAATTAGACTTTCTCTTTAACAACGGTGCATACGGACAACCGGGCGCGGTTGAAGATTTACCTACTGACGCATTACGTGCGCAGTTCGAGACTAACTTGTTTGGTTGGCATGAGCTCACTAAACGTATTATCCCCATCATGCGCCAGCAAGGCCACGGTAGAATTATTCAATGTAGTTCTGTGCTTGGTTTCGTGTCGCTTAAATATCGCGGCGCTTACAATGCATCAAAATACGCCTTAGAAGGGCTAACAGATACCATGCGTTTAGAACTTAAGGACGCTAATATCCAAGTATCGCTCATTGAACCCGGCCCTATAGATACACAATTTAGAGCCAATGCATTACAAGCGTTCAATCAATATATTAATGTCGATGACAGTGTGCATGAAGCAGACTATAAAGAGCAGATTAAGCGGTTATCATCAGAAAACCCTGGTGGCAGTATGACATTACCATCATCAGCGGTGACTAAGGCGTTGATCCATTCGTTGGAAGCTAAACGGGCTAAAGTTCGTTATCGAGTAACCACGCCAACAAAGATGTTTGCATTCTTCAAACGAATATTGCCGAGTCGGTGGTTAGATAGTTTGTTATCGAAAGGATAATCGGATAAGTGCAAAGCTAAGTCGCTAACGCTATTTTTAATGGGTTAATGCCCCTGCCTTAATAAAGATAATTGAACTACAACTCACTTACTGGTATATTGTATACAATCCTGTTTGAATAATGAGAATACAATGGAAACAACAAATACAACAGACTGGCGCTACACTGTTATGCCGGCTGTTTTTACATGGCTAAAAGAGACTGAAACTGGGGCATTGGAAATAGATTTAGCGGCCACGCAAAAATATGCTGCTGATATCTTACGTGTTCAAGGTAAAGGTGGAACACGTATGGGTGGTTTAGTTGGCTCTGGTACACTGGGCGAAAACAGTTACTTAACCGTTGAGCAACGTCTTTCTTTACTATCAGCGCTTTCTGACGTTGCTAAAGAATTCAATGTACCACTAATCAGCGGTGCAGCGGCAGAGACTAAAGAAGAAATAGCAACAATAGTTAAAGAACTGGCGGCCGTTGGTGTTGATACGGTCATGGTTATGCCTCCAAAAACACAAGAAACGCCGTCAGACGAACAAATGTATGATTACTATGCCCTTTCAGCATCAGCAGCGCGCGAATCTGGCATTAATATCATGCCTTATAACAACCCAGACGCGGCGGGCTACCACGCATTATCTACCGAACTTCTTCGAAAACTGGCTGAGTTACCTGAAGTCACAGCACTTAAGATCTCAACCTCAGATGTATCAGTAATCGAAACATTGACGCTAGAAAACGAAGAATTAAAAGTGTTAGCAGGTGTTGATACGGTAACTATTCACGCGGGTCTAGCTGGCGCATGCGGCGGAATCACTGGTGTTGGTTGTGTATTCCCGAAAGCCAGTGTCACCATGCAAGAATACGTCAATAGCGGTGATTGGGCACAAGCGAATAAAATTTCTCGTGCCATGAATCCTATTTCATATTTAGACGCGCAACCTCTGCTGTTAGAATACCTAAAGTTTGCATTCGGCATTCATCACAACGACGCCACAGGGGGTCTTCGCACGCTCGGTAAGAAATTGACTGAAGCACAAATCGAAGATGTTCGCGCAAGATACGCGCTTGCCAAAGAACGCCTAGCGGCGCTTGATTTGTTGGATTAGTAATTGATATCAACATTTGACATGTAAAGCCTCGATAATTCGGGGCTTTTTTGGATAGGGTTTAAGTCGCGTGATGGAGTTCTAATACCACTCCATTAAATTGCCTGTTATGAAATCCATATAAGGGACGTCGAACACAACGATAAATTATGTTATAGAAAGTTGCGATGGCCTCTAAGTAAATCCCCCATGTTTTTCTAGTCAACTTTAGCATAAAACAAGATTGGGGGACCCTTATATTTATAGATATCAATAAATAGTATTATTTATTAGCTAAACATTTCGCATTGTTTTCTACTAATATTAGACTCGAATGCTTTTGTTCGGTTTAAGTCGTATCTTTGATACTCTGAAACTATTTCTTTTGTATTCATATCTTCTATCCAAATGACAATAGAATCCTCTTCGAGCTTTCTATTTATTTTGTATCTTTTATCTGAATCTAAGTTCACATTAAAATTTACAAATGCATAACGAGTGCTGCTAAGTTGTTTGGCCGCTTGTACCTTAGCCTTCACCAATAAATTATATTGGCCTGCTGGCATTTGTTTACCAGAAATCCAGTCCAATGGCCTGTTTTCAAAACAAGCCAAATATACAAGCTCATTGGTTTTACCTTTATTTAATTCAAAATTTTCTAATCTAAAGTGTCCTGTTTTAAGATCATTTTCAATTGGTAAAGAACTACATGCAGTAGCCAATAAAATAAATACAAAAGCGAATAGCGAATTAATTCTTTTCATGTGAATTTCCTTATTATGAAATAGTGTAAAGTCTCTAAGAGACTAATAGAGTATTTATGTATCTGTCAATAATTTTTTGTACGCCTAAATGCAATAACTAAAGTTACCTAATTTAGCTAAAACAAATAAAGGACAGGCGTAAATATCTCATTGATTTAACACAATCACAATCAGTTCAACATTAAATTGCACTAACTAAAACCAATGAAAAATTGGGCTCATTTAGTAAACAAAAATGAACTGGGGACATGAAAACTATGAAATGGTGAAATTTGAACGAGTAAAATCGTCAGCTCTATTGCTGAGGCGGAAAATAATAAGAACAGTTAATACTGAGAATTAGCCGACGCCTTTACACCAACTTCGACCGTGATGGTGAGTATAATCTCGTAAATGAGCTTCATTGCCAGCAAAACTCCCGTATTGCCGTCTAAACTCCTTGGCAGCTGAAAGCCACTCATCTGTATCGATTTCTAACACCTGTAGAATCTTAGGTGCACTCTCATCAATAAACCCACTCTTTGTAGGGGCGGTGTGCCGACCACTTCAATCAACTAACTCAAAATAGTCTCCGTAACTCAGTGGAATAGCGTTTGTGTTGGCAACAGGTGAAAACGGGAGTAAAGATGGCGGTTGCGATGAAACAGTGCAGCCATAGTTGGCTTTATGCTGCTGACGCTGATGAGATTTATATTGCTTTATTCGCTCTTGAATCGACGTAAAATCACTATCTTCAATACTTTGTGCAATGCCAGCTCTGATTGGATTTAAGTCCACATACGCAAGACAGCTTAACAACGCTTTTTCATCAAGCAATACTTGAGACTTAAACCTGCCTTCCCACTAATTTTTCAGGAAAAAATTAGAACAGCCTTAGCTGGCCCGAAGGGTGAGCGCCATGGATGGCAGCGAATATATTTTGCCTGTGCAATTATCTTCTTTATTGGCTTCTCGGGAAATATGCTCATTAAGACATTTCATAAACCACGAAATATCATATAAACGTTCACGCCAAAGCTGGGCATACTCTTCTACTTTTCTAAGCTTAACTGCACTCATTTCTCGGTCAGCAAGGTAATCGTCAACAATGGGATGACCGTTATACAAGTAATACCAGCGCTCAATCACCTCGTCCATTGATAACATATCCGCATGGACTTTATCGACTTGCAACACTAGGTGATAGTGATTACTCATAATCGCATAAGCCGCGATATTAATTGAAAAGATAGCGGAAAGTAATTTTATACGGTCAATGAGCCATTGCCGCCTATGGTCGTAATTGCGCTTGGTATACGGGTCATCACCACACAAGAAACTGCGCCTAACACATCGGTTAACTACGTGATAATAAGAAGTGGCTGATAAATCAATTAGCTGGTGCCTTGCTCTCGTCATTGTCGGCTCCTACTACGCTCTATTTCAACTTATCAAGGCGTAGTAGAGTCGATTAAAATATCAACAATCAATAAGAAAAGATAGCCTGTCCTTTATTTGTTATTTGTGTCTTAATATGTGGCCAAATTTAGTTGACCACTACACATATTTAAAACTCAATGGGAGATATTAACTCGCCTGATTCATATTTTTTAGCTAGCTCAACAGCGCGTTCGAAATGCTCAAGCTTAATCAAGGGAGCAAAGCCTTTTCTATCCCCTTCCAAAAAACCGTTATGATATTGTGTAAGTTTCGCTACCTTGCCTTTGAGGGTGTTAATAATTATAAAGTTTCTTTGCGAACCAAGAGGAGTTTCACTAGTGTAAATCTCTAATTCATATGATGTATATTTATCATTAAACTCACTTAAACACTCTAAAATATTTGACTCTATAACTTTTTCTTCAAACCAATTAATAAAAAACTTTACCATGTCATCAACATCTTGCTCAGATACAACCCCTGATTCTGGAGTATAAAGATATGATGCATAACAAAATAATGTATCTACTATTCCTGTAGGGAATATATCCTTAGTTATTTTAGAAAACCAAGGCGTAGTGATAGTAGCAACGCAATTGAGCTGCCTTTTTTGAGGCGAACCAGATAATTCAACTAAAACAAGTAATTTCCCTCTGTCTTCATCAATTATTACAAAGTCCTTTTCTCGATCGAAAAGTTCAAATGGAAACTTCGCTTGCATGTACTTCAATACATCTTTTTTTTTCAATTTTTCACCTTAACCTTTATCATTCAATCCTTTCTTGCGGACTTCCTTTATAACGATTCCGTTCGTATAACCAGCTTCAGCCAAAGTCTGGCCTTTTTCCATATTTAAAGTTTTCAACAACCGACTAGTCACTGTTGCATTAGCAGGAATATTATAAAGCTGATTGCCATCTGGATCTTTACCCGCTTTTACAAACACACTAGCCTGATTGCCAGTAAGCTGCGCATTACCAGTTTTCATTTCAAAACCAGATATTTGACCGTTCGCCCACAACACATCAGAAATGCAATTTATACCACCAATGCTATCGAGTCATTAAATAGCGTCATCAGAAAGGCGATCAAGAACCGCAAGCTCTTTCCAAATGACGACTCAGCCAAAAAAGTTGTGTACTTGGCCATTACGCAAGCATCGAAGAAATGGACAATGCCGATTAGAAACTGGAAACCGGCACTGAATCGTTTTATTATTGAATTTGAAGAGCGTATCGAAGATTATATTTAAATTAGGTAGTTACACAGAATCTGTGACAGCCTCTTTTTCGTTTACTACCTGCTATATTTTCTCCAGGCTCGTCACATTTTTCTACGAAAACTGAATCGGTGGAACTAATTCACCTGACTTATACTTTTTTGATAACTCAATTGACCTTTCAAAGTGTTCAGCTTTAAACAGAGGGGTAAAGCCTTTAGTGTCTCCTCGCTGGAATGATTGTAAGTAATGAGATAATTTATCTACATTCCCTTTTATCGCATTAACAATAATAAAGCTCCTTTGCGAACCGATTGGAACATCGCTAGTATACGTATCCAACTCAAGAGAGGTATAACAGTCTAAGTGTTCTCTTAGATATTCTGCCACATTCGAATCTATTATCATTTTTTCGAACCATTGAACAAAAAACTTCACCATGTCATCGACATCTTGCTCAGATACAATTCCTGACTCGGGAGTGTGTAAATATGAACCATAAAAATATAACGAATCGACAATATCTTCCTTAAATATTGCACTCGTTAATTGCGAAAACCAAGGTACAGTCATAGTCGCCACACAATTTAACTGTCTTTTTTGAGGAGCGCCCCCCAAATCAGGTAGTAATCTAAGCACACCCCTCTCGTCATTAATTAAGGCAATTCTCTTTTCTCCGTATGCATTAACTATTTCAAATCTAGCTTTCAAATATTTCATCAAATCTTTTTTTTCAAACTAATACCTTACCCTTTATCATCTAATCCTTTTTTACGAACTTCTTTGATAATTATGCCATTCGTATAACCCGCATCTGCTAAGGTCTCGCCTTTTTTCATTCTAAATAAATCAAGTAGTCTTCCTGTCACTGTTGCATTGGCAGGAAATTATGGGACACTCAAACCTTTTAGACGTCCAAAAACAATAGCCCAAATTACGTCACTTAGCCACTGAATCAAAGTATCTGGAAAGTACTGTTGTTATGCTCTGAGTAATGCTAATAAAGTGCAACAATTGACGAAAAACGGTGATTGTATACAACAAAAAAAACCGAAATCAAACAATTTCGGCCTTTCCTTTCTCACTTTAAAAAGTAAAAACTAACGCTAATTAATCTTCAATTTCCATGGTCATTAGTGATGCATTACCGCCTGCGGCAGTGGTGTCGGTACTGACAGTTTTTTCAGTCACCATACGCATGAACAAGTTATCGTGATGTGATGCTGTTAATAACGGTAAGATAGCGCCGCTGCGCGCTGCGAGCTTATCGTTAATTAAGTGCATTAGGCTGGTGTTGCTATCAACAATAGCGCCTGCAACAAAATCATGTGCGACGACTGCATCGAGCTGCTCTTGGCTAGCGATTTGGAATACACCATCGATAATACCGATCTTTGTAAGACCTGTATTGATAACATTCGCTTTAGTGCTGTTGTCATCGTTAACGATAGCAATCACGGTATTACCAGCGGCTAGTGCTGCAATGAGTGACACAAACCAAAATTCAAATGATGTTTGCTCATCGCCGATGTGAACCAATACGCCGCGAGACTCTAGATATAGCTCATTAAGCTCCCCTGTTGGTCCCGGTAAAATCGTCGGGTTGGTTAACTTCTTCTCTGCGTCAATCAATAAGCGACTCGCTTTGGCGATAGTTGCTTCAAAGTTTTCTGTGGCAGAAAACGCGCTGTTATTTGATACATGCGCCAATAATTGACGTAGTACTGACAAGCGAGTGTTAACGTCGCTGTGTTGCCATGATTTTTCAGCGTTTTTACTGCGATTTACAATGTTGTTTACCGCTGGGCCTGAAGATTTAGCAAACACAGCATTTAATGCAGTGATGGTTGTATCATCAAAACGTGGCGTTTGCGGTGCATCTAATTCACGTACTAGACGCGTTAGATATGCTGGGCCACCCGCTTTAGGGCCAGTTCCTGATAATCCACGACCACCAAATGGTTGAACACCAACGATAGCGCCAATCATGTTGCGATTTACATACACGTTACCAGCGCGTGAGCGAGAGGCTAAGAACTTAGCTTTTTGGTCGATACGTGTGTGAATACCCATGGTTAAACCAAAGCCTGTGCTGTTGACTTCGTCGATAACTTTTTGAACATTGTCGCCTTTAAAGCGAATAACGTGAACACAAGGGCCAAATACTTCTTTGGTTAGCACGCTTAAATCTTCAACTTCATAAAGACGCGGTGCGAAGAAGAAGTTACCTGTCTCACCCATGTTTGGTAGTTCACAGGTGTAATGTAATTTAGCTTTTGGATGCGTGCTTAGGTAATCAACATGGCTATGTAATGCGCTAAAGGCTTTGTCATCGATAACTGGACCAACATCGCTTGATAGAAATTGTGGATCTTCTACGTGTAGCTCTTTCATGGCGCCAGTGATCATGGTGATAACTTTATCGGCAATATCTTCTTGCACGAATAACACGCGAAGCGCGCTACAACGTTGACCAGCTGATTGGAAACCTGATGCGATAACATCATCAACTACTTGCTCAGGCAAGGCCGTTGAATCAACGATCATACAGTTTTGACCACCCGTTTCTGCAATCAGTGGTACGGGCTCGCCGCCACGTGCGGCAAGGTCTTGAGCGATGCGAGTACCGGTTTCTGTTGAACCAGTAAACATAACGGCTTTAATGCGGTGATCAGGCACGATCACTTGGCCCACTTTACTACCGCGAGCAATGACTGGCAATACAACATCTTTTGGCAAGCCAGCTTGTTCCATTAATTCAATGGCGCGCAGTGCAACTAAGCTTGTTTGCTCTGCTGGTTTTGCAACAACAGTATTACCAACAACAACGGCGGCTGCTACTTGACCAAGGAAGATGGCTAGTGGGAAGTTCCATGGGCTGATTGCCAGTACAACGCCGCGTGATGCTAATCGTTCATCACTCATTAATTCTTCAGCGCGGGCTGCGTAGTAACGACAAAAATCAACGGCTTCGCGAACTTCTGCTACGCCATCGACTGGAATTTTACCCGCTTCTTTAATACATAAAGCGATAAGCTCGTCTTGGTTTTCTTCCAGTAAGTCAGCGGTTTTACGCAGTACATCAGCGCGAACGTTAACGTCTGTTTGTGACCATGTTTCAAAAGCGGTTTGTGCATTGGCTACAAGCTCGCCCATGCCAGCTTCATCAACGTGCGTGATGTAACCAATGATTTCGCTGTGATTAGCTGGGTTTGTTACTGGTTGTGAACCTGCTGGCACATCCTCAGCGTCGATTTGATGTTTAGCAAACCAGTTATCTAAATTGGTTTTCATGGCTGTTACATCATCAACATCAGTTAAGTCGATGCCTTTAGAGTTTTTACGCTCAGCGCCATAAAGATCAATTGGCATAGCGATTTGCGGATTGTATTTATCAACCCACGCGCTCACCGTTTCAACAGGATCGGCAAGTAGTGATTCAACTGGAATGTCTTCATCAACGATGTTGTTTACAAATGAGCTGTTAGCGCCGTTTTCTAATAAACGACGAACTAGGTAAGCCAGTAAATCTTCATGTGCGCCAACAGGTGCGTAAACACGACACGCTACTTTTTCACCTTGAACAACTTGGTCATACAAAGACTCGCCCATGCCGTGTAAGCGTTGGAATTCAAATCCAGTCTTATCACCGTCAGTCATTTCTAAAATGGTGGCGACGGTGTAAGCGTTGTGCGTTGCAAACTGTGGGTAGATAGAGTCGCGGTAGCTAAGAAGCTTTTTGGCACACGCTTGGTAAGAAACATCGGTTGATGGCTTACGAGAAAATACTGGGAAGTCTTCTAAACATTCCACTTGAGAAATTTTAACTTCGCTATCCCAGTAAGCACCTTTTACAAGACGTACCATCATTTGACGGCCAGCGCTTTGGGTCATTTCACGCACCCAATCGATAACGAAAATCGCGCGCTTTTGATACGCTTGAACTGCGATACCAAAACCATCCCAGCCATCTAAGTCTTTATCTAGGAATACCGCTTCGATGATATCCATTGAGATATCTAAACGATCAGCTTCTTCAGCATCAACGGTAAAGCCAATGTTGTAGCTCTTAGCAAGTAGCGCTAGCTCTTTTAAGCGTGGAATTAATTCTTCCATCACGCGCTGGCGATGTGAAAACTCATAGCGAGGGTGAATAGCAGACAACTTAATTGAAATGCCAGGACTAAGTTGTGGACCGCGGCCGTTAGCTGCTTTACCAATGGCGTGAATAGCGCCAACGTAGGCATCAAAGTAACGATTAGCATCAGGCATGGTGCGAGCGCCCTCGCCTAACATGTCGTAAGAATAGGTGTAGCCTTTTGCTTCTTGTTCAACAGCACGCTCAACGGCTTCACCGATGTTACGACCCATAACAAACTGTGTACCCATGATTTTCATGGCGTAACGCACAGCTTTTCGGATCACTGGCTCGCCAAGACGACCAACGGTGCGTTTTAGCACGTTAAATTGCTGTTTCTTGTCATTGTCAGTGTAATTCACTAACTTGCCTGTCATGAGTAGACCCCATGAAGAGGCGTTAACGAAGATAGAGTCGCTGTTGCCGATGTGTGCGCTCCAATCGCCATTCGCTAACTTGTCACGAATTAGGTTATCTGCTGTTACTTTATCTGGCACACGCAATAAGGCTTCTGCCAAACACATCAATACCACGCCTTCTTCTGTCGATAAGGCAAACTCGTTAAGTAATGCGTCAACACCACCTTTACCTACTTGGTCTTTACGAATGTTCACAACCATTTGACGAGCATGTTCCCACGCACGGCTTTTCGCATCGATATCAATCTTTGCTAATGGCAGTAAATGGTTAAGAATAGTGTTTTCATCACAACGATAATGATCGCGAATCGTTTGACGAATTGGATTGGTGGCAGTTAATGATTGTGTAAAAAGCATTATTGTCTCCAGCAGATGGCTTATTCGTTTGAATTATTATTATTAACGAATTTCAGAATAAGCGTTAGTTTAAATAGTGGAACGATTTTAGAGAAGTCTCAGCAGAATGTGCTGGTTAATTTCGCTGTTTTACCGTAAATTGTGGGGTATTACAGTCCCCAAACAGTAGATTATTCTGAATATGAGTTCATTGCCTAAAAACAAGCCGCTTGATCGCATCGATCTTAAGATCCTCGCCGCATTACAAACTAATGGCAGAATTAGCAACGTAAACCTTGCGAATGAAGTCGGTTTAAGCGCCAGCCCTTGTCTTGATCGCGTTAAGCGTCTTGAGAATGAAGGCTATATTGAGCGTTATGGCGCAAAGCTCAACGCGTCTAAATTAAAATTTGGTATGTCAGCCTTTATTCAGATCACTTTGGATCGCACCACCAGTGAGCTGTTCGATAGCTTTGCAAAGTCTGTGTTAAGCATTAACGAAGTGTGCGAATGCCATATGGTAGCTGGTGGCTTTGATTATCTCGTGAAAATCAGAATTGCAGACATGGAGGCTTATCGGCAAGTGTTAGGGATGATTGTAGATATTCCCGGTGTCGCTAAAAACCATACCTATGTGGTGATTGAAGAAGTTAAACAAGATCACGGCCTGCCAATCAAACCGGATTAACAGACGGTGTTAGTGATCAACTTTAGCTAACATATATTCTGATGATATATCGCTTCTGTTAGAAATCTAAAATAAGACGTTTAGATGGCTAGACACCTAGACGTTTTCGCTTTATAGTGAGTTCACTGGCTCAGCCACTCAATGATTAACCAAAGGTATTGATGTAATGGACTCTGTTTTACGAGCAAAATCTGAAGACGCTAAATTTGGCGTTTACTTTATTGGCACCACGCCACCGCGTGATGGTGTGCCATTAGAAAAAGTAGAAGAAGTTGCTAATAAGCTGGTTGCGCGCTTAGATAAAATCGACTTTGATGGACTTATTGTTTATGACATTCAAGACGAAAGCAGCCGTACTGATGTAACGCGCCCTTTCCCGTTTAATAAAACCTTTGAACCGTGCCATTACTCGCAAATACTTGGCTATAAAACCAAAAAGCCTGTAATTACCTATAAAAGCGTCGCCTCACGCGATGAGTCTGAGTTTAATCAATGGTTAGATAATAGCTGGCAATTATACGGTGTACGCGACATTGTGCTGGTGGGTAGTCCTTCTTCTAAAGGGCAGCAAAAGCTATCACTTAACGCTGCTTATCAAGCTCAGCTTGAGCATCGCCATAACTATTACGTCGGCGGAGTTACGATTGCTGAGCGTCACGCTAAAAAAGGTGATGAACACCTACGCTTAATCGAGAAAGATAAGCAAGGCTGTGAGTATTTTATTTCACAAGCGGTTTATGACGCCCCTGCCACTATTGATATGTTATCAAGCTATGCGCGTGAATGCCGCGCGCAGAATATTCGCCCTAAGCGTATGGTATTGACCTTTACCCCTTGTGGCAGTGAGTCGACCATGGATTTTATGAATTGGTTAGGTATATCTATTCCTGAATCAACGCGCTGGCGCATTTTAGAGTCTTCTAATCCGTTAGCAGAGTCGATTAAAGTGTGTCGCAATAATTTAAACCAGATTATTGAAGCCGTGATGCCGCTTAATATTCCATTAGGCCTAAATATTGAGAGTTTAACTAACCGCAAAGAAGAAATCGATGCGTCAATTCGTTTGTACAAGCTGCTAAAGGCCACATTAGATATGGCATTAGCAGAGCGTGAACTTAACTCGATTGATTCTTAATTCAATCATTGTAAGGTTTGTAATTAAATAAACCTTACACAAAATTATTTGAAGATTCATTAACACCTAGTTTCTTATGACTTGCTGTCTTGCTCAATTAATTCAGCTACTTTTTTTAAGTTCTTATAATTACCTTCAGAAAACGGATTATCATAATCTTCTATTTCAAAAATGGTTTTAGGTTCACGAAGAGTATTACTAATTATCGATAGTTGCTTTGTTATTCTTGATTTCATATTCGTTAATTCATCTTTTTCTTGTGCAATCTTATGCCTTTCTTCAATGTTTCTTATGGACAATTCTGAAATTTTTGATTCTAGACCTTTTAAATAGTCCCAGTTTTCGTTAGAAATATTAGCCGGTTTTTCGTTGATTTTTATTTCTCGAACAATAGATTCTAAAACTGATTTTAACTCATTATACATAATGATATCTTTCTCTAACGTAATATAAGAGTTAGCAACGTTTTGCAGATTATTTTTATCGTTGTTCTCTAACCAGTCACCTTCTTTACTATCGATAAAATGTTTAGCGTCATAAAAACAAGTAATATTTCTTAAGTTTTTAAAATTAATTTTATAGATGAATTGTTCTACTACAGATTTTTCTTCAGCGCTAAGAAGATCTAAATCATAATCGTTCAGAGAAATATTTGTTAAATAAGTGTATTCGGATAAATTAAATAATATATAGAGAAAATATTTACTGCTTAACGC
>OJBM01000259.1_pt1 | contig 17039 bp, 18 predicted proteins | sample 1591061 | NCBI WGS metagenome assembly OJBM01 (sample SAMN05416872, study PRJEB24817) | seawater metagenome | isolation source: Sea water | place: Canada:Atlantic | collected 2013-11 | reverse complement strand
CTTTTAAAGGTTAAGTGGTATACTGCGCGCAATTTAAAGACAGTATGTATAGAGGTGCCTGTGTCTGCAGACCGTTCACAAATGACAAGCGAAGACTTGGAAGTCGAAAAAAAACGCCTCATATGGCACAGCCGTCGTGGCATGAAAGAGTTAGATTGTTTATTAGTGCCGTTTGTTAACGAAGTATATGACGAGCTAAGCGAAGAAGATCAGGCCAAGTACCGCAATCTATTGGATAGCCAAGACCCTGATTTGTTTACCTTGTTTATGCGAACCAGCCGCTCTAGTGATGCTGAGTTGCAATACATGGTTGATATGATTTTAGATCGTGTACAACCCAGTTAATGCACAGGTTTCGCCTTCTCGAATTTTAACCACTGGTGCGTATGGCATTCATGTCTTACTGCTGGTGGGAAGTTTAAGTATTCCCGCCGCTTTTTATTATTACCTTATCCCTATTATTGCAGCACAGGCGTGGCACATATACCAAATTCGTCATGGTGATTTTTTGTATGTTCAAAATCGTCATTGGCGTTTTCAGAATGAGCAATGGTACATCACCTTTAATGGCCAGACAGAACAACGAGTAGAGATAGAGCTTCGTCACTTGTGGTCATTTGTGGCGATTTACCGGTTTAAACTGCAAGGTAAGTGGCATTGGGAAATCATTGCCAAAGACGCCATTGCCGCTGAACCTTTTAGACAACTAAGAGTCATGCTACGCATTACCCATCAAGGAATGCAGTCGTAAAGTTAGGCCATTAAAAAAACAACATGAGCACTTGAACAATGGATGAGCAAACCCATCATGATCAGTTAAATAGTCAGTGGCACAGTCGCTGGCAAAAAAATGAGATTGGCTTTCATGTTAGTGATGTTCAGCCTTGGCTTATAAGTCACTGGCCATTGTTCATGGGCCAAAACTCAAGTGGTTGTGTATTTGTGCCTCTTTGTGGCAAAACTCTCGATATAGAGTACTTTTTAATAAAGGGCCAAAAGGTAATTGCTTGCGAGCTAAGTGAAGTGGCCGTTCAGCAATTGTTTGAGCAGCTGGGGATGACGCCAGACATTAAAAAATGGGCTGGGGGGCTGGTTTATTCTGGTACCCATATTACGGTCTATGTGGGAGATGTACTGGTCATGAGCGAACAAGAGCTCTTGGGGGTTGATTATATTTATGATCGTGCGGCGTTAATTGCTTTACCTAAAGAGACGCGCTGTCTTTACATGGCGCAATTAAAGACCCTATGCCCGAAAGCAAAGCAGTTTATTATCACCCTAGATTACGATCAAAGTGTCACAGAAGGGCCGCCCTTTGCGGTGAGTGAACAAGAAATACATGAACACTACGCTGGTAGCTTTAATGTTAAGCGTATTCTTCATGAAGACATTATTGAAGATGAGCCTCGTTTTAAAAAACGTGGTTTATTGAGTTTGCACGAAAGCCTTTATTGGCTAGAACCTTTTTAAAACTTATTAACCAATACCATTTTTATTAGAGAATAAACCCATGCTAGAGATAGGCCGCTTTAACGAGCTAACCGTCGTCAAACAATTACCCCGTGGCCTACAGTTAGATGGTGGCGAAGCCGGTGAAATTTTACTGCCTAAGCAATATGTCACCGAAGAAATGGAAATTGGCGAACCAGTTAAGGTATTCATTTACCGAGACAGTGAAGAGCGATTAATTGCCACCACCCAAACTCCGCTTGCCCAAGTGGGAGATTTCGCCTATTTAAATATTGTAGATGAAAGCCCTGTGGGGGCCTTTTTAGATTGGGGTTTACCCAAGGACATTTTGGTGCCATTTTCAGAGCAAAGTAATCGCTTAGAAAAAGGTCGTAAAACACTTGTGCGTATTTACCTTGACGACAAAGATCGTTTAACCGCATCTACCATGCTTGATACATTTTTATACGACACCGACGATACTGATTTTTTCTCAAACGGAGACCAAGTGCAGTTAGTGATAGCCGGTAAAACTGACCTAGGTACTAAAGTGATTATTAACGGTGTGTACTGGGGCTTAATATACGAAAGTGATATTTTTCAAGACCTAAGTCGCGGCGATAAAATGCCAGGCTACATTCAGCGAGTGCGCCCCGATAAAAAACTAGAAGTGAGCCTGCAAAAGCCGGGCTTTACTCGTATCGAACCATTGGCTCAAACGGTGTTAGATAAACTTAAAGACACAGAAGATGGCTTTATTGCGTTAAGTGATAAGAGCGAGCCGCAGAAAATTAAACGCGAATTCTCGTGCAGTAAAAATAGTTTTAAACAAGCCATTGGCAGCTTGTATAAACAAAAAATGATTCGTATTGAGAAAGAGGGTATTTATCTAGTTAAAGACTAGTTATTCAAGGTCAATATAAATGCCTTTGCAATACAACCTACTTTAGGTAGTGATACTTGCAAAGGCGTTAATTCTTTTCCGTATTTTAAATACCCCCCCCCCTTACAATTTTCATTCTATTTCTGCCATAGTGTCCGATATTTTATCGACTAAAGCCTGCTTCCATTTTAATGGTTTACCATAAGAGCGATCTAGATTAAGTAACTCTCTTTGGTCAGCTATTTCAATAATGGCACTGGGATAGCATTGAGCATTAACTTCGTTTAATAAGTTGGCGGCTTCATTAAAGTGCTCTGTCATGTCTTCAATGTTCAGTTGCTGATATCTATTTAAAAACGTATAGGGCTCTAAACCAATATGCGTGGCCAATTGGCTTAAGACAATTCCATCGCTAATATCTAAACCTTGTACAAAATGTGCCTCTTGTATGGCTGCTAACATTTCCATGGAAGACAGCGTCATTCGTTGCGCCACTAGCATGGCTTTAGAGGGCGGCTCAGAATCTAAAACATGCCCAGTATTACCCAGTAGCTTTTGGTAACCGCCACCAAATGGCATGCCACTTATTTGTTCAATACGTTGATCGTTTGGGGTCACATAACTTTGCCAGTCTTTGTTAATTTCACGCTTCTGCTTAAACGCTAACATACCGCCGCTATACACTTGAATGTTTATGTTCTTAATGCTGATAGCTTGTTTGAAAATGGGCTGTGCGGCGTATGTCCAGCCGCACAATGGGTCCACAATAAAATACAACGTGATCGCGGATTTATTATCTGGGTTCATGGTGCACCTTCTAAATGAAAAAAACCGCAAGCGAATCACTTGCGGTAATGAAATTATTTAGGCCATTGAATGTCGCCTTTTACTACCTTGGCGCTAAATTCTAACGTTCCCATCGAAGGTAACTCGGGGTAGCGAGCTTTCATGTGGCCCACTAATTCTTGAGCATTGTTGGATGTGCTGGCGGCTTGATCGAAGGTTTTAACATAGCCTTTTGTGAACTCTATGACGCGAGAATCTTGTGTAGAGGCGCCCAAAAAATGACCCGCTATGACTCGCTTAGGTTGTAAGCGCTTCATGTTTTCTAATGTTGTTAGCCAATCATGTCGAGAGGCAGGGGTTTTATTATCGGCCAGCCATAGGTGCATGTTTTCAAATAGGGCGACCCCTCCTAATATGACTTTTTCACTGGGTATCCATGCAAAGGTATGCTTTGGGTCATGGCCATTCATCCCCATGATTTGTACTTCTTCACCGTCTACTAATAACGTGTTGGTGCTAAGGGGTTTTGGCAGCACTAATTTTTGCGGGGCGTTTTCTTTTAAAATAGGGCCCCAATAAGCTTTTTTCCCCTGCATAGAGTGAGCTATTTTTTTAACCGTGGCAGGGGTGGCGACAATTTCAGCTTGAGGGAAGGCATCTTGCAAAATATCTAGGCCAAAGTAGTAGTCGGGGTCACCATGACTGATATAGATAGTCGTGAGATTCTTACCCGAATCTTGAATCATGTTAACCAATTGCTGTGCGTCGTTTTTTTGAAACTGTGCATCAATTAGCACCGCTTCAGTTGGGCCTGTGATGAGTGTAGCCGTTACTGGAAACATGGACTTTTGTTGAGGGTTATAAATTTGCAAGTCCAACGAAGTGCTTTGTTCTTGGGTGATGCCTGTACAGGCGGTTGCTAATGCGGCGCTGGCCAGCAATGCCAATATTGTTTTAATCATGATGTGCCTCTGTCCATTGGAAGGTGTGGTGCTATATTAGGTTTCCTTAATCGAATGAAAAACCCTATTGTAGGGTGTAGTTTGTTGCATAATTCGAGCATATGGTGGCGGTAGATGGATAGAGTGCAGGCGGCAAGGGTATTTGTGGAAATAGTGGAGCGAGGTAGCATGATAGCCGCGGCTGAACATTTGGACATGTCACGCTCAATGGTGACAAGGTATCTGGGTGAAATTGAGGACTGGGCCAATGCTCGATTATTACACCGTTCTACGCGGCGCTTAAGTCTCACACCGGCAGGAGAGCAGGTATTAGAGAGCTGCCAAGCGTTATTGAAGGTAGCTCAAGATATCCCATTAGCGTTAGAAAGCCCTGCGAAAATGCCATCCGGCCAGCTGCGAATCAGCAGTGCTCACTTGGCAGCTGAATACCTGTTAATGCCAGCCATTGAGCGCTTTTCCGCTTTATACCCTAATGTGACCATAGAGTTACTGATTAGCAATGCCACTGTCGATTTGGTGGAAGACAGAATTGATCTTGCCGTGCGCATTGCCCATGAGTTAGACCCGAACCTCATAGCCCGGCCATTAGGGCAATGTGCCTCAGCCTTATGTGCGTCCCCTGAATACATTAAAAAAGCCGGATTACCCACTTCAATACAGGCGCTCTCTCAGCATGCTTGTTTAATTTATTCTTATTTTGGAAAGCACAGCGTTTGGTCATTTATGGAAAACGACATACCCACGTCGGTGGCTGTTACGGGAAAACTGATTGCCAATGACTCTGACGTATTGCTAATGGCGGCTCTAAGAGGCATGGGGATATCGTGTCAGCCTTTGTTAGAGGTGCAAAAATATTTTGATAGCGGGCAACTCATTAATTTACTGCCCGAATGTGAGCCTAGCATTATGGGTATTTACGGCGTATATGGTTCTAGAAAACACATGCCCCAGGCTTTGAGGTTGTTGTTAGATATATTGGTAGAGTGAGGAGGGGTGTTAAAGAAAGAGCTCTTTAGAAGTGATGCAACTAGTCATCATTCCTAAAGGCGTTTTAAAAACACATTATAAACACTGTAATTCAAAGGTGGTTTGAAATCTAAAGTTTGATTGTACTAAATGGCGCTCAGCAAAAAACAAATCAAATGAATAACTGTTGTTGGGTTCAATGCCCAATTCTTCAGCTAGGTCATCTAAGTAAACAATTTTTTCTTCAACAGAATGCACCCCGCCCAAGTCAATGGCCAATTTACCATTGATGAATATCCATAAATCATCATCCCCTCTAAAGCTAAAGGTGCCGCCTGCTACGTAAAAAAACTTTAAATGAGTTTCTAAGGTAAAGTGATAATTATGAGAATTGCCTTCATTGCCAAAGCCCAGATCGTCAATGGGAAAAAAAGAGCTGTTACTGTACTGCCAGAAACCAGGCGTAACTTCAGTCATTTCCAATTGCATGTTGATTGAAGTGTTTACCCCGTCAACATTTTTATACCACTGGTTAAAGTTATCTGGGCCATGAGTGGTACGAGTACCTTCATCGCCGTGGGCATAAACAGGGCGGCCATCGCTGCCTAAATCGGTTTCTACAATGCCCCGTTCGCTGCCTACTTCATTTTCAAAATCGTCATGGCTGTCATGAAAATCTCGAATCACCACAGGAATTTGACGAACGCCGTTATAGGGGTCTACACACTGGCAAATTTCATCGTAATCGGATGGGCTATCGGCAATTAGAGTTGTAGCGGTGCCTAATAGGATTAAGGATACCAATGCATAGGCAGAATATGTGTTCATTGGTTGCTCCTAGTAGATGAATGATGAAAGTATTTTACCCTGCTTAAATGCGCAGTTCTGGGACTTTCATCTGTTTTTGCATATGTTCGCGGTAATAACTCTGTTGCTTCCTGCATCATCGATTCACCTCGAATTACTGGTTTTAAAAGAAGGCTGTGACGCCTGTGCTAAACTCTAAGTTGTGGGTACGTTTTTTAGAGCCAATGGCTTCAGACTCAAAGCTGTGATCTCTGAAATCTACACTCACGGTTAACCAATCGCGCAAAATAATACGATAGCCGCTGCCGATGGTCACTGTGAAGTAATTGTCATCTGCAAAATTGGTGTTACCAGCTCCTGCTACCAAGTAAAAAGCGCTGTTGTAAGTATGGTTTTGACTTACAAAAGTTTCCCCCGGAAATACGTTGTAACCCACTAACAGATCATAATATTTATAGTCTCTGTCTGTAATTAAACTATCACCATCTAGCGCCAACTCTTCATAAGGGGTTTTACCCGCAGTGGCTTGCCCATAGTTGAACTGCAAAAAGAAATCTTCAGTAGCATGAAAGGAACCTTTAAGCCCTGTTACTGTAGTACTGCCAAAATCTTCTATAGACAGCAAACCTATGTAAGCGCCCACTTCAAAAAATTCAGTATCAATTTGCGCTTCGTATACTTCTCGCTGTACCCGGTCTGGCTCTACTACCACAATGGGTTTAATCTCCACTTCGCCATCATTTTCTATGGCTTGGCTTATGTTGCTACCTAATAGTAACAAAGGAATTAAAAGAAACTGCTGAAACCTAATCGCCATGCTGTATTACTCACTGAGCCGTTGTCGCCACTAAAATAAACTTTTCTGTATTCACCACGTACTACAAAGTTAAGGCCTATGTAGTAATTGATGCCCACGCCGCTAAATTCGTATTCGGTGTGAACACTATTATTTGCTCCCACCACTCCTTTTGATTTTTGCTTCCAATCTTGTTTTCCCACTCCTTTACTAATAAAGGGAGAAAACGCCCAACTTTTAATGGGTTCTACTAAAATATTCAGTCCGTAGCTAATGCCGTCATATTGATCATCAAATATCTGACCATACTCAGCTTCAACACCCACAAAGCTCATTAATCTAAAACCTGCCATTAGTGTGGCCGTATCGGCATTTTCTTGCTGCCCTAAAGCAAACCCCACACGCGCCTTTTGGGCAAGGAAGTCACCGTGCTGAACATCAGGTAACGCCGCTGGTAGGCCGGTAGGGGCAATGGTTCTCGCCAGCCCCTGCTGCTTGACCCAGCCTTCACGTTGGCGCCGGTCACTGACGTAATACCAATTACTGCGGCGTTTTAACACCGTAACAGGCTGGCCTTTTTCAATGACGTAGAAAATGGGGTAACCACGGCCAGGCCCAGTATGAAGCTCTAGATATGTATCAATCACCGTTAAGGAGACAAGAGGGCGCGGGGCTTCTTGTGATTCTTCAGGCTCTATAATGTCGGGGGTTTGTGGTTCTTGGGCTATTAGTGGGGCACTTTGCCCCATAGTGGTCAAAAAACAAACAGATAAAAGCAAACGTAACATAAAAACCGCTATTCCAGTTTGGGCATAAACACGCTTATAAAACTCATAATGCCAAAATAATGATGGAGCTTATTATAGGCCTGAATTTCAAAGGCTTCTGTGGTGACGTCAGCGATTAGGGTGTGACCTGCTTCACCTTTATGAAAAGTAATAAATATTTAAGCCAGAGTTTTGCCTTGTAAGATCTAAAGTTACAAAGTGTTAGACCGATAATTTGAACTACTGCCGATTATTTTTTCCAAAAACTTGGATAATGCACTCACTAAAAGACGGCTATGAACGAGTTTAATTCTGTCCGTAATTCCATTTTTAAATCTTTAAAGATCATACCAAACGGAATCAGCTCACATGCCGCACATCAAAATATCACAGTGCAGGAATCAGAAATGAGAACAATCGGTACACTGGGTATAATGAAAGTTATAGCTATACTAAGTATTCTACTTTCAAGCTTTGTCCACGCTCAAGATCAGTCCATTGATTTTGCGAAAGAGGCTCGTCAAAAAAGTGCTCAAAATGCACTTAATACAGTTAAAAATCTTTCTAAAGAAATTCAAACTCTAAAAGCCAGTGTTGTGGATTTAAATAAAGATTTAAGGTTAATGGAAGAAGAGTTGCTTTTCCCTTCCAGTACCCAGGCCAGTATTTTTGTGTCATTAGATATAGGCACCTTCTTTACCCTAGAAAGCATTAAGCTAAAAGTAGATGGAAAGCAGGTGGCAACCCATCTATATAGTGAAAAGCAACGACAAGCTTTGGCTCGTGGTGGCGTACAGCGTTTACATCTAACCAATTTAAATCAAGGTTTACATAAAGTGTCGGCCTTTTTTACAGGGCTTGGCCCCAATGGTCGTCCTTATAAGCGCGCCACTGAACTGGAATTTAGTAAAGGTTTAGGTAGTCAGTATATTGAATTAGCCATTATTGATGATATGGCGAAACAAGAACCCATATTTACCATTAAGAATTGGTAACTATGAAAAACACTCTTCAATTTTTTTTGTCATTGTCCATTTTGTTACTGTGCGTAAATAGCCAGGCAAGTCAGGTCAAAGATTTAAAGTACGGCACCATATTGTTTGATTACTATCAGCAAAATTATTTTTCGGCATTGGTCGGTTACGAGTACGCAAAAACTAAAAAAGAGTTTGTTCACAACGCAGATCAAGCCCGACTTCTAAAAGGAGGGATGGCATTATCTTATGGGCTACCAGATGACGCTCAACAAGTTTTTGCTGATTTGTTAGATCAAAATGTCGCCCCCGATACCCGGAACCAAGCCTGGTTTTATTTGGCCAAAATGTATTATTACAAAGGTGATGTATTACAGGCATCTCGAAGTTTGTCGAATATACAAGGTGATGTGCCTGGCGATATTCATCAAGAATTTAATTATTTAGCCACACTGATTAATATCCAGAATAAGCATCTAGTAAGTGCTGAAAAAGCCATTGGCATTGCTGCTAAAGGCAGTGTGTATGAAAGCTACTTAATTTTTAATTTGGCCGTGACTCAATTGGCTAATGGGCAAACTCAAGAGAGCCTGATTAATTTACAAAAAGTAGTGGAATACAGTCAAAATCATCCTCAGGAAGAATTTGCCGTACTGGCCGATCGTGCTAAGCAGGCCATGGCCCATATCAGTGTTGAAAATAATGATCTCAACCAAGCGTGGCTGCATTTACAAAATGTTCGCACCACAGGTCTTTACAGTAATCGTGCTTTATTAAGTTATGGCTGGACGGCCATAAAGCTAAAGCATTTTAATAAAGCCATTCCGGCATTGAAGGCACTTAATAAGCGCTCTATTAGTATTGCCGAAGTGCAAGAGGCGAAAGTTTTATTAGCCCACTTATATGAGCAAAAGGGTGCCTCTCGGCAAGCGCTAAAGCAGTACTTGTTGGCACAAAATTCTTTTGATGAAGGTTTAAGTGCTATCAAGGGCGCACGTAAAGTGATTGCGGGGCAACGTATCCCTGAAGAATTTGTTTTAAATTTAGAAGCCATGATGGATGAAACAGATTGGTATGGCAGTGAGCCAAGCTTAGATTACAGTAAATTAACGCCCTTCTTAATTGAGTTAATGTCTAGTAACCCATTTCACAGTGTGATTAAAGAGCTGCGAGATTTATATGCGTTGCGCAACAATCTTGTGTACTGGGAACATCAAGCAAAAGAACATCAATTAATTATTAAGCACCGCCAACAAGGTTGGAGCAGTAAGGATCTGAATAAATTTGTGAAGCGTAGTGTGGCAAAACAAAAAAATCTAGAAGAGGCCATAAGTGATTTACGCCTTCACACTAAAACCTTGGATGTAAAAGAGCAAAAGCGTTTTAAAAGTTTATTAACTGCCACCGCTCGTGATTTTGAATACCTAGACGACAAAATAGAAAAAATTAAAGAAATTAAAGAACCATATCGCCAATCAGAAAAACAAGTGATTTGGGCAAAATCTTTACATAAACGCATCAATGAAAAAATAGGCACCACCAATCATCTTATTAAAAAGCTCGAAAATGTAATGAGAATAGTGGTGAACGCTGAATTGGATAATCACCAAGAGCGTATGACGTATTATTTAGCGCAAGCAAAATTAGGCAAGGCTCGTCTTTACGACCAAACCCTTTACCAAATAGAAGACGATGCCATGAAAAATAGCGGAGTGCAGTGAACATGAATTTAAAGCCGAGTTTTATATGGCTAGTGCTAGCGCTATCTATTGGGGGGTGCAGTTCTCAAGGAACCATCGCTGATCTTCAAGATGACGATAGCGAAGCCGACAAGGCGCTTGATTTTAAAAATCTAGACCATCAGCAAGTTCGTGCCGAGTATAAAGAATTATTAGATTTGGTGGATGATCAATATTTAAAAGAACAAATACAGCGCCGCATGGCTGGCGTGCAAATGTTAGAAAGTGATGATATTCAAACTCGCCCTAAATCGGCTCCTAAGCAAGGGTATTATCAAGACGCCATAAAAAGCTATGTGGATATCTTAGAGAAGTACCCTAATAGCCCAGATAATGCAGAGGTGTTATACCAGCTTGCCAAGGCCTATGATGTGGAAGGACAATCTAGGAACTCTAGAAAAATGCTAGAGCGCTTAGTGGAGCGTCACCCTTATTTCTCCAATATGCCTGAGGTGTATTTTCGCCTTGGGGATAATTATTACAATTCGTCTGAATACGCTAAAGCGCAAAATGCCTATTATCAAACCACCATTAGTGATGGTGGAAAGCTGCTGCTAAACAGTCATTACATGTTGGCTTGGTCTATGTATAAGCAAGGAATTTATCATAAGTCCATTAATCACTTTGCGGTTGTGCTAAATGACTTATTAGCAGCTCAACTAAATGGCCGCGCACTTAACAAAATAGAGCAAGGCCTGATAAAAGATACTTTGCACAGTATGAGTCTGGCATTGGTCAACCTTGGTGGGTCTAAGGCCATTGAAGATATATCTTTGTTGGAAAATAAACCTTTCATTTGGCGCTTGTACAGTAACCTTGCTCAATTCTTTATTGAGAAATCACGATTTGATGACAGTGCAGTGACTTATCGTGACTTCATAAAAAGCCATCCTTTGAGTGAACATGCTGCCTCATTTCAAGTTAAGCTCATTTCGGCTTATGACAAGGGTCAATTTCCAGAGCTGGTGCTAACAGAAAAAGAAAAATACACCAACCTATATGGCCCTGCATCAGACTACTATCGTGCACATCCTAATATGCAAGGTGAAATTAATGCCGTTCTTAAAGGCTATTATGTGGAGCTCGCGAGTTTCCATCACAGTAAAGGTCAGGTGGCCGCTAAAAAAGCCTCTGAAAAAGCAAAGCACTTAAAAGTAGTCGCACAGCAATCTCTTAATAAGGCTACCGATTTTTATGGTCGTTACATTGAATTGTTCAGTGAAGATAAAACCCTAGCTTCGCTTAGGTATAAAAAGGCCGACGCTCACTTTGAAAATCATCAGTTTGATTTAGCCGCTACCGAATACACCCTAGCTGCCTATGGTGGTGCGACCAATAAAACCTCTAATAAAGCCGCGTATGCCAGCATCGTTGCATTTCAAAAACACATTGAAGTATTAACTAAGGCGCAAGCCACAGAAGATGAAATAAACAAATGGCATGCCTTATCGCTAGAAAGCATGTTGAAATTCTCAAAAGTTTATCATCAAGACAAGCGCTCTATTGCGGTATTAACCAATGCGGCTCAGGCCATGTTTGCGTTAAAGCAATTTGATCGTGCCATTGATGTAGCTTCTAATTTGATTGAAAACACCCCTAAGATTAACCATAAACTTAAGCAAACCGCATACGGAATTATTGCTCACTGCTATTTCCAGAAAATGGAATATTCCTTAGCCCAAAGCAATTATTTATTGCAGCGTAAAAATACCGATAAAAAATCGCCAGAATACTTGGTGATTGGAAATCAAATAGCGGCGTCTATTTATAAAAAATCTGAAGTATTTAAGAGTAACAATCAGAATAAATTGGCCATTAAAGAACTGCTGAGCATTAAAAAAATATCGCCAAAATCAACCATTCGAGTATTAGCTCAATATGACGCAGCAATATTGATGTTGCAGGAAAAAGACTGGGATGGCGCCATTACAGAATTAGCCCTACTGAAAGTGCAGGCTCCAAAGCATGAGCTTGCGGTGCAATTTCCTAGAAAGCTGGCTTTCGCTCATGAGAAAAAACAAGATTGGAAAAAAGCCGCACAAGCGTATTTGCAGCTATCTGTTCATGACAAAGATACTGCCATTCGTCAAGAAGCGTTATTTATCGCGTCAGGGTTATTTGAGAAAATTGGTGACGACGATAAAGCCATTGAGCTATATCGTGATTATGCACACAAATATGAGCAGCCGTTTGATAATAGAATGGAGGCACGTTTTCATTTAGCTAGCCTTTATGAAAAGAAAAAGGATTATACTCGCCAGTTATTTTGGTTGCGCCGTGTTGTAGATGGTGATCATAAGGCCGGTGATCAGGGAACCGAGCGCAGTCATTGGTTAGGGGCTTGGGCTAACGCTAAATATGGAGATTACTTTGCTTGGGAGTTTTCACGTCGTAAATTGAGAATGCCCATTGAACAAAGTTTACTTAAAAAGAATGGCTATTTAAATGATGCTACCAAGCGATACGAGATGGCAGCCAACTATGGCATTTTAGAATTTGTAAGTATGTCTAGCTTCAAAATAGCGGACATGTATGAGCACTTTGCTAACGAGTTGAGTCATCCACCGATTCCTAAGGGCATGGGAGCGCAAGATAAAAAAATGTATAAAGAAATACTCTCTCAACAGGCCGAGCCCATGTATTCCCAAGCCAGTGCGGTCTATCAGGGGAATATCGACTTAAGTTGGCAGGGGCACTTTAATGAATGGATTGATAAAAGTTTCACAGCCATGCGACGCTTACAACCTGTGCGATTCAATAAAGTAGAAGAAGTAGCGAGGTACGGTGATGAAATTCGTTAATCAAGCCATTTTATTGGTGTTAGTACTAACCCTAGCGGCTTGTGCTGGTCAGGTTAGAAAGCCTCTGGATAATGCAAAGGTTAGTTTAAAAGAGACCTTGCAATATATCCCACAACAGTCCTTCGATGATAAGGGTCTGTTGCAAGATTACGTGCCTCAAGAAAATCCTTATCTATTGGTTGATAGTAAAATCGATAAAGGCTCTGTACTGCTGTTTATTGAAGCCAAAAAAGCTAAGCGAAATAAAGATTTTAAAACGGCTACTCAAAAGCTGTTGGTAATCACCCAAAAAGACACCAGTATTTCCGGGCCATGGGTAATGCTTGGGGACATTAAATTTGAAAATAAGCAATATAAGGAAGCCAGTGCTGACTATCATAAAGCCTTAGAAATTAATCCTGAAAATGTAAATGCTTATATTGCATTAGCAAGAGTGCAGCGTGTTTTAGGGCAGTTTAATTTAGCTCAAAATACCTTAGAAAAAGCACTTCTGTTATGGAAAGACTTCCCAGAAGCTCATTTGAATTTAGGCATCCTTTATGATGTGTATTTAAATCAGGCTAAAAAAGCCCAGCAACATATGGAAGCGTATTTATTTTTAACACAATATAGAAGTGTTGAAGTAAAAAAATGGCTGCAAGAAGTGCAATCGCGTACAGGCATTACCGAGAGTTTTATTGAAAAGAAAATCGCTAAAACCAAGTCAACTACTTCTAGTTCAGTGCCTGTTGCCACACAGCCAAATATTTCAACCAGCACTCAGGGGTCATGATGAAAAAGCTACTGATCATTTCAATTTTAGCCAGTGGCAGTGTGTTGGCTCAAGAACCCATTAAACTTGAAACGCATTTTGTGGGTGATAAAGAGCAACCTGCAGTGAGTTATTTCATGTCCTGGCAAGGCCCAGGAAGTAACGACAAGCTTTACCGAAATCAAGAAGATAAGTACGAAAAAAGCATTGATACGGTGGATCGCGATGTGATGCTGCGCTCCATGAGAATCTATGAAGAAATGAATTTGGAAGGAAGCAACTGATTAACGCTAATGAATAGCCAATTGGTTGATGTGATTTTTTAAATAATTCAAAACATGCTTATTAAGCATGTGAAATAAATATTAGAGGGTTAGGTATGGAGTTTTTAACAGGTGTAACTAAGTTTTTTCAAGATGGTGGTATTTTTATCTACCCTATTGCTTTGGTGTTGGCCATAGGAGTGGCCATCAGTCTAGAGCGCTGGCGTTTTCTTAATATTGAAAAGAAGCGTAATTTAAAAGCGTTTGATGATTTTTTACCGCTTTTGCGCACCGATGATCATGAAAAAATGACCTTGTTTACTCGTGACAGTACCGCTCCTGTGGCGCGCATGATTGGTTGTGGTTTAGATATGATGAAAGTCACTAAGCAAAGGGCTGATGTTGAACAGGCCATGAGTGAGGGCATGATGGAAACCGTACCGCGCTTAGAGCAGCGCACAGGGTATCTAGCGGTATTGGCTAACGTGGCCACATTGCTTGGTTTATTGGGTACCATTATTGGTTTGATTGCTGCTTTTACAGCGGTGGCCAATGCAGATCCCGCCGAAAAATCTAAGTTATTGTCATTGTCTATTTCGGTGGCCATGAACACTACCGCCTTTGGTTTGATTGCCGCCATACCTTTATTGGTGACTCACGCTATATTAACCAATAAAACCAATGCCATTATCGGCAGCATTGAAATGGCTGGGGTTAAGTTCTTGAATGTCATGACTTTAAACCGTGCTATTGAAGCGGGCATGCCAAAAGCGAAGTAATAATTATGAGCTTTAAAATAAAACGTAAAGGCACAGACGACGCTGAAATAGACGTTACCAGTTTCATGAATTTAATGATTGTACTGGTGCCTGTATTGCTAATGAGCATGACCTTTACAAAAATTACCGTAATGGAAATTAACTTGCCTGAACTGGCAGGGGGCGGGGCTAGCAATTCATTAAGTCAGTCCCAGCTAGAAGTGATGGTGCGCAATAACGGCATTAAAGTGTATTTTCCAGCAGGCTCACTTATTAAGGATATTCCCTTGTTAGAAGGGGATGTTCAGGATTTTAATATGCTATCGCAAGTATTAAGAAGCCTAAAAGATAAGGTCAATGATAAGCGCGATGCCTTGGTGTTGTCGGCTCCTGATCTTAATTATCAAACCTTAATCAATACCATGGATACAGTGAAGTCTTATCGTACTGTGGTGGCAGCAAGTCTTGTGGAGGTGGAATTATTTCCAGAAATCTCCCTTGGCGATGCTGACAAGAAATAGGTAAGCATTATGGCGATTCAAGGCACAGTACTCGATAGACGTGACAAGGCTAAAAAAGCCGCTGGCTTAAACCTAGTGTCTTTAATGGATATTTTTACCATCTTGGTGTTTTTCTTATTGATGAACAGCGGTGACAGCCAAGAAATTGAAAAAGCCACTTTCATTTCTTTGCCCGACTCTCAAGCATCTAGCTCATTTCAAAATGATTTATTAATTTTTGTGGGTGATGACTACATTAGCATTAATGATGAAAATATCATCAGCTTAACGGAAGTAGATAAACTTAAAGGCAAGACGGTTGAAGCGTTAGCCAAGGTATTAAATAGTTATGCACAAGAGCAGGGTGAGCTGACTAAGTTTGAAAAAAATAACGGTCGCTCTGTCACCATTATGGGTGATCAAGAAGTGCCGTATTTAATACTGAAAAGTGTCATGGCCACCTGCAGTCAGGAAAATTTCAGAGACATTGCCTTGGCGGTTAACCAAGTGATAAATGGCGTAGTGGAGGTTAGTTACTAATATGAATGCCACTAACCTAGATTTTCCAGCAGACAATGGCCCATTGGATCACCTTGCGCTTGATATGGTGTTGCCTTGGCATGAGCATGCCGAGCAACAGGAAAAGTTTAAAGGGCTTATTAAAAAGGTCATTGCACCCTTCATGGCCTTTTTACTGATCATGCCTCTTTTACCTGACTTTACGGCTGAGAAAGAAGTAATCAAAAAAGTGGTCACAAAGGTGATTCTTGATCCGCCTAAAATAGAACCCTTACCTGAGCCTGTTGATACTGCCAAACCACAGCAACAAAAGCTGGCTAAAGCTAAGCCGCTTGCTCCTTCCAAGGTGGGCACTAAAGATGGGCAAACCAATTTGGCTTCGCTTTCTCAACAGCTTAATGCCATGCGTAATTCAGTTAATTTATCTAAGTTACAAAAGAAAAATGTGTTTGTATCAAACAGTGGCAGCGTTAAGCAAAGTAGTCGTGCGTTGCTGGGTAAGAAGAATGCCACCACGTCAAGCGGCGGTCTTAAATCCAGTGATGTAACCGTGAATGCAAGAGGGGTGGCCATGATGGAGCATCAATCTACCACCATAGATAACCCTGTGGCGGCTATTAATCTGCCTTCTAAAACCCAGTTCTACGACCCTAAGAAGCAAACCCGTAGCGGGCAAAGCATTCGCCGTACGGTAGAACGAGCTAAAGGGTCGTTGTTTGCTTTATACAATAAAGCGCTGCGCTTAAACCCTAATTTAGCAGGGCGCTTTGTGTTTAGTTTTCAGGTGGCGGGTTCAGGAAAGATAAGTCAGGTAAAGCTCATTACTAGTGATTTAGATGATAAAAAACTAGAGCGAGCGCTACTGGAAAAGATACGCGCCATTGAGTTTGAAAAGGAAGATGTTGATTCAGGCAGTTTCGAATACACCTTCGATTTCTTACCGTCTTAAACCAATATAGAAACTAAAGTTAACATAAAAGTGCAAGGAAGCACTTACATACACTTTAAAAATGATGCTCTCGGCTGAGAGCAGGTACTTACATACTGTCATCACCTTATGTTATCACCACTTAAAAATGTGATAATTTTAAAATGGAAATTGGTCAGCTTTTCAGTTTTTTTAGAAGTGCTTCAATAACATATTCCCACCTAATAAACGTATAGTTTTGGTTTGAACTTCATCACAGTTTGTATCATTTTTGTGTCTTTAGTTGCATTAATGTACAGGACTGTGACCATGCTGGCGTTCTGTAAATTTCTAATCTGAGACAATAGCTCCAAGAGTAAATTGGAGTACTGCCACATGAGCAGTTTGTTA
>OJBM01000258.1_pt1 | contig 17063 bp, 15 predicted proteins | sample 1591061 | NCBI WGS metagenome assembly OJBM01 (sample SAMN05416872, study PRJEB24817) | seawater metagenome | isolation source: Sea water | place: Canada:Atlantic | collected 2013-11 | reverse complement strand
GAGATCATGCCTAGTCTCGTGGGCTCGGAGATGTGTATAAGAGACAGGGTGAAGATATGAGTAAGAAAACATACGGTGATGGTTCTTTTAATTTAGATACCTATATCCCTTTTAATATTCTCTACACAGAACTGATGATGTATCGCTCTGGACGTAAAGATATTGAGATGGCGTTAGTTGATGGCAAGCCATTGTCACAAGGCGAACTTAGGGTGTTGGTTTGTATTTATTTTGGTAAAGCGGCTTCACCATCAGACTTCATCGAGGCATTAGGGATGGATAAGGCGCTAGTGACGCGCAATATCAATTCATTGAGTGCTAAAAACTTAATAGTGTTAACTCAAGACACGTCAGACAAACGCCGCAAGCTCATTAGCTTAACGAGTGTTGGTGAAGAGGTTGGCGCTGAAGTGTCGAAAATACTAAGTAAATACAATGATTTTTTTGACAGTGCTATTACCAAAACTGAGAAAAAATCATTGCTAAAAATACTATCGAAACTTAATGCCGCTTGCCATGAGCTCTAGGTATTAAACCAACGAGGGGTTGTAACATTATGATTGAATTATCACCATCTTATCAGCGCGCCCGCACTGCTTTTTTAACAGCGGCACAGGTAAAAGGCTATGCCATCGAAAATAACCTGTTAGAAGGATATCGAGGCATTGATGACGAATTATTATATTGTGACATTGCTCGAAAAGGTCAATCCGGCAACAAGAAATGTATGGTGATTTCTTCAGGCCTTCATGGTGTGGAAGGCTATTGTGGTTCAGCTGTGCAGCATCAACTGTTGGAGCAAGCATTACTTGAAAATTTGCCATCGAATATCTCCGTTATCTTGATTCATGCGTTTAACCCTTATGGCTTTTCATTTTCAAAGCGCGTTAATGAAAATAACATCGACATGAACCGAAATTTCATCGACTTTTCTCAATCCATCGCACTTGATACCGACATCAAAGAATTCAACGAAACGGTCTTTCCACGAGAGTGGCAGGGTGCTCATTTAAGCGAAGTGTTTGAAAGTGTGTATCAATACCGTAATGATCGCGGTGTGGCTCAATTGCAAACGGTGTTAACTGGCGGCCAATATCATTACCCTCAAGGGATATTTTATGGGGGAGAAAGCCCTCAATGGACACGTAATTTATGGGATAAGGTTTGTCACGAACTAGCGTCTGAATTTGATTCTGTCGTGCACATTGATATCCATACCGGACTTGGCGAAAACGGGGATTGTGAACTCATGTACCTTGGTGCTAATCAAGACACAGTGAAAGACTATGTTATCGACTGGTTTGGAAGAGATATCGTAAAAATTCCCGGTCAAGCAGGCAGTACCAGTAAACCTATTTCAGGTCATCTTGCCTCGCATCTCGATAACTTTAATATCGACAATATTGCTATCGCTCTTGAGTTTGGCACGCAAGACATTGACCACGTGCTTGTTTCTCTAATCAATGATAGCTGGCTTCAAGCGAATCCAGACTGTGATGACATTGAGCGTAAACGAATTATTCAAACCGTGCGTGATGCCTTTATGACACAAAGCGATGAATGGCAAACTCGTGTGTGGGAACAATCAAAACAGTTTGTGGAGCAAGCAATTGCTGGCTTATCTGCTATCAAATAATTTATCTATTTAGTGGTGCCGTTTACGCCGAATTGTCTGCCTGTCAATTCGGCTTTTTTATGTCGCTAGTTTATTTTACCAATGCTATTAAACAGAAACGTCAGTGGCGGTCTGATATCTTCTATTTTCAGGGTATTTGAACCATCGCAACTTAGTGCTAATGAGAATCCATGTAAGTAATCTGCCACTAAGTCCAACATGGATTTTTGTTGCTCGATACTTAAATTAAGTGGCTTAACGATCAGTTGAAATCGTTGATAAAATACATGAGCGGGGCTGTCTGACTTCATCGTTAGCAATGTTTGCAGTAACCCATCGTAATCTCGCAATACATGTAAATAGCTACTGGCCAATATGATTAATTCTTCTTGCCAATCAATAGCAGCCTTTGGCTCATAGATCTCGGTAATTAAAGAGGTTGTGAGCGCCTCAAGTAGTTTATCTTTATTGCTAAAGTAGTAATAAATCGCCATTGCATCGACATCTAGTGCCGATGATAATTTTCGAATACTTGGTATTTTGCTGTCGTTGCGCATCATTACCTTGGCCATCTCAATGATTTTCTGCTGATTTAGTGTCGCTTTTATTGGCCGGCCACGCTTTTTTATCTTTGGTGTATCCATAATATATATCGCCTATTTACAAAGTTATTCTGCAGTGTAGAATAACTTTTTTTAATTCATTATAAAAGAGAATTCTATGTCAAATATTGTGTTTATTGCCACCAGTTTAGATGGCTACATTGCCGACAAAAACAATGGAATCGATTGGTTGCATACGCTACCAGTAGCTGATGATCTATATATGGAGTTTGAGCAGCATATGGAAAACGTCGATGCGCTGGTTATGGGACGTAATACGTATGAATTAGTCGCGAGCTTTGATATGGATTGGCCATATCGAAAGCCGGTGTTTGTATTGAGTAATTCATTATCAGAAATTCCATTTGAACTTCAAGAAAAGGTTAGTTTGATAACTGGTGAATTGAATGAGATTGTCGTGCAGCTTAAAACACAAGGCTTTGAAAATTTATACATCGATGGCGGTATCACTATCCAACACTTTTTAGCACAAGACTTAATCGATGAGATGATTATTACGACTATTCCTATTGTGCTCGGAGGTGGTATTCCATTGTTTGGCACTTTAGATGAATCACTCATGTTTAAATGCATTGCAAGCCATTGTGACAAAGTAGGGATGAGTCAACAACACTTCGTAAGGCAGCGCTAATTCGGGATAAAAAAGGCCATTGATAGGGGATATCAATGGCAAACAACCAAAAAGTTACGATAGATTTAAAATTGCATTTCAGGGATGTCACCGTTGGCGACTAGCTCTCCTTCTGTGAGGGCTTTAATTTCATTAACAGTGACACCGGGTGCTCGTTCAAGTAAATGGAATTGACCGTCTTTAATTTCAATAAGAGCGAGATCGGTTAATACCTTTTTGATACAGCCTTTACCAGTGAGTGGCAAACTACAGGTGTTGAGCAGTTTTGAAACCCCCGCTTTTGACGCATGAGTCATGGTGACGATGATATTGTCGGCGCCCGCTACTAAATCCATTGCGCCGCCCATACCTTTAATAAGCTTTCCCGGAATCATGTAGGACGCTATATTGCCTTGAGTATCGACTTCAAATGCACCTAACACCGTTAAATCAACATGGCCGCCACGGATCATTGCAAATGATTCAGCAGAATCAAAAATACTCGCGCCAGTAACCGTTGTGACGGTTTGCTTGCCAGCGTTAATTAGGTCGGCGTCTACTTGTGACTCCTGAGGAAATTCGCCCATGCCTAACAAGCCATTTTCAGACTGAAACATCACATCCATATTATCAGGGACATAGTTGGCGACTAATGTCGGGATACCAATGCCAAGGTTGACGTAATAACCGTCTTGTAATTCTTGTGCAACGCGCATTGCCAATTGTTCTCTTGAAAGTGCCATTGTATTCTCCTATTTCGTTGCAACGGTGCGTTGTTCAATCAATTTTTCGCTATTGCCTAAAATAACGCGATTGACATAGATACCCGGTGTATGAATTTCATCAGGATCGAGCTCTCCGGGCTGTACAATTTCTTCCACTTCGACGACGGTAATCTTTCCTGCCATCGCCGCTAGTGGGTTGAAGTTACGAGCCGTTTTTCGAAACACAAGGTTGCCAAAAGTATCGGCTTTCCACGCTTTTACGATAGAAAAATCCCCCGTAATTGATTCTTCCATGATGTATTGACGGCCATTAAACTCACGAACTTCTTTGCCATCGGCTACCGCAGTGCCATAGCCTGTCGCTGTGAAGAATGCTGGGATGCCAGCGCCGCCCGCGCGCATTTTTTCAGCTAGGGTACCTTGAGGTGTTAGCTCAACTTCAAGCTCGCCACTCATCATCTGCGCTTCAAAGTTAGCGTTTTCACCAACATAAGAAGCGATCATTTTTTTGATTTGACGATTAACTAGCAATACACCTAGGCCGTGTTCTGTGGTGCCACAATTATTTGAAACAACGGTGAGATCACGAGTACCTTTACGTTTAATTTCGTCAATCAGTCCTTGGGGAATTCCACATAAACCAAAGCCGCCCGCGACGACAGTCATGCCATCTTCGAGTCCGTACAATATTTCACTGTAATCGGTCACTACTTTATTGAAACCTGCCATTTTATATTCCCCACTGATTGTTCCTATCGTTGAATACAAGCTTGTGATAAGTTTGTTTATTAATCAAATTTATTGTTTTCATTGATTTATAAAAAAAACAAATAAAAGGTGTGGAATGAACATAACCCTAAAACAAATAAAGGCCTTTGTTGTTGTGGCGCAGCAAGAAAGCTTTATGGCGGCGTGTGAAATTTTACATATTTCACAGCCCGCGCTGAGTATTGCAATAAAAAACCTTGAACAAGAAGTTGGTGGCGCTTTACTGTCGCGCACGACACGCGCTGTTGTGTTAACGCCTGAAGGCGAGTTGTTTTTGCCAACGGCGAAGCGATTATTGCAGGAATGGAACGATGCGTTCGATGACCTATCGCAATCCTTTGCGCTAGAGCATGGCATCTTGTCGATTGCCGCGATGCCATCTTTTGCAAGTTCACTTGTCCCTAGTTATTTAAAAAAATTTCGTGAAAGTTACCCTCAGGTCAAAATTAAATTACATGACGTTATCGCAGAAAATGCGGTGCAAATGGTGTGTGACGGTCAAGTAGAGCTAGCCTTGGTATTTGAAGTGCCAGACTCTCCACAGTTGGATTTTATTCCGCTGTTTGAAGATAAGTTTGTGGCGGCGGTTTCTCAATATTACGAGGTGACAACGCAAGCGATTACATGGCAACAGCTACTTTCCTCACCATTTATAGCACTGCAAAATCCGTCAAATATTCGGGCACAAATCGAGGCATTATTAGTCCAGAACGAATTAGCGTTTGAGGTTGAATTTGAAGCCAACCAGTTAGCTACCATCGGCCAAATGGTGGCAAGTGGACTGGGCGTAAGCGCGGTTCCCTCATTATGCGCGCCACAATTTGAGGCATTAGGGGCACAGTGTTTAGCACTCGAATCGCCAGCGATTACACGCCATGTTGGCATTGTCACCCAGCATCGAAAACCACTATCTGTGGCAGCGCAGTCTTTTATAGGGCAATTGGTTGAGATGTATAGATAAATCAAATTAATAGGTAAAGTTAGAGGTCTCCGTATTAATCATTGATAATCGTCGAAGCGAGAATTAATGTATTATCCATTTTTTGCGCTTTTAGTGCTTTTTTTAACTCGTTGTATGCAGAAACAAGCGACATTTGTTGACTATTGAGTCTTTCCAAAAGGTTCTTCATATGCTCTTCTTTTGCTTCGGCATTCAAATTAGTGTTTTTCAATTTTTCGATTTCTTCTTTTGTTTGCTCTATTTGCTTTTTAATTGATTTTATTAGTCGACGAATCTTTTGAATACTTTCAGGTAATGAGGGCTCTGAATCTTGATTTTTTTTTAAGCTTTTTGCTTTTCCTTCATTAGAAATTTCTATTTTCAACGATGGAGAGATCTCGCTATCTTTATTACTGGCTGTTACTTCTGTGCTTTTTTCAGATATTTTAGTTTTGCTTTTTAATTGAAAATTGATTGAAGAGGAAATTGATATTTGGCTATTTGTCATATTCTAGAATCCTATAAAAACATTTACTCTATATTGGGCTAGAATGATTTCACTCTAGCACCATAGTATGAAAAATAAGCTAGGGTTAGTGCTCTGTCAGTGAGTGATTAACGATATCTGTGCGATTAGTTGAACATTCCGTTAAATAAGTATCATTGAAATAAAACTCGACTCTATAATTATCGCCAAAATAAAATGAGCTACTTTTCTCTGGATGTGGCAATGATAGGTTTAAGTTAATAACATCCTTTGCTGTGTATTCACCAGGAACATGAGTAATTGACAAAAACTCTCTGTTTTTTCTCTCTCTCTTCTGTGGGTTACTTAGGAGTGAAAAAGAAAAATCATTTCCATCAATGAATAGTGTATATGTGAAATCACCATCGTTGTAAGATCCATTTGTGCTACTAACTGCATGGTTTGTATTCAAATCTGTGTAATTTATTGGGCAAGTATATATGTAGCTAGGTTTGTATATGCTTACTGACGGATTTATCAGGTTCTTAGAATTATAGAACTGGCTTAATATTTTGTATAACTGAGGATCATTTTGCTTTAGGTGTTGGTGCAAAGATATATCTTTTTCACGTGTTATTTTTGCTTCTATACTTCTAACGTTATTCCATAACTCGGAGCCAACGGCTAGGTATTCTACTTCATTTTGTGCAATGTATCCCATGCCATCATTAACAACGTATTGAATACCTGAATCCGACCAAAGCCTGTTGCTTCGCATATTTTTGTATGCACTTTTCAGCTCTTTATCAAAACTTGGAAAAACGTCCCTGAGCGCCAATAAGTGAATTGAATGGGTTAACTCATGAATTAGGGAATTTCCGGCTGAATGGCCGTATTCTTCGGTACTATAGTAATTTTTATCAGACGGAGTGGGATAATCTACCGAAGTTTCAGTGGCAACCATCGTTGGTTTGTCTTTTGTAGCCGAATAGCCTGGTCCACTAGATAGGTGAGTAAATCCTGGAACTGATTCTGAACCGGATTGTTGTCCCGTTTCAGGAAAAATGACAACGGAAAAAAAACGCTGATAGAGTTTATTTCTAATTTCCACTGATATTTCTGAATTTAATACCGAGTCGCTTAATTGATATGCGACTATTTCAGCTGCATTTCTCAATAGGGTGTCATCTAAACCCTTAGGGCCAATTACAGGTATCCCCCATACAGTAATTACTTTGTGATGGTAATTGGGGTCTAAGCCGTATTCTTTAATTAGCTCATTGGTAATTGGCGAAATTAAGTTAAACTGCTCTGCTGTCATTTCACTTTGCGTTAACGGTGCATTGTCAGTTCTGGTTTTTACGCTATCACTGCATGATGATAATAATAATGCGGAAACTAATACTAAAGTACAGAATATTTTCATGTTTCGGTCTATCTCTAAAATGTTCAAATAAAAAATGTTCAAATAAAAAATGTTACTAAGTAATAATTGTTTTTAGGTCGATAGTTCTAATAGGTACTTTCCAATAAACAAATCTTGTACCGCAATACCAGAGCTATCAAAAATAGTTATTTCTTTTTTAGACAATTGTCCTGAGATTTTCTTTGTGAGAACATCTCCGATCATATGTATGTTGGCTTTGTAGAAATCATCAACGTGTTGGAACTCTCCGATGGTAATTGCTTGGGCCTTATAGTCACAAAACAATTTTGCATTGGGATATAGTTCAACAGGAAGCTCTTGCTTACCTTTGGAATCTGCTCCCATCGCTGAAATATGAGTTCCTTCTGATATCCATGAGTGCTCAAATAAAGGAGAAGTCGCGGTAGTGGCAGTAACTATGATTTCGGCCTGCTCACAAGCTGCTTTAGCTTCTTCCATTTGAGCAGGTAATCCATAGTCTGTTAGCCTTTGTACTAAATTTTGAGCCTTAATTATATTTCTTCCAACCACATTAATTTTAGTAAGGGCTCTAACTTTACTGATTGCAATACATTCATAAAATGCTTGGTGACCAGTTCCAAAGATGGTTAAGGTTTCTGAATCCTTTCTTGCCAGTAAATCAACTGCAATCGCATCTGCTGCTGCGGTACGATAAGCATTTACCAAGCTAGCTTCTATGACAGCATCTAAAAAACCAGTGTCTTCATTTAGTAGAAAAATCGTAGTGCCATGACACGGTATTCCTTTCTCACTATTTTGTGGCCAATAACTTCCCACTTTCCATCCATTTAAATTTTCTGCATGAGCTGACTTCACAGAAAATATTGAATTGTTCTGTGAGCCCTCAGCAATAACAACAGGGAAAACTTTTGCTGTTTGAGATATTGCAATGAAAGCATCAGCAACTGCGTTGTAAGCGAGTTTGTGCGTAATCAATTCACTAGTTTGTTTTTCACTTAAATATTTCATAGCTACCACCCTTGAATTCTAGGCCAGAATTCTAAATTACTGTTGTGGTTGCTTTGCACGTGATATCCAGAATGCATTGCTGCAGTCGAACAAGCGTGATTTGGTAGGATTCTAAGGGGCATTCCTATTTTTATATGTTGAATGCTTTCTTCATCTAAAGCTTCGATAATACCGTGCTCTTGGTTCACTGATTTTACTTTTAAGTTAGATATTAGTTCACCATGCCTATTACATACTAAGCCATAACCACAATCTACAGCTTGCTCTTGTGTTCCTCTGTCTCGTGATAGGGCCATCCAACCTGCGTCGATAAATATCAAGTTTTTTTCTCGATTTAATCCTATAACGGTCGTTACGACACTTAATGCAATATTTTCAACGTTACACGCGCCAATTCCTGCCATAACTAGGTCAAAAAAGGGAAACACTCCGGCTCTTACATCAGTGATTCCTTCTAAATTGGAGTGGTATAAAGCCGTTGGCGTTGAGCCTATACTAACTTTAGGGCACTCAAAACCATTGTCACGCAAAATATTAGCGGCTGTTAAAGCCACTTTTCTTTCATTGTCCGCGCATTGCACTAGTTCATTTTCCGTTGAACAGTTATAAGACTCACCGGCATGAACTAGAACGCCTTCTATAGTGGCAGGGCTTTGCCCAATAATATTTGAAATTATAATTAACTCAGGATCTTGAGGGTTGATACCTGCTCTATGACCGTCACAATCTATTTCAATATAAACGGGAATATGACACTTTTTCATCTTACAAAAATAACTCACGCTTTTCGCTTGCTCAACGCTATCGAGTAGAATAGCTATATCCACGTTTCGTTTCCTAAGCGCTAAGACTCTAGGTAACTTATTTTCGCTAATGCCGACCGCATAAATAATGTCTTTGTATCCAGCATCTGCAAATACTTCGGCCTCACGTAGATTTGAGACTGTTACAGGAGAGTTTTTGGAGCTTAATAAGTAATTTGCAGCATCAAGTGACTTTATGGTTTTCAAATGAAGCCTTAAAATACCGTTTTGATCCGAAATGATTTTTTGGACTCTCTTTATATTAGATAAAAACTTTTCTTTCTCTAGCAATAAATAAGGTGTATCTATTTGATTTAATATTGACAAGGTGCCTCCTAATAGGAAAAATTATTTAATAAACACAATTATTATCTTGTATTTTTAGTTAAGATAAAATTAACTATTTGGTAAGTTGTAATTAAGGAAAAGTTAATGGTTAATAGCGCTGACTTACGTGTCTTTTATGTCGTTGTAGAGCAGAAATCCATGGTTGCCGCATCTAGACTGCTTAATGTGACACCCTCGTCGATTACACAAAGAATAAGACAACTTGAAAATAAAATGGAAACAAAATTAATAAATCGAGGACCAAAGGGAATTGAACTGACCGAGGAAGGAGAACTCTTTCATAGTCAGGTGGAAAAGATAGTCTCAAGTATTGAACATCTAGAAGGGTTGTTTACTGAAAATAAAACAGAAATAAAAGGAACCTTGAAAGTATTGGCACCGCTTGGTTTTGGCACTGCTCATATTGCTGATATTGTTGGTAATTTTAATAAGATTCATCCTCAACTTAAGATCGAATTAGAGCTATCCGATAAACCTAATTGGAATGAGTGTCATAAATGGGACATGATTATTTATATTGGCGAATTGCGAGACTCATCTCTAAAACTTGTAAAGCTTGCTTCTAATAAAAGGTTTATTTGTGCTTCGTCGAAATATCTTGAATTGAATGGAGCTCCCCAAACGCCAAAGCAAATACGTGAACATGATTGCATTGCATTAAAAGAGAACTCTGAAGATGTAACTCTTTGGCGTTTTCGTAAAAATGGGATTGAAGAGTCGATACGTATCACTCCTAAACTATCAAGTAATGAAGGCGGAGTTGTTAAAAAATGGGCATTAAGTGACTTGGGATTAATTTTGCGTTCAGAGTGGGATATTAAGACTGAATTAGCTCAAGGACGACTAGTTCAACTTCTACCTAATTATACTCTTCCAGATGCAAATATCGTGGCGTTATTGAGAAGTGACATTAGTACACGCCAAGCTAAAACGAGAGAATTTTTGGATTACTTAAAACAAGAGATTTCGGAAAGGCTTGAATGAATAACGACATATCGTGTCTATAAAATTCGGATCTAACCACATTGCTGATTTGGACGGCTAAAATCTTATCGCCCGAGCCATCCAAATTGATATTAAGTTCTTTACTTTTACCTCATAGTGAAGATGAACTCGTAAATTCACACCAATAATGTTGAATTTTGCAAAGAAAATGAGCTGGTTTTATTCTCCTTTATGAAAAATAAGGCCTTTAAAAAATAGCTAATATATATATTAAGTTATCAGTATTGGATCTAAAGTACCATTCAACTCGCTTCATGTTTAAGCCATCCTAACACCATCGAATATAAAGTAGGCAATCTAATATGCCCAATAATAAATCTCTCATTAGCGCAGCGGCAGTCGCACTTGGCTTATTGTCGATGGCCAATTTTGCGACTGCAACCGAGGCTAAGTCGACTCAGTTTTCATCGCTCTCTCAATTTGGTGATAACCCGGGCGAATTAACCGCGAGTTATTTTAAGCCATCGAGTTCAGCTAAAACCTTGGTCGTATTGCTGCATGGCTGTGTTCAAGATGCCAAGGTGCTTGCAAAGCAAAGTGGATTCTTAGCACAAGCCAAGGCTCACAATTTTGCTTTGTTGTTACCGCAACAGAGCAAGGCTAATAATATCAAGCAGTGTTTTAATTGGTTTTCAGCGCCAGATACTGACCGTGATAAAGGAGAAACGTTATCACTTAAGAATATGATTTTGCGCACTAAAAAAACGCTAGAGGCAGACAAAGTCTATATCGCTGGGTTATCAGCGGGTGGCGCGATGGCCAGTAGCATACTGGTTAACTATCCTGAGATGTTTGATGGCGGAGCCGTTATTGCTGGTTTGCCTTATCCCTGTGCCGACAGTTTGATAAAAGCCATTTCTTGTATGCGCACAGGACCTTCTCAAACGGCGGATGAGCTAGCGGCATTAGCCCGTAAGACATCGCCGAAAACCTCACAATGGCCGCCACTGTATGTCATCACTGGCGATAGTGACAATGTGGTCAATGCAGACAACTCAGCAAAACTCGCGCAGCAATGGGCACAGCTCGCGGCGCTAAAGTCATTTTCTATGTCTAAGGAGAATGACTCAGATGTTATGCAATGGTCTGACAGCAATAAAAGATCACAGATCAAATTAGTGACCATTTCCGGTATGGATCACGGCTTAAGCGTTAATCCTGACGTTGAAAATGGTGGTGAAGTAGCACCGTTTTTACCTAAAGCACAACTTAGCGCAGCGAAAGATATTGTCGATTTTTGGCAATTAAATTAATTCAAATAACAACGCTAAGTTAACGAATTACATCTTTAGCTTAGTTATAAAAATAATATAAGAACTATGGGGAAAGATCATGAAAATGAAGTATGCAAAGCTTAGTACGCTAGCGCTGGCAGTGAGTAGCGCGTTGGTTACTCAACCGCTAATGGCAGCTGAAGATGATAAAAAAGCGAAAGACGGCGCACTAGAGCGTATTGAAGTCACCGCACGTAAAACCGTTGAAAGCCTGCAAGAAGTACCAGTGGCTATTACATCGATTAGTGCAACGGACTTAGCTGAGCGCGGCATTGAAGTGATCACCGAAGTTCAGCAATTTTCGCCAAATACAACACTACAACGCAGTCGTGGTACTAACTCGACGATCACCGCGTTTATCCGTGGTGTAGGTCAGCAAGATCCACTATGGGGTTATGAAGCGGGTGTTGGTATTTACATCGATGATGTGTATATGGCACGTCCACAGGGCGCTGTATTAGATTTACTCGATATTGAGCGCGTTGAAGTGTTACGTGGTCCACAAGGCACACTGTATGGAAAAAACACCATTGGTGGTGCGATTAAATACGTCACGAAAGAGATGTCTGGCGATGCTGAATTTAGCGTACAAGGTACAGTAGGAAGTTATGGTCAGGCTGATCTAAAACTGACGGGGCAAGTTCCGCTTATTGAAGATAAATTATATGTTGGTTTTGGTGTCGCTAGTCTTAACCGTAATGGCTACGGTGAGTTTTTGTTGTCAGCACTGGATAACCAAGATGCTGATAACTACAACAAAGAAGTGATGGCTGCCCGTATCACACTTGAATATCACGCAACTGAAGATCTATTACTGAAATTAGATTGGGACAAAACAGAAGACAAATCTAACGCAAAAGGTGGATATCGTTTACTACCAAGTCTGTTAACCGATGCGCCAGTACCAGATAGTGTTTATGATTCCTATACGAGTATGCCAACTAACAACAAGGTTGAGCTTGATGGTATTAGCTTTACGGCTAAATACGATGTCGATGACAACACGACATTGAAATATGTGTATTCATCACGTGAAAGCTACTCGCCAACAAACATCGATTTTGATAACACGCCGCTACGAATCTTCGACGTTCCTGCGATCTACGATGATGAGCAAACCACTCACGAGCTACAAATTAATAATGTTGGTGAAGACTATAAAGTGGTGGGCGGTCTTTATTTATATGATGGAAAATCTTGTGGTGTATTTGACGCGATATTAGATGTACTTGGCCAATCAGCTTTCAAAACACCAGGTTTAACGCGTGAGGTAAGTGGTTGTAGCAACGCGAAAAGCCAAGCGTTATATGCACAAGCGACCTATGATATTGATGAGCAATGGTCGGTAACGGCGGGTGCTCGTTATACCAAGGATAAAAAAGATTCAAAAGTTCGTAATGGATTAATATTTGATACCGTATACCCTGAGTCTGGTTGGGTTGATGGTTATGTTCGTCCTGAAGGTGATTTAGTCCCTGTGGTGTTAGACGACTCTGAAGAATGGTCTAAATTTACGCCGCGCATTGGCGTTGAGTATCAAGCTAATAACGATATGTTATTGTTTGCTAGTTTCTCACAAGGCTTTAAATCAGGTACTTTTAACCCGCGTGCAACCACCGCAGAGCAAGCGGCCGATCCTGAAAACGTTGATTCAATTGAAATCGGTATGAAAAGCGAATGGTTAGACAACCGCTTGCGTGCAAACGTGACCTTGTTCTCACTTGATCATAAAGATCGTCAATACATTTCTGTATTACCGGGTAAGGACTCAACTGAGTTGAATCAACGTTTAGGTAATATTGGATCATCGACAGGTCAAGGTATTGAAGCTGAATTTACCTATCTGGCAACTGATGACCTAATGCTTAATGCAAGCTTTGGTTTTATCGATTCAGAGTTTGAAGAAGTATTAGATACCAACCCTGAAACAGGCGCTGTATTTGATAAGTCTGATACCTTTACCATTTCAAATACGCCAGACTTTACCTATAACCTAGGCGCAAATTACACTATTGAATCATCAATGGGCGATTTTATTGTTAATGCAAGTTACTCCTACCGCGATGATTACGTGTTGTTTGAAGAGAACAGCCTATTAACCCAAGACGGCTACGGTCTTTTGAATGCTAGTATCACTTGGTATGATGATGACACAGACTGGAGTGTTGGCCTGCACATGAAGAACCTTACTGACGAAGAATATATGGTTGGCGGTTATCAATTTGTGACCCCATTACCAGATGGCGGTTACGCTCCGGGATTAGGTGGTGATAATACGTTGATTAGTTATTATGGCGACCCAAGAACCGTTTCATTGACGGCGAGTTATCAGTTTTAATTGAATATACCAACGCTAAGTGTGGGCTAGTCCCGCTCTTTAACGCCTAAAAGTGCAAATTGCGCGATGAAAAAATCATGGATGATTTTTTAATATTTGCCGCAGGATGCGGATCAAATATGGTATCGATAAAGCGGTTTGTAATTTTAGATAAGCGGTAAAGTTCGGGTCGCCTTTCTTTTGGTTACTTTTCAATGTAAAACTCCTCCATGAGTTTTATCGCGTTGCGACCAGCTAAAGCTGTCCTAGAATATTCCAGATATTCTAGTGGCGAAGCACAAGCTAGTCGGGAACTAGTTTGAACAACCGTAGGTTGGCCCAGAGGGGAAAATACACGGATGTATTTTATAAAGAAAAGTAACTGATGTGCTATCGATACATCTAAAGGAACGCGCTATATTACATTGCACATCATAAGATCCGACAAACTCACATTTAGATTAAATAACAGTGCCGACTTAATTGTCGGCACTTTCATTTAAGGAAAACCAATGCAACCACAAGTTATTATTGCTGATGATCATCCACTGTTTAGAACGGCGCTTAAGCAAGCTATTGTTGAGTGCTTACCTGAAGCAGGGATTTTAGAAGCGGATTGCTTTGATGATTTACTCATTGGAGTCGAGGCTAATCCAAGTTTAGAGATTGTGTTTCTTGATTTACACATGCCCGGCAACAATGGATTTACTGGGCTGACTCAGTTGCAAAATCATTATCCTGATCTTGTCGTGATTATGGTGTCGTCTGATGACAACGTACACACTATGCAAAAGGCGATTAGTTTTGGCGCGGCGGCGTTTATTCCTAAATCAGCTGATTTAACAACGATAGGGCAAGCAATTGAAGTGGTGCTTGATGGGGAAGTATGGCTTCCTAGTCATGCCGAGACAGACACTATTGATAACGAGAACAGTCAAGCTAATCAGCATCTTGCTAAGCAGCTAGCGCAACTAACTCCACAGCAATATATTGTGTTAACTCAAATAGCTGACGGGCGTTTAAATAAACAAATTGCCTATGATTTGGATATCAAAGAAACCACGGTCAAAAAACACGTATCGGCGATTTTGGTAAAACTAGAAGTGAACAACCGCACCTTGGCTGGACTGGCTTATCAGCAATTGATGTTAGCGGCACCTGAGAATCGCAGTGATTAGTGGGTAACCACTTAACGTTAAGAAAGCAACTGGTGTGCACTGTGACCCAATTAAAAATGTGAGTCACAGTTGCTAGCACGTCAAAACCTGCAATATTAGATGTAGTCCTGAAAGTTACAACAACTGCTTTATCAAACGCTTCAACGCCAACGATTTTACCGGTTTACGCAAAAATAGGTAGTTGGCATCGCTGGTGTGCTGACGTACTTGCTCTGATGGATCGGCTGAGCAAATAATACATGGAAGCTGCCAGTTGTTTGCTGTTTGTATGTTTAATACAACGTCAACGCCATTTGCGTGATTATCAAGATGGTAGTCAGCGATTACTAACTTAGGTGTAACCGTGTCTATTACGGTATTGGCGCTCGCGAGATCTTTAGCTGTGACCACCTGAAAGCCCCAGTCTGAGAGTTGCGACGAGATAGCTGTTAGCATTAAATGATCGTTATCGATTACTAAGACAGGAATACCGCCAAAGTCATTAGGGACAGTTTCATTAGTTAATACGGCAGCGGTTGGCGCTAACGATAATGGCGTCGTCACGCGAGGAATTTCAATTTTAAATCCAGTGCCTTTATTAAGTGATGATTGAATCGATATTGAAGCATCTAAAATTTTTGCCATGCGGTCGCAAATGGCGAGGCCAAGTCCTAAACCGGGAATTTCTCGGTGAGTTTCGAGACGCTCAAATTCTTTAAATATTTGCTGTTGTCCAGCTTCTGAAATACCAGGACCATTGTCCCACACTTCGATGGTAATATTGTTTTTATGGAGACGTACGCCAAGCAATATTTTGTTGACAATTGTTGATTTATTTCCAGTTTTGTCGTCACAATAATGCACCGCGTTGGACAGGAAGTTTTGAATAATTCGGCGCAACATTCGTTTGTCACAATGCACAACAGCCGTACTTTTATGATAACTAAATGCAATATTGTCGTGGGCTGCTAATACCTTAAATTCGTTTTCTAGCGTTGATAAAACATCATCAACGGCAAATTCACTGAGCTCTACTTTTTGTGAACCACTATCGAGACGCGAAATCTCAACTAAGTCAGACAACAAGCCTTCAACGACATTGAGAGAATCACCGATGTGATCCGCCAGCTCTGCTAACTCTGTGCCATCAACACGATTTTTTAGCATTGAGGTAAACAAAGATAATGCATTAAATGGCTGCATTAAATCATGGCTGGTGGCGGCTAAAAAACGGGTCTTACTGCGATTTGCTGCCTCAGCTTCTGCTTTGGCATTCTCAAGTTCTTGGGTACGTTGTTGTACACGTTTTTCTAGATTTTCGTTAGCAAGACGTAGTGCTTTTTCGGCTTCAATATGTGCTGTGATATCGGAATAGGTGCTAACAAAGCCGCCGCCGGGCATTGCTTGACCTAGTATTTCTAACACGACGCCGTTGGGCATAGTACGTTGAAATTGATGATTGTGGCCTAAACGCATATGTTCGATGCGTCGCTCTACGAGTTCATCAGCTTGGGTTCCACTGATAATGCCCTTATCGACATTGTGTTGGAGTAACTCGCGCACTGATTTTCCCGCGGTGACAAAACCAGACGGGTAACCGAGTAGGTCTACATAACGTTGATTCCACGCGACAATGCGCATATCGGCATCGACAACGCTAATGCCTTGTTCGATATTTTCAACACCAGATTGCAACAATTCTCGATTGAACTCGAACATCTGATTGGCTTCATCAACAATACTGACCACATCTTCTAGCGGCATTTGTTGAGATGTTGAAGCCGCTTTCATTACCATACGCGTCGATGCTGATCCCAAAACGCCAGAGAGTTGCAGGCGAGTAAACTCTATCGCTTGCTCTAAGGTTGCATTTTGACGGCTGAAATTGTTGAGCTTGTTTGCAATTTCATCGTTGGTAAAACGATGGAGTAAGTTAGATAAATCATCGAATGTAAGGCGTTGTTCAAACCTGTCTCTTATACACATCTGACGCTGC
>OJBM01000256.1_pt1 | contig 17256 bp, 11 predicted proteins | sample 1591061 | NCBI WGS metagenome assembly OJBM01 (sample SAMN05416872, study PRJEB24817) | seawater metagenome | isolation source: Sea water | place: Canada:Atlantic | collected 2013-11 | reverse complement strand
TTTAAAATCCCCCGCCTTCGGGTGTGACGGTTCAAGTCCGTCTCCGGGCACCAACTCAATTTATTCAAATAGTTAAATATATCAAATGATTAATTATTTTAATAAGTTGCTAATGCGTTATTGGCACTTAGTTTTAGTTCTCGCTAAAACGTCCACAGATTTAACTTAGATCATTAAGTTGAACATCCGTTGCCCGGGTGGTGGAATTGGTAGACACAGGGGATTTAAAATCCCCCGCCTTCGGGTGTGACGGTTCAAGTCCGTCTCCGGGCACCAACATTTTTTCAAATAACTCTCACGTAAAATTCTCTTTTAAGCCTCTTGATATAATTAATATTGAATACGTATGCATTCGCCTTTTGTGTGCTGCTGAATACGTATGCAGTATATTGTCGCGTCTATAGATATCCCCCAAGATAGATCGTTGTATTTATGAGCAATAAAAAAGTGGTTTTTTAACCTTCTGATTTTATTGTTCTTTTACAACTAAAAAAATAAAAATAATCTAATCTAGGGAGTATAGACACGATGTCTATGTTTAAGATAAATAGCGTAATGCTTGCATTCGTCGCTGCTGGTGTTGTTTCGACAGCCATATCACCACTGGTTTATGCAAATGAAGGTGATGATAAGTCTTCTACCAAGAAAGCCATTAAAGCGGAAGCGTTAGCGAAGACAAAAAAACAACAAACTAACGCCGATGAGAAAACTGAGATTGAAACAATTGAAGTGACTGGCTTTAGTCGAAGTTTAATTGCTGCAATTAATCAAAAACGATTCACTGATACCGTGAGCGAACAATTATCGGCAGATGATCTAGGTGCCTTGCCAGATGTGTCTATGGCCGATGCTTTAACGCGTTTACCAGGTATTTCGGCGGTGCGAACAGGGGGGCAGGCCGCTCAAATAAACATTCGTGGTATGTCGGGTGGCTTTGTATTCTCTACATTAAATGGCCGTGAGCAGGTATCGACTAGTGGCAGTCGCAGTATTGAGTTTGACCAATATCCCTCTGAATTAATTTCTTCTGGCGCAGTATATAAAACACCAAAGGCTTCACTCATTGAAGGTGGTGTTGCAGGCACTGTTGAATTAACGACAGCGAGCCCACTTTCAAACGAAGAGAATCATAAATTTAATATCAATGCACGTGGAATGTTTAACGATCGCGCTGATGAAGTACAAGACGCAAAAGAACTTGGCCATCGTTTGAGTTTTTCATATCAAGGAAAATATTTAGAAGATACATTAGGCTTTGCGATCGGGTATGCGAGATTATTGCAGCCAAGTGTTGCAACACAGTTTATTGGTTTTGACTATGGTGATGAGCGAGATGTCGATAAAGTCGCCAATGATACCGGTGGTACAGTTGACTGTCCTGAGTGTGAGTTTTTAAGTGCTGGGTTTGAATTGCAGCATCGTGGCGGTGAAGAGGTTCGTAACGGCTACATGGCAGCTATCGAATGGGCTCCGGTTGATGATTTCACGTTAAAAGCTGATGCCTTTGTTTCAAAGTTTGATAAAGAAAACTTTGCTCGCGGATTCAGAGTATTGTTTGGCGGAACGACAGCAGCTATTGGCAACCCTGTTTATGATGGCAACGCTGTTATTGGCGGAACGTTTAATCGTACATCTGCGAGTTCAACTCATGTCGAGATCGTCAATGACGATAATACGGACCACGATGAAATTGGTAGCTTTGGTATAAACGCTGCGTGGCAGGCAACTGAAAGTCTATTCATTAGTTTTGACGTTTCTCATTCAAGTGCGAAGAGCGATTTCAGAAATGGCTTGTTGTGGGGATTAGTAGCTGAGGATGCAAATGCTGATACGCCTGTTGTTGATAACAATGTGTCAATTTCCTATTTACTTAATGGCAATGGATTACCGGATGTAGGTTTTAATCAAGCTGATGATTTTACCGACATTAATAAAGTCATGGTGAGTAAATATGGCATCTATCCATTTCAAAATGAGGATGCATTAAGTGCTGTTCGCTTAGATCTAAAATATGAACTGGCAGATAACACTGTAATATCATCTGTTGAAGCGGGTGTTCGTTATTCCGATAGAGAATACTCGAATGATCGCTCACTGTTCGAATATGGCGATAGTGGCGCTTTCTCTGTGAAAGAGCCACCGCTAAGATTAACAGATGATATGGTTGAAGTCGTTGACTGGCAGGGTGAATTTTCTCATTTCCCAAGTTACTTAGCAGTGGATTTAGATCAAGCCCTGAATGCGTGGTTTCCAAATGGTGTACCACAGCCACAACAAACTTGGGGTGGAGGCGCACCAGGGGTAATCAATGGTGAGGGTAACCAAAACTCAACGTGGTCTGTACTGCAAAGTGGCGAAGTTTACGAAAAAGTTTTCTCTGCGTACTTAATGGCAAACATTAATACAGAGTTTGCTGGAATGGATGTAACCGGTAACGTTGGTGTACGTATGGTTGAAACAGACCAATCAGCAACTATACTGTTGGATGTTGGCGGCGATGCTGCAAGTGGCGCTCAAAATATCATTGATGACGCGGGTTTAATAAACGTTAATTACGCACCTGCGGTATTAGGAACGACATATACAGATTATTTACCTTCTTTAAACTTAAACTTTCATTTAACTGATAACTCTCAACTTCGATTTGCGGCGGCCAAGGTAATGTCTCGTCCGCCAATAAATCGATTGGCAGGTGATGCAAGTTATCAAATAAACGACAATATTACCGATGAGAAACGCGGAGAAATTACTGGCTCTGCCAATAACAGTCCGTTCTTGCTGCCGTTTTATGCCAACCAATATGATTTATCTTATGAGTATTATTTCGATGACGGCGCTGGTGCATTTGTCGCAGCTCTATTCTACAAAGATATAAATTCCTTCATTCAAAACACGGGTGTTGACCCATTTGATTTCAAAGCTAATGGTTTCAATGTGCCAGAGACTGTTGACCTTGAAGATCCAATCTCGGGCCAATTTGAGACAGTCGACACCTTTAATGGCCAATTCACAACTGCTGTTAATAACAAAGAGGGTGGGTACATTCGCGGTCTTGAGCTTGCTTATACACAGATATTTAGTGATCTACCTGATTTGTGGTCTGGACTTGGTGTTAATGCAAGCTATTCCTATACCCAAAGCGAGATTCAAAACATTGTCAATCATGGTGCAGTGACCGTTTCACAATCATTGCCTGGCTTATCTGAAAATGTTATCGCGACATCACTATTTTGGGAGCACGACGGATTTGAAACACGGATCAGTGTACGTTATCGCGATGAATTTGTGTCAGAGCAATGGGGCGTGAATGAACAAGTCGTTAACTTCGGCGCAGAAACCGTCATAGATTATCAAGCGTCATACCAAATCAATGATGCATTAGGTGTTGTTTTTCAAGTTAATAACCTAACTGATGAACCTACGAAAAGTTATTTTGGTACCGTGAGTAAAACGGGTACTCAGCAATACTTTGGTCGTCAAATCTTCGTAGGCGTTAACTACTCATTATAAGAAAAAGAATAATTTGGGAAGAAATTATGTTTAATTTGAATAAAGGCCAACGCCTAACTGGTGTTGCAATTGCCTTAGCTATGTTAAGTGGATGTGGAGGCAGTGATTCTGCCGACGGTGAAATTTTACTAACCTGTGATGTACCATTAATTCCGGATGCTATGGGAGCAAGTTGTGTTGCGCCGCCGCCAATTAGTTGTCCTGTACCAACGGTACCTGATGCGTTGAATGAAAGCTGTATTATTGGTCTCGATCCTAACGCAGCGCAGCCGACAGTGTTCGCGGCATCTAATCAAGCAATTTTATTTTACAATCGCCCTCAAGATGCAACTAATTCAAGTGATGATAGCGTTTACGACGGATATCGTCTGCACACATGGAATGACGCAACCTGTGATGCATACGCGCCTGCATTTGATTCAACGCCGTGGGATAATGGGCACCAACATGATGGTATCGACCCCATTTATGGTGCTTATTGGATTCTTGATTTAAAAGATGGTTTTGGTGAATGTGGTAATTTTATAATTCACATTGGTACTGACGATGCGGGTAAAGAGTTAGGTGGCGATAATAAAAAAATGCCGCTGATGCAAGATGATCCAACGTATTCACGAATGAACTTTACTATCTCAAAAAACGCAGATGTTTTTGAATATCCAATTGCCTCGCTTGGCCCGCAATTAATTACCATAGAGGACATTGCTGCACATTGGATAGATGATAGCGCCATTGTTTGGGATATCAGCGATGAGTCACCAGCAATGATCAAGCTCCATCATAGTAGTTCTGGTGATTTAGTCGTTGATCCTGATTCACAGCAACTTAACGGAACGGCCATTGAATTGACGGATCATACGTTGACACAGGTTCAACAAGATAAAGCGCCGCTAGTTAAAGATTGGGCTGCTTTTACAGGTTCTTGGGCGGCAGATGAAGCAAAGGCAATTCTTAAAAATCAACTAGCACTCGCTGCGTATAATAGTGATGGCGAGTTATTGAAAGCGACTTTTATTCAAGCAGACAAAGTCTTGGATACCTTGTATACGGCGGGTGAAGACGACGCTGATGAAAAAATGCTGGGTGTTAATTACAACAATGATGCTATTAATTTTGAGCTATGGGCGCCAACCGCTCAGTCAATCAATATTAAGTTCTTTAATGCTGATAAAACAGAAGCTAGCTCTCATACTATGACCGAAGATAGTCATAGTGGTGTTTGGAGTTATGCTGGTGATGCGGCATTAGACCGATTGTTTTATCGTTATGAAGTGACTGTTTATCATCCGCAAAATGGTGATGTTGAAACCATTGAAGTTACCGATCCATACTCTGTCAGCTTGTCGACCAACGGTGACTATAGTCAAGTGGTCAATTTATCTGACGAGTCCCTCAAACCGCAGGGCTGGGCTTCACAAGCTAATCCAACCATTAAAAATCCTGAAGATGCTGTTATTTATGAAGGCCACATTCGAGATTTTAGTATTTTAGATAGTAGCACTACGACTGATAACCGCGGTAAGTATATGGCTTTTACAGAAGTTGATTCAATGCCAAATAAGCATTTGAAAAAGCTTGCTGACAATGGGCTAACTCACTTTCAGTTCTTACCAAATAATGACATCGCGAGTATCAATGAAGATAGCTCAAAAATCGTTAATTTGACTGATACCGTCGGTGATTTATGTAAACTGAAGTCAGATGCTCAAGTTTGTAAATCCGAAGATAGCAGTGCTGTGTTACGCGATGTATTGGCAGGTTTTTCACCTTACACCAATGAAGCGCGAGATTTAATGAATGTCGTGCGTGAGTTTGACAGTTTCAATTGGGGTTATGATCCAAAACATTTCAATGCACCAGAAGGAAGTTACGCTTCTGATGCCGATGGTGTTGCGCGAATCATTGAAATGCGTGCAATGAATATGGCGTTGCATGATATGGGTTTACGTGTGGTGATGGATGTTGTGTATAACCACACTAATTCGTCAGGCCTATGGGAGCATTCAGTGCTTGATAAAGTCGTTCCTGGTTATTATCACAGTCGAGATTTGATTACAGGTGCTGTCGTGCAGTCAACGTGTTGTAATGATACGGCTCTTGAACATCGAATGATGGACAAGTTAATGCAAGACTCGTTGGTTAATTGGGCAACGCAGTATGGTGTCGATGCATTTAGATTCGACATCATGAGTCATGGCTCTAAGGCTCAGATGCTAGCAGCACGCGACGCGGTACAGGCTGTTGACCCAGACAACTATTTTTACGGCGAAGGTTGGTCTCGTTCATATCGCGGATTCGAACATGCTGATCAGGGAGCAATGGCCGGTACGCAAATAGCAACTTTTAATGATCGTTTGCGCGATGGCATTCGTGATGGCGCTATGTTCACAGAAAATGGTGATTTACACGCGCAAGATATCGTACGTTTTGGAATGGCAGGTACGTTATCTGAATATGTGCTAAAAGATCAAAATGGTGTTGCAAGCTCTGGTAAAAGTTTCTCACCTAATATGTATGCTAAAGATCCTGCGGATAATATTAACTACATTTCAAAGCACGACAATGAAACGTTGTGGGACAAATTACAGTTAGGTAATCCGACAGATAAACCACTTGATGAGCGTACTGGTTTGTCGTTTGAACGTTCAACAGCTGATCGTGTTCGTGCCCAGAACCTTGCTCATTCTATTGTGTTATTGAGTCAAGGGATCCCATTTGTTCAATTAGGTGGCGATTTCTTACGTTCTAAATCACTTGACCGTAATACCTATGATGCTGGCGATTGGTATAACCGGGTTGATTTTGAATTACAGTCAAATAACTGGAATGTTGGCCTGCCAATTGATAAAGGGAACCAATCGGACGAAACATTGATCGCTTTAGCAGCGAGTCCTTATACGACGGTAACCGGCGATGATATGAGTTTTGCATCGACAATATTTAATGAGTTCTTAGCCATTCGTTCAAGTAGCCAGCTGTTCAGACTAACTAGCAGTCAGGATATTATTGAGCGTGTTGGATTCCATAACATTGGTAAAAATCAGCAACAGGGACTCATTGTGATGAGTATAGATGATGGCACATCACTGACTGATTTAGACCCAAATGTAGATGCTGTTGTCGTCGTGGTTAACGCCAGTGAACAAGAAAAATCACACACTATTGATAGCGCCGCGGGGTTTGAACTCAGTTCAATTCAACAAAACTCAATGGACAATGACGTTAAAAGCGCTTCGTTTAACGATGGGGCATTTGTTGTACCGCCATTAACAACGGCTGTTTTTGTAAAACCACAAGGTGATACACAAGGCAACGGTTTATCGGCATATGCTACATCAGGCGCGCCGGATGTTGTTCCTTTTGGTGCTACAGCTGTGTTAGTACGTGGTGCAATGAATGGCTGGGGTGAGAGCGATCAAGCTAATTACATTGCGGACGGTATTTATAGTGTTTCAATTGATTTAGCACTTAATGCCGATGGTTATGAGTTTAAGATTGCTTCTGCTGATTGGTCAACTGTTGATTTCGGCGCGCAAGCGGGTGAAAGTGTTGTCACAGAGAACGATACCAAAACACTAACTCGCAGTGGCGACAATATGAAATTTACGCCAGCAGTTGCAGGGCGCTACGTGTTCGAAATTGATGCAAGCAATGTCGATGCACCAATTATTACGGTGCGTAATGAAGATGTGTATGTTGATACCACTATATACGTGCGTGGTGATGTCAATGGGTGGGGAACTACCGATCCACTTGTTCACCTTGGTGCTAGTCTTTATAGCGCGACCATTGAATTGACTGATGCGGGTGACAAAGCATTTAAAGTTGCTGATGAGAACTGGGGACCAATAAATCTAGGCGCGGTAACGCCACAAGTTACCTTAGGTGAATGGTCAACATTACTCGCTGGCAGTAACGATAATTTTAGTGCAACGTTTGAGACTGGCGATTACACCTTTTTACTTGATGCGTCAAACACTGATGCACAGCAAATAGGTGTGTTTAAGTCGCAAATGTTTGCTGATACCGCAGTATTTATACGCGGTTCTATGAATGGCTGGGGTACCGATAACCCAATAGTTTACCAAGGAAATGGTGTGTATAGCCTCACTATTGCACTGACTGCTGGGGATTATCAATTTAAGGTAGCATCAGAAGATTGGAGTACCTTTAATTTCGGTGCTGATAGTAATGCACTCGTAAATGTTGAGCAGCGCTATCATGCACAACAAGGTTCAAATGGTAATTTAACTATTTCGATTACCACTGATGGTGATTACACGTTTGAAGTGACTGGACCATCGATAACCGCGCCGTCACTAACGGTTAAACAGGTTAAGTAAGAATTTCAAAAGTTTAACTGGCACGTCGTAGGTTTCATTACCTACGACGTGCTTTTTTTATTTAGGCTTGGTAGGTTAATTCTAGCGATACAGAATCGGCGAATCTCAACGCGTGCGGTTTATCAATTTCAACACTCGCTGTACAAACCCAAGGGTGTTCACTCGCAATCGCTAACACATCACTGGTCATCTTTTCTAATAGTCCAAACTGGTTGTTTTCAACTAGCGCAATAATCTTCTTGGTAATGGTACGGTAGTTCAGTGCATCATCCATGTTATCACTTACCGTTGCTTTCTCAGCTGGGTATTGAATTTTAACATTGATAATGACGTCTTGACGATTGGCTATTTCATCGTCATTGATGCCAATGTAGGTACGTAATCTGAGGTTTTTAATACGAATTACCGCTAACTCACTGTTCATAATGATCCTTATTTGTTGAATATGCTTCATTAAGGCTATTTTGTATTGTTTTTGCAACCGTTAGTGCGTAAATTATTGAAATATTATTTAAATGTTGCGAAGTTATTGTGCCTAAAACTCAATTATCCCCATCACTGAAAACAGCCTTAATGTTGGCATCACTAGTAATCATTCTTGCAGGCATAAAAACTGCTAGCCCTGTTATTGTTCCTTTTATTTTGTCGGTTTTTATTGCCATTATTTGTAATCCAGCGTTGGCGTGGTTAACGACAAAACGAGTCCCTAAAGGGCTAGCAATCGCCTTAATTATCAGTTTTGTTGTGCTCGCAGGTATGTGGCTAGCAAACCTTGTGGGTAAAGCTGTCAATGATTTTTCGAGCCAATTACCTGCATATCAAGCACAGCTTACTGAACAATTTGGTGGTTTGTCGTCGCAATTAGCACAATATAATTTCCCCGTTGAACTAAACCAATTGACAGAATATTTCGATCCAGGCGCTGCAATGAATGTTGTGACCATGATTGTTGGTGGTTTTGGCGGTGTGATGGCTAATTTATTCCTGATACTTCTTACCGTAATTTTTATGATGTCTGAAGCGTCATCCTTACCAAAAAAACTTCATGTTGCGCTTGATGATCCTGATATGCGTATGGCGCAAATTGATCAGTTTTTAGCGTCTGTAAATCAATACTTGGCAATAAAAACAATGGTCAGCATGGCCACAGGTACCATTATCGGCTTGGTATTATGGGCAATGGGCTTAGACTATTGGGTGTTGTGGGGCGTTTTAGCTTTTTTACTGAACTACATTCCAAATATTGGCTCAATAATCGCGGCGCTGCCTGCAGTTTTGCTGGCGATTATCCAATTAGGCATTGGTTGGGCTGGTGGCGTAGTCGCCCTTTATTTGCTGGTTAATATCATCATGGGCAACGCAGTCGAACCACGTTTTTTAGGAAAAGGTCTCGGCTTGTCTACATTAGTGGTCTTTCTATCATTGATTTTTTGGGGCTGGTTATTAGGAACCGTCGGCATGTTGTTATCGGTGCCCTTGACTATGATTCTAAAAATTGGTCTAGAATCTAATAATTCGACGAGATGGTTAGCGTTACTATTGGGCGGTGAAGAAAAAGCTGGCTAATACTATAGTGTTAGATACTCGTCATATATAAGCTATTGTTATGTAAGGATGAGTCTATCTTTCTACCGTTAAAAGAATGTATAATTTATCGCTTTTTAATGAAAGGGCATTGAGCCTGATTATTTTAGAAATTTTTATTTAGGATGAAGAACTAATAGCTAAACGTATGTTGTTATGCGTGTTTTTGTTAGGTGCAAAGGATTTGAAAATCACTTCTTTTTTCACATAGACAAACATTCAACACGTCGTTTAGTTAAGTATTTGACCTATTAACACAGTATCAAACGACGAGATATCACATGAAAAGATTATTGTTAAGCATTTTATTGTTAACAGTATGCAATGTAGCCAGCGCAGCGGCCAATGGCAGTGTTGCTGGGAAAATTCAGGCGTTAAAGCAACAAGCTGTTAAATTACACAAAGATTTAGCACAGCTGGAAGAAGACTTGCTATATCCCGCAACAACGCAAGTTGCGATTTATGTGTCGAAGAAACTCGGAAAATCCGTTGTCTTAAGTCAACTTGAGTTTTCTATTGATGGGCAACGAGTGGCCAGCCATATTTATTCGAAAGAAGATAACCACGCATTAGATCTAGGCGGTATGCAGCGTCTATTTTTAGGTAATGTAAGCGTTGGTGAGCATGATTTTGAAGTGACTGCTAAAGGAATTGATAGTACAAATACGGTGATTAGCCTCGCCGGCAATGCGGGCATATATAAAAGTAATAAGCCGCTGTCGATAAACATTAGGTTGTCAGATACGGCGGGCACAACTGCGCCAGTGTTATCTGTAAGTCGATTGTAAGGATTATTCATGAAGCCTTTGGCGACTATATTCCTAGCTGGACTCTGTCTATTTCCGGTGACAGCGCAAGAATTGTCACCGCAGAAAATTGAGTCGTCTATTGATTTTAAACCAATCTATGGTGCTGTTCTTTTTCATTACTATAAGCGAGATTATCAATCGGCATTAAAAGCATTGTCTTTGATTTCTAGTCAAAATCTCAGTGACCAAAACAAAGACACTCACCAGTTTTTAGAAAGCTTATTGCAAGTTACCAATGGCAATACTGACTATGTTAAACGACTGTCCAAAGACAGTGACGCGAATATTAATGCCATTCTTACTTTAGTTAACGAGCATATCGAATCGTCACAATGGGCAGAAGCGCAGATCCTGTTAAACGCTATCGCAGGTGACGTACCGGCGACATTAAATAGCGACTACCTTTATTTACAAGGGTTGGTTTCATTAAATGCTAAAAAGAGCGTCGCGGATATTTCAATCTCTCCTCAATCAGAGCTAGGAGCAGCGTGGTTGCAACAACTGACTGCCGAAAATGGTACTAGCGCTGAATTGGTTGACATATTGAAAAATGTGAAGTCTCTTGATGGAGAATATCAAGTAGCAAAAGATCAAGCACTTCGTGGACTAGGTTATCAATTTTTAAATGTTAATGAACCACAACACGCAATTGAAAGTTTTAGCGATATTTCAATTGATTCGGCAGTTGATACCAGTGCATTGCTTGGGTTGGGGTTAGCATACAATAGTACTAATAATTTTCGATATTCGCGTGCCGCTTTCTCACGTATATTTCAAGGGAAGGACCCAAGTATTCTAACTTATGAAGCCTTATTAGCTGATGCATATGCATTGGAACAATTAGGTGATGAAGTAGCCGCCGTCAAGACACTCAAACAAAGTATTGAACAAGCACAACAACGACTGGCTTCACAGCCTCAGTTGAGACAACATTTAAAAGCGCAGAGCGCTTGTTTTGCAACGCTATTGGCTTATCCACAAATTGGATTGTGCGATTATCATGGTGAAGACAAGAGTGAATTGTTTGTTGAATTCTTAGCTAGCGAGTCTATGCTGCGCTTGAATCAGCAATACCAAACGTTGATCCGTTTGAATATGGACTACAATAAGCAGCTACAGACAATCGCCGCATTTAACTTTTTGTTAGATCATCAAATTAAGAACATTAGCGAGTTACTTAATAATGATGCTATCGAAAAATTAGAGCGCCGCATTGATACAACGACTATGAAACGGGCGGCAATAGTGACCAGTGTGGATGACGCTGAAGCTAATCGCAATGGGCATTTTTTTCTGTCAGACCATTATTTGCAGCTTCAACAGCGCATTGATGACACATTTTCTCGCATGGTTTTTCTTAAACGAGCTGGGCAAAAGAATACCGCATCTGAGCGACGGGTTACCCTGATGCAGCGCATTGTGTGGTGGCATAGCTTTAGTAACTTTTCTAAACATCTTGCGCAAACGCGCGACGCCATCACCGATCTAAATAATCAACTCACTGATAACAACTTAGCGTATCAAATCTTGCAAGACTTCCTCGCAAAAATAGCGGTAATGGAACAGCAACTCGCACTCATGGTTACCATCAGTACAGATATTGCAAAACAGCAGCTCGAAATACCATTGATTCAGCAAAGTATAATGACAAAAATAGAGCAGTCTATCGATGAGTATTACGCGCAAGAACATGAACAATTAGCGCGTTTTATTATTGATGCAAAGCTGGCGTTAGTGAGAATAAATGATGCAAGTTTTAATCGTCATTTCGTGAAAGAACAACAAGGGTTGAACGGCAATGATGAATAAAATCACGCCATTAATTGCTGTCGTTTGTGTTGGGATGACGTCACTACACGTAGCTGCAGACGATACGTCAAACGATATAAAAACTCAGGCGGAAGGCGCAATTAGTGTTATTCCTAAAACACCAACACTCGGGGACACACTGTCAAATGTTTCGTTAGTGGACAAGTCATCTCAAGCAACGCCAACGTTGCAAAAGATGATCGACGATTACAAGCACTTAGTGACGATTATCAATGAGCCTAGATTGCGAGAAAGCATTGATTATCGATTAGCACAGTTACTTGCCATTGCAGGGGAGCGGGCTCAAGAAGTTGGCGTTACCTTGCCAAAAACGGCCACCGGTTACTACGATGAAGCGATAGCAGTGTATAACAAATGGTTGGCTGATTATCCGACGAGTGAAATCACGCATAGCGTGATGTACGAATTGGCCAAAGCGTATGAATTACAAGGTGAGACAGAGCAAAGTTTTACCTTGTTGTCAGCGATGACAGAGCTATTTCCCAACTATCATGAAACGACTGATGAGATAAACTTTAGGCGTGGTGAATTCTTATTTTCTCAGCAAAATTACCAAAAAGCGGTGCTCGCCTATGAAAAAATTACGGCACGAGCAATAGCTAATAACGATGTAAGTTCGCCATATTACCAGACCGCGTTATATATGCTGGGCTGGGCTCATTATAAATTAGAACAGCCCAGCCAATCGCTTGCTCGATTCAGTGAAATTCTTGATTTAAACCTTCCCACAAAAGCAACCACACAGTTAACGATTGATGGCTTACCCGTTGCAAGCAAGCAATTGGTCAGTGATGCGTTTAAGGTGATGAATCTTATTTTCGCCAATAGCGACGGCGCAGAAAGTTTAGCGCGCCATTACCAATCAATCGGTGGCCGTTATTTTGAATATCTACATTTTCAAGTGATGGCGCAGCAGCTACTTGCCGATAAACGTTATCGCGATAGTGCACAAACTTATGATGTATTTGTCACAAACTATCCTTCGCATCACTGGGCACCACAATTTGCCATTAATAAAGTTGATATCTATCAACAAGGACGTTTTCCTTCGTTGGCAAAGGCTGAAAAAATTAGCTATGTGACAACATATGGCATCGATGGTCCATATTGGTCTATGTGGAGTGAGCAGCGCCAAAACCTATTTGGCCCTGTGTTGAAAGCTTACCTTTCAGAAATGGCATTGGATCAATATAGGCTTGCCCAAGACAGTGAAAACCCAACGCAGCAAGTCACGGAGTTTGCGCAAGCGGCGAATTTACTGCTCCAATATGAGCGAACGTTTAATGATGATGCGCAGTTGGCTTTTTTATTTGGCGATAGCCTATATGCAAGTAGACAGTGGCGTAGAGCGATTGACGTCTATAATCACTTTGCTTATGGCGTAGATCAATCGTTTGGCCGAGAACGGTCCAAGCGAGCAGATGCTGCTTATAGCGGTATCTTAGCCTTTAATCAGCTCAATGCCGACGCTATTATGCCTAAGCCTATTGCCAATGAAGCTGGCGTAAAAGAATTAAGCGCTCAAGAGCTAAATGTATTGCAATTCACACAGTCGTTTGCAGACGATCCTCGCGCAGTTGATGTGTTATTTGACTTAATGGGTCATCGTTATGCACAAGCGCGCTATGATGACGCAATAAGCACTGTTGATGGGCTTATCGCTTGGTCTTCTCCGATAGGTGAGGCACGAACAATAGATGCTAAATTAATCAAGTCTCACAGCGTTTACAATCAGGGTAAATACCAACAAGCGATTAGCGAGTACGAGCATGTTTTAACTCTGCTTTCTCAGGATGACGAGCGCCGCACTGTTATTGCTAACAATTTAGCAGCCAGTTTGTTTAATCGTGCAGAACAACTTGCATCGAATAATCAATTAGATGCTGCGGTAAGCACCTATTTGCAAGTGTTAAGCAAGACGCCTGATTCACCTGTTAGGAAATTAGCACATTTCAATGCGGCGCAATATCTCTATAAATTAGGTCGTTTAGAGAAATCTGTCACGCAATTGCTGGTCTTTAAATCGCGTTATCCGTCTGATGAACTCTCACAAAATATCGATATGCAACTCGCGTCAATCTATGAGCAACAACAAGATTGGGACAAGGCTGCAACCCAGCGATTATCGATTGCTAATAGTATGAAAGAGTCTGATGCACAGCAACAAGCATTATACCTAACAGCGTCGTTCTTTGACCGAGCTGGCGATAATAAAAATGCAATACTTACCTTGCGCAGACATGCTAACACTTATACACAACCGTTCAATCGACATATGGAAGTGATGGAGCAGCTTAGTCAAAAATATTTAGTGGTTGATGAACAGAGAAAGCATCGCTTTTGGCTCCGAAAGATGATTAAAGCACATGACAATGCTGATGCGGAACAAACGGCGCGTTCAAGTTTTCTAGCGGCGAAAAGTGCACTGGTATTTGCTCGTGATGCTAAAATTGAATTTGATAAAATTAAACTTACTCTACCGCTTAAGCGCAGTCTAGATCGCAAAAAGGACAGCTTAGAGAAAACCCTGACGGCTTATAAAAAAGTGTCAGATTATCGAGTTGCCTCTTTTTCTACTCAGTCGACATATGAAACGGCGCAAGTTTACCGCCAATTGGCCAGTGATCTGATGAGCTCGCAGCGTCCAAAGGGCTTGGATGAATTAGCGTTGGAGCAATACGAAATTTTGTTAGAAGAGCAAGCTTACCCATTTGAAGATCAAGCAATAGCATTATTAGAAGCTAATGCGACACTGACATCACAAGGTCTTTATGACCAATGGATTGAACAAAGTTTGGCGACATTGCGTCAGTTGTTGCCAGGACGATATAACAAGCTAGAAACGATAGCAGGAGATGCTGATGTTATTTATTAATCGACAATGCGTCATTTTGTTAATCGCAGTGGCTTTTGTGATGACGGGTTGCCAGACATTAGACAAGGATCTTGCGCAGCAGGAACAAGCACCAGTTGAACCTGTCATTGAATTAACACCGATGGAAAAACTGCATCAAAGCCCAAATACTTATTTATTATCACCACCCATTATATCGCCAGAGGTGGCTGCTAGCTTTAAGCAAGCTTTAGTGATGGTGAATAATAAACAATGGAAAGTCGCGAAGGAACGGTTGTTAGCGATTACGATTGCTGCGCCGACATTATCAGGGCCTTGGTTAAAATTAGGTGATATCGCTGTGCAAGAGTCAGCTAAAGAGCATGCGATAGCACATTATCAGCAAGCGATTTACGTTAATGAGTTAAATTACTTTGCACATAACCGGCTGGCAACGCTTTTGCGAGAAAAAGGTGACTTTCAGCAAGCAAGCCACCATTATCGGCAGGCCTTAACAGCTTGGCCAGCATTTGTTACAGCGCGCCAAAATTTAGCGATCTTGTTAGATATATATATGGGTGAGCAATCTGCGGCATTAAAAGAATATGAAACAGTGGCTGCATTGTCAGCGCTTAACAATCAACCTGAGAGTCGACAACTAAAAGGATGGATTGCTGATTTAAGTCGGCGTGTTGTTGCGCAGAAGAAACGTGAGCAGCGTGCTGCAAAGCAATTAAAGGCATCTTCTAATAATTTGTCCAAAGAACAGAGCACAAATGAGCAAGGAGCGACTAATGAGTAATCGTTTTAAATATTTGTTCGTTATCTTGGCAATGAGTATTTATGGGGTCAGTGCCGCTGAAAAAACAGCGCTGCCAAGTAACGTCATTAAACTTAAAGACACCATCGTGGGTAGTAAAGAACAACCACGATTTATTTCTATCGTGCCTTGGAAAAAGTTAACCAGTCCGGTGATATCAGTCAATCATGTGCATAAGAGTCAATTTGAGGGTTTGCGTGGACGAAGCGTTAAATCAATGAAAAAACAACACGAATTAGCAGGTCATCTGTTGGCTCGTCAACAACAATAATTTTAATTTTAGATAATATTTAATAGGGTATAACTATGGATTTTCTTAATACAATCATTCGATTCTTCCAGGATGGCGGCGCATTTATGTTCCCGATCTCTATTGTATTAGCGGTTGGCTTGGCGATAGCGTTAGAGCGTTTTTTGTTTTTGTCGAAAACAAGACGCGCTAATCAACAAGCCATGGGTGAAATCCAGCGCATGCTCAACAGCGAAAATTATGATGGCATAAGTCAGTATGCCAAAACTAATGATGCTACCGTTGCAAATTTAGTTGCCGCGGGTGTTGAACGTCTAAATTACAGCAAATCACGTGAAGACATCGAATATGCAATGGAAGAAAGTGTGGTTGAAGTGATGCCTAGATTAGAGCGCCGCACGGCTTATTTGGCGACATTGGCTAATATTGCAACCTTGTTAGGTCTTTTGGGGACTATTATCGGTTTGATCGCCGCATTCTCTGCGGTTGCAAACGCTGATCCATCAGAAAAAGCGTCGCTATTATCACAAAGCATTTCGGTTGCCATGAACACGACCGCCTTTGGTTTGATTGCTGCAATCCCGTTATTAATGTGTCATAGCGTTATTCAAACTAAAACAACAGATATTATCGACTCGCTTGAAGCCGCAGGTGTTAAATGCCTTAACTTGTTGTCATTACGTCATAGCATGAACAAAAATACGGAAGATTAATCATGCTTAAAAAGACTCGTCTAACTAGACAAGAGCCAGAGCTGGACATCACCTCATTTATGAGTTTGATGATCGTGCTTGTGCCTGTGCTATTGATGATGATGGTTTTTTCTCATATCACCATATTGGAATTAAAGTTGCCTAGTGACATTAAAGAAATGTCTGTGACGCCTAATGATGAACTAAAGAATTTAGAGCTTCTCATTGGTGAGAGTAAAATGGCACTTTATTACCCTCAAGGTGCATTATTGAAAACCATTCCAGCAACGCCTGATGGCAAACATGATTACAAGTTATTGATTCAAGCGCTTAAAGAGGTGAAATTTTTACTCAATGAAAATGGCATTGAAAAGAAAGATATTAATCTGTTGTTAGCGCCAGCTACGGAATATCAAACCATTGTTACCGTTATGGATAGTGTACGTTCGTATGAAGCAGTCGTTGCAGCCTCTTTGGTCGACGCTGAATTATTCCCTGATGTTTCATTGTTGGATGCGCCAACGGATTTATTAGCTCACATTAATAACCTGTCTCTTATACACATCTGACGCTGCCGACGAAGAG
>OJBM01000255.1_pt1 | contig 17417 bp, 13 predicted proteins | sample 1591061 | NCBI WGS metagenome assembly OJBM01 (sample SAMN05416872, study PRJEB24817) | seawater metagenome | isolation source: Sea water | place: Canada:Atlantic | collected 2013-11 | reverse complement strand
GTGATTTATTTGCCTTGGGCTACAACCACCAATTAGAGGTGGGGATGCGCATACATTCAGATGAAGTAAAGCGTAATCACACTCAACAAGCCTATGACATGGTGAATGGTGAGTTGGTGTTAGCAGGGTCAGCTTTGGAAACGACCACAAGAAATACAGGAGAAGCGACTGCAATAGCTTTATATATAAAAGATGATATAGAGATAGATAACACCACTTTGTCTTTAGGCTTGCGTAGCGAAAATATTGAAAGCAAGTTAACGGATCATGAACTTGCAGATAAACCTAATAAAACAGCTGAAGAAGAAGCAGCTGTTACTAACAGCTCTACCCAAAATGTATTACTGCCCGGCATTGGCACCTTTACTCAAATAAATGAGTCTTTTGGTATTTTGGCCGGTATTCATAAAGGCTTTGTGGCGGTGTCACCGGGTCAAGAGGGAAGTGTAGATGCGGAAGAAAGCATTAACTACGAGTTGGGATTTCGCCTACACAATGGTCATCAAATAGAAGTGGTGGCTTATGCTAATGACTACAGTAACTTAAAGGAATCTTGTAGCTTTAGCAGTGGCTGCGCCATAGATTCTTTAGATGAAGAGTTTAATGGTGGTGAAGTATTGGTTTACGGTTTAGAGGCCAATTGGAAATACTCACATGAACTAGCTGGTGCTTTAACACTGCCTGTGAATGTTACCTACACGTTTACAAAAACTGAATTTCAAAATAGTTTCACTGATGACAATGGTGTGTTTAAAGAAGCTGGGCAAAATGTAGAAGAGGGCGATGAGTTAGCATACGTTCCTACACATCGTTTAAATATAAAGACAGGCATTCAAGCAGAAAAATGGAGCCTGATGTTAGGTGCGCTATACCAAGGTGAAATGCGCGACCAAGCTGGCCAAGGTACCATTGCCGATGCCGATAAAATTGATTCCTATTTAGTGTTAGACCTTGCCACTAAATACCAAATCAAACCCGAACTGGCCGTATACTGCACAGTGGATAATTTAATGGGTGAAGAATACGTAGTAGCAGCACAACCCATGGGTTACCGTCCTGGTAAACCGCGTGCTGTGCAGTTAGGGGTTAAATATTCTTTTTAGTATTCATTAGAAAGAAATACTTGAATTTAAAACACGCTACGGCGTGTTTTTTGGTAATTGGATACTTAGTTAATTTTGCCTAGAGAAGTGCTATAGGATTAACCATTAAGGTTTTAGATTGCTTGGATGCAAAATTGAATCTGGAGGGCGTAAGCTGAAATATAAACAATCGAAATGGTCCGCCCTAGAGGATTCGAACCTCTGACCTGCGCCTCCGGAGGGCACCGCTCTATCCAGCTGAGCTAAGGGCGGATCTATTGAACCTAGCATATTTTGACTGATGCTCTCAGTGCCCTTGTTTTGAATAACCCGCCCTTTAGGAAGATATACTCTATCCAGCTGGGCTGGGGGCTATTTTGCTTCGCGAATCTTGGGCTATGGTTAAACCAAGCGTTTGCGAGGGCGCTATAATACGAATTCGCTTGATCGGCGTCTATGCAAGTCATTGATTTTTTATAAAAAGATCGACTTTCGTTTCAGCCCTTGGATATTTGTGGGTATAATCGCCACGATTTTAAATTTAGGCCGCTTAAAAATAGGCCACAGAGAGAGGATGCCATGACTAAATTAATGACTTCACTGTTGGTATTGGCGTTAAGCGCTGTTGTTTCATTTGCCAACGCTGGCACTCATGAAGACCAAATTGCTGCACGTATTGCCCCTGTGGGTTCTGTGTGTGTTGAAGGCACTGAATGTGCGGCGGCTGGTAAAGCGGCTGCTGTAGCCAGTGGCCCACGTTCTGGCTCTGACGTTTACGGCACTTACTGCACTGCTTGTCACGGTACTGGTGCCATGGGTGCGCCAAAATTAGGCGATGCTGCTGTTTGGAAGGCTCGTCTTGCTAAAGGCTTTGATAAGACTCTTGCCAACGCCATTAATGGTTTGAACATGATGCCACCTAAAGGTACTTGTGGTGACTGTTCTGATGACGAGCTAAGCGCTGCTATTAAGCACATGACCAAGTAAAACGCTTAGTGTAGAAGTCTTTCTTACCCATAAAAAAAGAGAAGCCTTGGCTTCTCTTTTTTTATGCCCATGGATGGGCGGTATCCTAAAACTGCATGGAGCAAGTAAAGGGTATGCCCAAGGATGGGCGGTACCCTAAAACTGCATGGAGCAAGTGAAGGGTATGCCCAAGGATGGGCGGTATCCTAAAACTGTTTGGAACAAGTTGAGGGTATGCCCATGGGAAACACCCAGAACAAAGCTAATTCAGCTCTCTATTTGCCCATCAAGTTTCTAAGCCCAGCCAAAGCCGACTCGCCACTGGCTTGTTTTTCTTCCTGACTGGCCGCGGCAAAGCCAACCCTTTGAATATCATCCTGCGGGATTTCGTCTAAGAAGCGGCTGGGTGTCGGCTCAAATTGCTCGCCATATTGTTTGCGTTTGGCGGTGAGAGTCAGCGTAAGATTTTGCTTGGCGCGGGTGATGCCCACGTACATTAAGCGGCGCTCTTCGGCAATGTCATCGTTTTCTATGCTGTTGCGGTGGGGCAGAATCTCTTCTTCTAAGCCCATGATCCACACATATGGAAACTCCAAACCTTTGGATGCGTGCAGGGTCATTAACTGCACTTGGTCTAGTTCGTCTTCTTGTTCTTGCTGCTCTAGCATGTCGCGCAGTATTAATTTGCTCACTGCGTCTTCAATGTCCATGTCTTCGCCGTTTTCTTCGGCTTTGTTTAACATGCGCTCAATATTATCAATTAAAAACCACACGTTTTTCATGCGCGATTCAGCTTGATTAGGGGTGTTGCTGGTTTGATGCAACCAGGCTTCGTAATCTAAATCGTGCACCATTTCTTTTAACACTTGAATGGGGTCTTCGGTGTAGCAGCGTTTGGTGGTGCTGTTTAACCATTTTCCAAAGCGGCTTAACTTGTCCATGGCCAAAGGCGTGAGCATTTGCTCAAGACCAATTTCGGTGGTGGCGGTCATTAAACTAATGTGGCGCATGCCAGCGTATTCGGTGATCTTTTCTAGGGTAGAAGGGCCAATTTGGCGGCGCGGGATATTAATCACCCGTAAAAAGGCCGAGTCATCAGTAGGGTTCACGATGAGCTTTAAATAACTCATGATGTCTTTCACTTCGCTTTTGGCAAAAAACGATTGGCTACCGCTTAGCTTATAAGGCACCTGATATTGCTGCAGCTTCATTTCCATAAGGCGTGCTTGGTGGTTGCTGCGAAATAATATGGCGTAGTCGCGGTAGCCCCCTTGGTGGCGCAAGCGGTGTTCGATAATTTCGGTGGCGGTGCGCTCGCATTCGTTGTCTTCGCTTTTACAGCGCACAATGCGAATTGGGTCGCCGTAGCCTTTATCGCTCCATAGGGTTTTCTCAAAGACGTGCTCGTTATTGGCGATAACCTTGTTAGCTGCATTAAGAATCAGGCCTGTGGAGCGGTAGTTTTGCTCAAGCTTAATGACTTTAATGGTAGGGAAATCAGATTGCAGCAGGTTTAGGTTTTCAGGCTTAGCCCCGCGCCACGCGTAGATAGATTGGTCATCGTCTCCTACCACAGTGAATTTAGCATGCTGGCCCACCAGTACTTTTACCAATTCATATTGGCTGGTGTTGGTGTCTTGATATTCATCTACCAATAGGTAGCGAGTATTGCGCTGCCAGCGCTCGCGCACTTCTTGATTCTTCCTAAATAGGTTGGCAGGAATACAAATAAGGTCGTCAAAATCCACCGCGTTATAGGCTTTAAGTGAACGCTGATAAGCCGCATACGTGGTGGCCACTAAAATTTCTTGAGGAGTTTGGGCAAGCTTTATGGCTTCTGGTGGTTCTATTAGGTCGTTTTTCAGTTGGCCTATTTGCTGTTTGACCACATCGGTTAGGTCGCTGTCTTCCGCGCCGTGCTCGCGGTGCATAAGGTCTTTTAAAAGACTGTCGGTGTCGCTGTCATCAAAAATACTAAAGCCAGCCCGCAACCCTAGGTGCTTACATTCTTTGCGAATGATGTTTAGGCCTAAGTTATGGAAAGTAGACACGGTTAAACCGCTGGCGGCTTTACCTTGCACCAACTTACCCACTCGCTCTTTCATCTCTTTAGCGGCTTTATTGGTAAAGGTAAGGGCGGTGATGTAACGGGCGCTTATGCCGCATTGTTGAATAAGGTAAGCAATTTTGGTGGTGATTACACTGGTTTTGCCCGAGCCTGCGCCGGCCAGTACCAATAGTGGGCCATCAATATGAAGTACAGCTTGTTTTTGGCGAGGGTTTAGATGGTTCACAAATAATTCATATGTAGAGTTTGGGCCGCAAGGTTACCAAAAAAGCAGGGGCTTGATTAGATCTATTGCTTATAAAGATTTGGCTGGCGCTGGCAGGTTAAAACATCAGCAGCTTAGGAATACATGAATAGTGAGAAGGGCATGTTTATGCGGGCTGATACTCTTTTAATAAAAAGAACTGGCGCTCGCTGGCTAAAATGCGAACCGTGGGGGGAATGTCATGAAAGCGAGGCATGTCCTGCAGTTCTGGGGTCTCTTCACTGTTTAGGGTGTGTACCCAGCACATGTTAATAACATCGGCCAAGTCTAAACCATGAGGGCTGCGATAACCCCATTGACCTTTTTTCTTAATGGGCAGCCATAGCAGTTCTTCAAAATTCCATAATTGTAAAAGGTGCGCCGAAATTAAGTGGGCGTAATGATCGGCCACCCAATTAAACAAGGGCTGATCATCTACGCGCTGGAAATGGGGGAATTCTTGAGCAATTAAGGAGCTGCCTAAATCACTTAAAATGGCGCACAGATAAGCCAAGTCGCCGTCCATATTGAGTAAATTGGCCATCTTTTTACTGAATGAGGCGAGGCGCTGAGTATTTTCCCAGCGGCGCACTAGGTGCTCTTTTAAGGTGTTATCTCGGGTTTGAAATAAGCCTTTTAACTGGTGGGCCACCACTAGGCTTTGTACCGTGCCTAAGCCCAAGGTTGCAATGGCATCTTTTAATGACGCCACCGCCACTGGGCGCTTAAAGAGTGCACTGTTTGAAACCTTTAATATGGTGGCGGTTAAGGTGGGGTCTTGCTGAACCACTTTTTCTACTTGGGCAAAGTTAAACGATTTAATGTTGCCTTGTAGCTCGCCCACCATGGGCGGCAAACTAGGCAAATTTTTCTGGTCGCTAAGTATGGTTTTAACCGTTTCTAAGTAAATTTTTGGATCTCGTTTAAACTCTGTCATAGCGCGCCCTGCTGCCAATACTGTGAGTATAGATGAGCTTTGGCAGGGGCGCAGTTTAGGCAATAACTGACTGGACTATTGCAGCTTCTTGAAGAATTCTAATCTGGCCTGATCTTGCGGGTCGCTCCAGGGAGTGGTGTCGTAGTCTTTAAGGTCAAAACCTTTTATGGGCACTTCACTTATTTTACTGTCGCCGAAGCTAGTGCGAATGCCGGGGCGCTCTGGCAGCTTGGTTAGAGTCCAGGTGTCTATTAGGTAAGGGCCTGGGTTATTCGCAGAGCGCAGCACTTCACTATGCACCTGTAACACCCAGCTATTTTTTCCCTTCTTTAGATTTTGTTTGGCGCTTAAATGGGCCATGGGGCTTTTTTGTTGGTTAAAAAAGTTAGCGGTTAATCGATAGCGTCCAGGCTGCTTAATTTCAAGTTCCACAGGAATGCTCAAGTTAGCGCCGTCTATGTAAGGCTCGCCAGTGGCCATGATGGTGCCGTTATCAGGTGAGTACTTAATGGGGGATAAAATATTTAAGCGTCCGTGTTCGCCAAAGTTAAAACTGGCTTTAATGTGTAAATCCACCGGCCAATCATCGTCACTTTTCTTTATTACGCCCATAAACTTGTTATCAATATGCTCAACACTGAAAGACTCAAGCTTTTTATTATTTTCCACCAGCTCCATGGTGACTCGTGTGGGTTTAATAGGCCCAGAGGAAGCAAGCGTTGCCTTAATGGCGTTGCCATGCATAAAAATATATTGCTCAGGCGACAATGAAGCAGAGGAGTCAACGCCTTCTCCAAGATTCAGTACCACAGGCAGTACTTGTAAAGGTTGCAGTAAATCAGTTTGGCCACTATTTATAGGAATTGAATAGTGGGGAAAGCGAATACTTTTTTCGTAATGACTGGCCAACACCGACATTTGCTGGGCGAGTTCGTTTTCAAATTGCTGCGCTTTTTTAGTTTTGACTTGGGGCGCCGATTTAGCTTCGGGCATAGGTTGATCTTCTTGAAGCGTTTGTTGCTCAAGATTTGAATAGCTTTCAATGACGCTCACGGGGTTAAAAAAGAAGGCCAGTGTTAATACCGTCACAATGCCCAGTAGCCATAATCGCATGTTAATTCCTGCTTAAAGAGTGGCACGATTAATAAAACGTTATCGATAAAAAAGGCCGACAGAGAATGCTCATTCCCTTCGGCCTTTTGTTAAGTATAGAAGATTATTTACGATCTAGATTTCGCCTAGTTATTTAAGGTCTCGTATACTTTTTCACTCATGGTAGATCCTTTGCTGTTCTTCACATAAAGATAGTCGGCAAACCAACCGTCGTAGGTTTTGGTGTCGAAATCAACATCAATTCCGCCTGCGTCGAAGTTGTTATCTACGTAGGTTAACTGCACGCCATCTTGTGTGCCGATGGTGCCGTTATGGTGAGTATCATCGCCCATCAATACCGCAAAGTGATTGTAGAATAAATTGCTTGGGCCATTTACATCGCCCTTATCTTTTTCGCCGTCAAACTCAACGTTTTTAGAGCAGCTATCGTAGGCTTTCGGGCTGACTGCACCACAGCTTGAGTGAGTGGGCACCACGCCGTCATCGGTACCGGTAATGAAGCCACCGGTTAGACCGTAATAATCGTTACCGGCACCAGCAAAACGCAAACGAGGAATGGTGCTAGAAGAGGTGGCCAGATTACGAGCGTTGGCAGGTTGTAAATCGTATAGAACGCCTAAATCAGCATTGCTTTCTAAGGTGCCACCCATGAACCACTCAACGGCACTGACCGCTAACGACGAGGCTGCATTGTTACTGGTGACCATAGAGACCACCGTGTCGGCGATTTCAGTACCACCGCCAGCACCGGCAAAATCTAATGAAGTTAATATGTTTAATGGTTCATAGCCGTTGGCTTCTAACCAGTCTGCTTGGTTTTCAACAAAATAACGAGCCACTAGGTCACCTGTGGAGTGAGTAACCAGTACGCAACCTGTGCTACATAGACCAGATAAAGAAAGTGTTACCGCATCGTCATATAGGCGCTGTGCAGTGCCCCCTTCAATACGCTCAGATGAATCCCAGTCTAAACGGGCATCGGCATGGGTGTTCCAGTAATCAGACCAGTAGGCTTCGCCATTTTGAACAATTTCAGCAGAAGAAGCGGGTTGGTTCAGAACATTATCGGCTTGAAAGCCATGAACAAGAATCACGTTGTGACCGGCCAATTGTGCTTGGCTGGTGGCCGCTAAACCAGTGAGCAGTAGCGAAGAAACAAGGGTTTTCATTTTCATTATTGGGATGCCTCATTATTATTGTTTTAACTGCTGGTGGACGCATCCTTTTAGTCAACCGATTCAGTGGCAAGAAATTTATCATAAGAATTTAAGGCAAGAATGATCCATTTTGGGTCACTCTGGTCATTTGGGACACATTTGCTACCAAAGTATGATAAAAAATTCAGCTACTGGGGTGATAAAAGTACGTTTTTGGTACAGATGTACCTATAAAGGCCGTTTTAAACCTTATTATTATGGATAGGTTGTATGGTGTGTCCGTAATAAACCACTTTAAAAACAAGGATACGGGGGAGGTTTAGGCATTTTCTGAATATTAATGCTGGTTGAATGCTAGCCATTGGGCTGTAAGCGCCGCTCCATCTGACGATAGCCTAAGGCCTCTAAGAGGTGCGGTTTTTCAATTTCAGGGCTTTGGGCAAGGTCGGCAATGGTGCGCGCCACCTTAATAATGCGGTGATAGGCCCGAGCACTTAAGCCTAATTTCTCTAGGGCATCTTCTAGAATGTGACTTAACGATTCAGGCAGGCTGCAATGTTCATTGAGCTGTTGCTGAGTGAGGTGAGCGTTATGGCAACCTTGGCGGGTAAATTGTTGTTGGCAGGCTTGCTCAACTCGGCTCTTAACCGTGAGGCTATTTTCGCTGTCAGCTTCTTTAGAGGACAATAATCCCTTAGGCAGGGCTGGCACTTCAATTTGAATATCAATTCGATCAAGTAACGGCCCTGACACAGCGCTTTGATATTTTAAGGCCTTGATCTCAGAGCAGTCGCTACAGCGTTTATTAGGTTGTTTGATATATCCACAAGGACAAGGGTTCATGGCCGCCACCAGCTGAAAGCGCGCAGGGTATTCAATTTGCTGGGCCGCACGGCTGATATTAATGCGACCGGTTTCTAAGGGTTCGCGCATCACATCGAGCACTTTGCGGTTAAATTCTGGAATCTCATCTAAAAATAAAACCCCATGGTGCGCCAATGAAATTTCCCCCGGTTTGGGATGGCTGCCGCCCCCCACTAATGCCACCCCCGAGCTGGTGTGGTGGGGTTGGCGAAAGGGGCGGGTTGTAAAGTAAGGTCTTGTGGGTTGATTAGAGACACTATAAAGAGAGGCCACTTCCAAAGCTTCATGTTGATTGAGGGACGGTAAAATTCCTGGTAAGCAATGGGCTAGTAAACTTTTGCCTGTGCCAGGGGGGCCACTCATTAATAAATTATGTGCCCCAGCTGCGCTAATTTCTAAGGCGCGTTTGGCGTGATGCTGGCCTTTGACTTGAGATAAATCTGGGCCATGAAAGGCCTCTTTATGTAGAGCCTGTTTTGGTGCTTCGCTTAATGGTCCTTGCTGGCATAAGTGTTGGCACACTTGCAAAAGGTGGCCAGCAATAAGGTGGGTCTCTTGAGTGAGAGCGATTTCAGTTTGGTTACTTTCGGGCAGAATTAGCTGGCGGTTTACAGAGCTTGCGGCCATGGCCGCCGGAATAACCCCATCAACTTTTCTAAGGGCGCCAGTGAGGGCAAGTTCTCCTAAAAATTCATACTGAGCAATATCTTGCTGGGGGATTTGGCCACTGGCTGCCAATATGCCAAGGGCAATGGCCAGATCAAAACGTCCCCCTTCTTTGGGTAAATCGGCTGGAGCCAAATTTACTGTGATGCGCGATGCGGGAAATTCAAAATTAGAATTAATGATGGCACTGCGTACTCTATCTTTACTTTCTTTTACTGCTGCCTCTGGCAAGCCCACGATAGAGAAAGCCGGTAAACCATTCGATAAATGGGTTTCCACATGCACTAAGGGTGCGTGAATGCCCACTTTGGCGCGGGCGAAAATAACGGCTAACGACATAAGCATCCTTGCTGTTTCGTTATGAGGTTATTTAAGTGTAGTTGCGCAGCTTTTGGTGGCTATTAGAAATTGGTATGAGGAATTGAAATGGGCTTTAAACCCATTAAGCCAATTTATCTTCCATCTCTTTTACTAATTTTTCTAATGTTTCAAGTTTTTCACGGGTACGTAATAAAACCGCTTGTTGGGCTTCAAATTCATCGCGGCTGACTAGGTCTAATTTATTGAGCTGGCGAGCCAGTAATTGCTGGATGTTATTTTTTACATCTTGGCTGGCTTGCTCTGGGATTAAGTTTCCAATTTGGCCGGCCAGTTTTTCCAATATAAGTTTATTAATCATGTGTGCCTTGAAAATCTTGTTTAAATAATAGCCAGCATAGGTGTTGGCCGACAGGTTAAATGGTTAAGTGAGTGCCGCTAAGTCTATCATAAAGGCGCGTTAGAGCTGACTCATCATGAATTGATTATAAAAACCTCTATTAAGTGGAACACAATGAAAAAAATTTGCCTCAGGGCAAGAACTTATGGGCCTATAAGTGATAATCTGTGGGCAATTACTCGGATCTAATGGCTAACTTGATAGGCCAATTAGAGCTAATTTAAATCTAAGAGGGTGAAACATGAAACTGATTACAGCCATAATTAAGCCATTTAAGCTAGACGATGTGCGTGAAGCCTTGTCTGAAATTGGTGTGCAGGGCATCACGGTGACAGAAGTGAAAGGATTTGGTCGCCAGAAAGGGCATACCGAATTGTATCGTGGAGCTGAATACGTAGTGGATTTTCTGCCTAAAGCGAAACTAGAAATCGCTATCGACGATGCGTTAACCGATAAAGTAATCGAAGCCATTACCGAAGCGGCCAATACCGGTAAGATTGGTGACGGTAAAATTTTTGTAACCAATCTTGAGCAAATTATCCGTATTCGTACTGGTGAAACAGGCTCAGAAGCGGTTTAAGGTTTTCTTTTTATTCGCTGTGAAGGTAAATACGCAAACCATTGCTTTTCAGGTTTATCTTCATGGCTAATGATTCATACTTCACTTCACTTCACTTAAGATATCTTTGTGTACTGGCTTAATTACGTCATATTTTTTTGACCCAAAATCGTTCTTAGTTTAATTGCTTATTCCTAATTTATTTCAGCTTTGGCGCACAGCTAAGTTTTGTATGCGCGCTTCATGTGCATTTTATAAATTAAATATAAATTTCACGTATTTATGATACTTTTTTATCATGTTAATTGTGCACTTAAGCGATGCATCGGATTTTAATCTGTTTTTAATTGGTGCAATAAAAACTGATCAAACAGTTATCAATGGCCATTTATAGCACTTTGTTAGTTTGGCATAGCGGTTGCAAAGTCCAATCACGGTTATTCAAATGCTATCTAAATGGAACGTAAAATAATGATTAAAAAATTATCCAAAGCCGTTGGTGTTGCGGCACTAACATTAAGTGCCGCCATGGCACAGGCCAGTGAAACCATTAAAGTAGGTGTGCTGCACTCTTTATCGGGTACCATGGCCATTTCTGAAACCACATTAAAAGATACTGTTTTAATGATGATTGAAGAACAAAATAAAAAAGGCGGTTTGCTGGGTAAAAAATTAGAACCTGTCGTAGTAGATCCTGCTTCTAACTGGCCTTTGTTTGCTGAGAAAACTCGAGAGCTTTTGGCAAAAGAAAAAGTAGATGTTATTTTTGGTTGCTGGACGTCAGTTTCTCGTAAATCTGTTTTGCCAGTCGTTGAAGAATTAAATGGCTTACTTTTTTACCCTGTTCAATATGAAGGTGAAGAATCTTCTAAAAATGTTTTCTATACAGGAGCAGCACCAAATCAACAGGCCATTCCTGCGGTTGATTATTTAATGAATCAAGGCGTTAAGCGTTGGGTATTAGCGGGAACCGATTACGTTTACCCTCGTACTACCAATAAAATTCTAGAAAGTTATTTAAAAAGTAAAGGCGTAAGCGAAAAAGATATTCTTGTTAACTACACACCATTTGGCCATTCTGATTGGCAAACCATAGTGTCAGACATTAAAAAGTTTGGTTCTACCGGTAAAAAAGCCGCGGTGGTTTCTACTGTAAACGGTGATGCGAATGTGCCGTTTTATAAAGAGCTAGCCAACCAAGGAATTAGTTCAGATGATATTCCGGTTGTGGCGTTCTCAGTAGGCGAAGAAGAACTATCTGGTTTTGATACTAAGCCATTGGTGGGTCATCTTGCTGCATGGAATTACTTCATGAGTGCTGAATCTGATTTAAACGATGAATTTATCGATGCTTGGCATGCCTTTACCAAAAATGAAGATCGCACCACCAACGACCCAATGGAAGCCACTTATATTGGTTTTGAAATGTGGGCCAAAGCGGTTACCAAAGCAGGTTCAGTTGATGTTGATAAAGTACGCCCTGCCATGTACGGCCTAAAAGTGCCTAACCTAACTGGCGGTACTGCAGTAATGAACACCAACCATCATTTATCTAAGCCAGTATTAATAGGTGAAATTCAAGAAGATGGTCAATTTGATATTGTTTGGAAAACCGATGGCGTGGTAAAAGGCGATGCTTGGACGGACTTCTTACCTGAAAGTAAAAACCTAATGTCTGATTGGGCAGCACCGATTAGTTGTGGTAACTACAATACTGTTTCTAAAACCTGTGCAGGCTCTGAAGTGGCAGGCCAACAAGCCATGTAAATCATTTGCAGGCCGCTGTTCATTCTGAATGGCGGCTATCTCTTATTTAATGTACGTAATATTTTATATTAATTGGTAGTCCAAGATTTCCAATCATGGCAAAGCTATGTCTATGGGCATCTACCAAAATGTATAAATGCAGCACTGACTTGATCGTGCCAAGAACAAGGTGGGTTCCATGAAACGCATTATAACATCGCTTATATGCATATTTGCATTCAGTAGCGGTGTGCAGGCTAACGCCAAATCAGATAATTTAATTAAGCCACCAGGCTTCGCCGATGCCATAGAAACACTGGCATTAGCCAATACTGGCAACAGTGAATTAAGTCAGCCTAAGATTGAATCAGAAAAAAATAATTCACAAAGCACGCTTATTTCTTCTATTAAATCTTTAGATGAATTAGCAGGCCAACTTATTACAGCTGACTATGTAACTAAAAAAGAAATCATTCGCAATATTGCCACTTTAAAAGACTCACGAGCACTGCCTTTTATAGAATCGATTTTACAAGGTGAATTATTTTATATTAAAAAATCAGACCAGCTGGTTTACCGACAATTACTTGATAATAAAAAATATCTTGCTGTGTCTGCCTTAAATGGCAGTGAACTAGGTGAATTTAAAAAAAGAAAATTAAAAAAAATAGGCATTAATAATAATTTACGTGGGGAAATGAAAACCATTATTGCCACGTTAAAAATCACATCGACCGACCCTATTCTGCGTGAACATGCTGCTCTTGAAATATTAAAAGGCGCCAATGAAAATACATTAACGCTTATTGATTTAGCCATTAGCAAAGAAACCGATTCATCAATTAATGAAATATTAATGACAGCTCAAGCCATTATTCATCTTAAATCGGTAGATCCTTTAAAGCGCATTGATGCCATTAAATCGTTAGAAGACTCTTTGTATGTGGAATCTCGTAACGCCTTAATGTTGTTTATTAATGAAAATAAATTGAATAACAGTGAAACATCTAAAGAAGAAATTACCTACGCGCAAGAAACTGTCAACGGTATCGATAAGCTGGTGACACTCAATAATGTGGCCGAAAATATATATTTTGGTGTGTCACTAGGTTCTGTTTTACTGCTTGCAGCTATTGGACTTGCCATTACCTTTGGGGTGATGGGGGTAATAAATATGGCCCATGGCGAAATGATTATGCTGGGTGCCTATACCACGTTTGTGATCCAACAACTTATGCCCAACCATGCAGGGCTTTCTTTAATCGTTGCTATTCCAGCGGCCTTTTTAGTTTCAGGGTTAATGGGCGTGCTTATTGAACGTACTGTTATTCGCCATTTATATGGTCGCCCTCTTGAAACGTTATTGGCCACCTTTGGTATTAGCCTTGTGTTACAGCAAGCGGTACGTTCAATTTTTGGCCCTCTTAATCAAGATGTATTAACCCCTTCTTGGATGGCCGGTACCTTTACAGTGAACGCAGGTTTAGAGCTTACCTTTAACCGTTTATACATCATTATTTTTAGTCTTTTGGTGCTGGCTACCTTGGCAGTGGTATTGAAGAAAACTTTATTTGGTTTGCAAATGCGTGCCGTGACCATGAATCGCCCCATGGCCAGCTCCATGGGCATTCGTACCGGTTGGGTAGATGCACTGACATTTGGACTGGGCTCGGGCATCGCAGGCATTGCAGGTGTGGCGTTAAGTCAATTAACCAACGTGGGGCCTAACCTTGGCCAAGCTTATATTATTGATAGTTTTATGGTGGTGGTATTTGGCGGAGTAGGAAACTTATGGGGAACCTTAGTGGGGGCCATGTCTTTGGGCATTGCTAACAAGGTATTTGAGCCCATGGCCGGTGCGGTATTGGCAAAAATCATTGTATTGGTGGCGATCATCTTATTTATTCAGAAACGCCCTAGAGGCTTATTTGCCTTGAAAGGCCGAGCGGTGGAGGATTAATCATGAGCACTTTACATAATACTTCTGAAAATCCCAAAGCATTAAAGTTAGGTCCCATAGGCACTTTGTTAATGGGTGATAAAGGTGGCCAGCGCCTGATCATGGCATTAATTGCCGTGGCGATTATTTTTCCATTTTGTAATTTGGTCTTTAGTGAAGGATCATTTTTACATGTCTCCACTTATACCCTGACACTCACCGGAAAATACTTATGTTATGCATTACTGGCATTATCGGTGGATTTGATTTGGGGCTACTGCGGCATTTTAAGTTTGGGTCACGGTGCATTTTTTGCGTTAGGTGGCTACGCCATGGGCATGTATTTGATGCGCCAAATTGGCGATCGCGGTGTGTATGGCAATGCTGAGCTTCCTGATTTTATGGTATTTCTAGATTGGAAAGAGCTCCCTTGGTACTGGTTTGGTTTCGACCAGTTCTGGTTTGCATCCATTATGGTATTGGTGGTGCCTGGTATTCTTGCCTTTGTATTTGGCTGGTTGGCTTTTCGCTCACGAGTGACCGGTGTTTATCTTTCAATTATCACCCAAGCATTAACCTACGCTTTGATGCTGGCCTTTTTTAGAAATGACATGGGCTTTGGTGGCAATAATGGTTTAACCGATTTTAAAGATATTTTAGGGTTCGACCTACAAAGTAATACCACTCGCTGTGCGTTATTTATTGCTTCGGCGCTAGCGGTGATTTTGGGTTATTTAATTAGCCGCTTTATTACCACGTCAAAACTGGGCCGCGTGTTGGTGAGCATTCGTGACGCTGAAATGCGCACGCGCTTTTTGGGTTACAAGGTTGAATATTACAAACTGTTTGTTTTTGTAGTGTCGGCCATGATGGCAGGTGTAGCGGGGGCTTTGTATGTACCACAAGTGGGCATTATTAACCCAGGTGAATTCACTCCGATCTATTCCATAGAAATAATTATCTGGGTGGCCATCGGTGGGCGCGGCACGTTATTTGGTGCGGTGATTGGCGCCATAGCCGTTAATTACGCCAAAACTTATTTTACCGGTGCTTTTGCAGAATTATGGTTATTCATGCTGGGCGGTTTATTTGTCATGGCCACCTTGTATTTGCCTAAGGGTATTGTGGGCTTTATAGAAGACGCGAAACAAGGGAATGGAACCTCAAATCGTTTTTACCTTTTATTTAAAAATACACCATTTTCTAAATGGTTTTCTAAACAGTCATCTAAAGGGAGTGTTTAATTATGTCGCTTGCAATTCCTAAGCACTTGGAAAATGCCCCAATTTTATATCTTGATGGTGTCAGCGTGAGCTTTGATGGCTTTAAAGCGCTTAATAATTTATCCCTGTGTATTGAACCAGGAGAAATGCGCGCCATCATTGGCCCTAATGGGGCAGGTAAAACCACCATGATGGATGTAATCACCGGTAAAACTCGCCCCGATACAGGCACCGTTTTATTTAATCATAAGGAGCTAAATGAACTCGACCTAACGCAATATGATGAAGCTGAAGTGGCTAATTTAGGGGTGGGTCGAAAGTTTCAAAAGCCCAGTGTCATTGAAACTTTAACGGTATTTGAAAACTTAGAGCTGGCTCAAAAAGGCGGGCGCGGCGTTTGGCAGGCATTAATGCACACTCTAACAAATGAAAAAAAACAAAAAATACAAAACACGTTAGAGCTCATTGCACTGCAAGACAAAGCGCAGGACTTGGCCGCCAATTTATCTCACGGTCAAAAGCAGTGGTTGGAAATTGGCATGCTCATTAGCCAAGAACCCGAACTTTTATTAATAGACGAGCCTGCCGCTGGCATGACCGATGAAGAAACCATGAAAACTGCTGAGCTTTTTAAGACTCTTGCCAAAAATCATTCGTTGGTGGTGGTCGAACACGATATGGATTTTATCGCCGCACTTGATTGCAAGGTAACAGTACTTAATGAAGGCAGTGTGTTGGCAGAAGGCTCGTTAGCAAGCGTACAAAAAAATCAACAAGTGATCGATGTGTACCTAGGCCGATAAGGAGATTCAAAATGTTAGAAGTGAATAATCTTGATGTCTTTTACGGCGCTAGCCAAGCCCTTTACGATGTTTCCATGAAAGCAGAAATTGGCAAGGTAACCTGTGTATTAGGTCGTAATGGTGTGGGTAAAACCACATTAATGAAAAGCCTATCGGGCCACCAGAGTGTTAAGGCAGGGCAAATACAGTGGCAGGGAAGCTGTATTAATCAGCAAGCTCCTTTCACCCGCGCTAAAAATGGCATTGCTTATGTGCCACAAGGGCGTGACATATTTGGCCAGTTAACCGTTGAAGAGAATTTGAAAACGGCTTTTTCAAGCTTACCTAAAAAGCAGCGCTTTATAGATGAAGAAGTGTATGAGTTATTTCCGGTATTAAAGAAGATGCTTAATCGTCGTGGTGGCGATCTAAGTGGTGGCCAGCAACAGCAACTGGCCATAGCACGAGCACTATTACTTCGTCCTAAAATGCTGATATTGGATGAACCCACCGAAGGCATACAGCCTTCTATTATAAAAGACATACAAAGGGTCATTGAGCTGCTGCGAGAGCGAGGCAATATGGCCATTGTGTTGGTCGAGCAATATTTAGACTTTGCCATGGCTTTGGCCGATGACTACATTATTCTTGAGCGCGGCCGCGTAGTGAGCGCTGGTGATAAACATCACTTGAAAGGCTCTGAAGACGTTAAGCGCTTATTGGCAATCTAAAGCTTTAAAACTCCCTCCACTCTATTGATAACAAAGAAAGTGCAAAAAAGCTGACGCCCATTTTTGCACCTTCTTATGTGATCGCCTCTTCTTGATGCATTTTTGTTTTTTTGTCTCATGCTCCGGAATGACAATACCGGTCATTTAGGCCACTAAAAAAGCCAAGACCACAGTCGGCATAAGACCAATTACGCCATTTAGAGGGAGCAGGTTCATTTTGAAAATGAAATTTGACACATTTTGGTGCCTTGTACAAAAAAGCATCAAAACTGCGCACTGTAAGCGAGCCGAGTTGGTGCCACTGCAACAAAATAGAGCCATATGGCAGGCATCTTTTGTCTAGATAGTGGGTTAAAGCCAGTGAAATCAAGGGATTGAAGAAATTGGCACCAGCTTTGCAATATCTAGATCACGAATTAATGAACATCCAATTTGGTGCGCAACGCTAAGTAAGACATCACGAGCAAAGCGGTAAGAGGAGCCACAAGCTTCTCGCGTAAAAAAATGAATATAACTATAACGATTTAAAATGAAGGTAATTAAATATGAAAACTCTATCTAAAGCGGTTGCCGTTGCTAGCCTACTAACTGCTGGTGTTATGTCTGCTCAGGTTGCTAATGC